>ERZ761602.4607-NODE-4607-length-17390-cov-10.409230_pt1 | contig 17390 bp, 9 predicted proteins | sample MGYA00512165_ERZ761602 | MGnify/ENA primary metagenome ERZ761602 (study PRJEB28899, sample SAMN02445085) | bioreactor sludge metagenome | biome: EBPR sludge; isolation source: Thorneside wastewater treatment plant | place: Australia: Brisbane, Thorneside...
GAAAGAGCGAAGAGACCATGAAAAGCAACATACAAGAGCGGAGCTTGCTCCGCTGCTCTTCCGAAAATCCAAGCCGAGCAAGCTCGGCTCTACCAGAGCACGGCCGTCGCCCCTGTAGAGCGGAGCTTGCTCCGCTGCTCTTCCGAAAATCCAAGCCGAGCAAGCTCGGCTCTACCCGAGCACGAGGGCCGTCGCCTCTGTAGAGCGGGGCTTGCTCCGCTGCTCTTGCGCAACGCCCAGCCGAGCAAGCTCGCCTCTACCAGAGCACGGCCGACGCCTTTGTAGAACGGAGCTTGCTCCGCTGCTCTTCCGAAAAACCTCAGCTGCTCTTGCGCAACGCCCAGCCGAGCAAGCTCGGCTCTACCAGAGCGCGCGGGCGGTCGCCTTGGTGGAGGGGAGCTTGCTCAGCTGAGCCTGCTCACCCAACGCATTGAAAATAAAGGACGTCGGTGGGATCTTTGTCCACGGCCTGGCCGAGGCTGATCATGCCGCTCTTGCGCAATTGCAGTTCGTCGCGGTGCAGACGCATCTCGTCGTCGTCGCCAAGGCGCACGTAGGTGCCGTTGGTGCTGCGGTCGGTGAGCACGAAGAACCCGCGACGGAATTCGATGGTCGCGTGATTGCGCGAGACCCACTCGTTGTCGATCACCAGCGAACTGTTGGGATCGCGGCCGAGGCCAAAGGGCGGCGCCAGGCTGGACAGCTCGATCAACTGTCCGCGGTAGCGCAGGCTGAGCTTGGCGCCTGCGGCGACATCTTCCAGACGGATCGCGCGCGCCACCATGGTGACGTTGGAGGTGTCCTCCTGCCAGATCACGTCGACGATTTCGACCGGATTGTGCTTGCCAGCGACACGCACATCACCGAGATGTCGAGTACGGATGATCGAGCTGTTGGTCAGGCCGCGCACCGTGGTCAGGGTTGTAACAATCTGTTCGCGCTTGGCCATCTGCGTCATGCGCGCCGCGGTATTGACGGCGTCGCCATACACGTCGCCCTCTTCCAGCAAGGCTTCGCCATGGTGCAGGCCGATGCGCACGGCGAGAAAATCCCGCTGCCAGACGAGGTCGCCGGCGACACGCCGCTGCATGTCGATCCCTGCCATCAAGCCCGCCATCGGGCCAGGAAACGTGCACATCAGCTCATCGCCGATGGTCTTGATGACGCGGCCGCCATGGCGTTGCGTGATTTCGGTGAGTACGCCAAGCACGCTGGAGGTGATCGAGCGCGCGCCGACGTCACCGAGCTTTTCGAACAGCTTGGTGCTGCCGGCGATGTCGGCAAAAAGAATGGTGATCGGCTGAAGGCTCATGCGGGCAATGTTAGGCGATCGCCATCGGCGGGCAAAGTAGGGATTTGTCCCGCAATTGCTGCGCCGGAAGCAAAAGCAGCTGCGGAACCTCGATTTCAGCGTTTGCGATGAATATTGACAGGCATGTCAACGCTTGGCGAGCTTGATCGTTTACGCTGACCACGGCAACGGCTGCAGTCGGGACGGTACCCAATGACCTTGCATCGGCAGGAGGCGGCATGAGCGTGCTACGGATTGGAGTCGCCGGGATGATGGCCCTGGCATGTTGCACTACGACGCTCGCAGCGAATACGCCGGCTCAGACGAGTGCAAGCGCGGCCGCCTACGCGCTGGGATCGGACATCAGCGGCACCTGGTACGACCCGGCGCAGAACGGCCAGGGCCTGGTGATCCAGCACATCGTCAGCAATGGCCGTCCCGCATTGCTGGCCACCTGGTTCACCTATCTCGATGGCAAGGCGCGCTGGCTGGTCGGCATCGGGATCCCTGACGGAAATGCCGTGCGCATTCCGCTGTCGATCACCGACGGCGCCGATTTCCCGCCGCGATTCGTGCCCGGTTCGGCGCAAACGCAGCCCTGGGGCGAACTCGTGTTGAGCTTCAGCAGCAACCGCCTCGGCAACGCGACCTGGACGTCGAGCTTTACCGGTTTCAACAACGGCAGCATGCCGATCGAGCGGCTGACCACGCCTTCAAGCGCATACGAAGCCACCATCGGACAGATCGCGGCTTGCCACAGCGGTTCCTGGTACGACCCGACGCAAAGCGGTCACGGCATCTTCACCGAAGTGCTCGGCAGCGGCAGCAATCGCCAGATGCTGGCGATCTGGTACACCTATCTGAACGGCGAACAGCGCTGGATGACCGCGCTCGGCCCGATCTCCGGCAACAGCGCGACACTGACTGCGACCATCACCTCGGGCGCCGACTTTCCGCCGGCGTTCGATCCCGCCGCGGTGGTCAGCCAGCCGTGGGGCACGATGACCTTCACCGGCATCGACGCCGATCGCGCCAACTGGAGCTGGACCAGCACCCTGGCCGGCTTCGGCAGCGGCACGCTCAACCTGAGCCGACTCAGCGCGCTGAGCGGCAGCGATTGCGGGCCGACGAGCGACAAACACGCGGCGCGCTTCCTGACCCAGGCGACCTTCGGCCCGAACAACAATGACGTCGCCAGTGTGCGCGCAGCCGGTTACAACGCCTGGATCGATGCGCAGATGGCGCTGCCCGCAACCCTGCAACGGCCAACCATCGAGGCGCAGATCGCCGCCCAGGTACTCACCGATCCGCGCAACGCACAGTTCTACCGAGCCTATCGACTGGAACGCTGGTTCAATTCGGCGCTCTACGCCCCGGACCAACTGCGCCAGCGCGTCGCCTTCGCGCTGTCGCAGATCCTTGTGCTGTCGGAGGTCGGCGCGCTCGACAACAATCCGATCGGCGTCGCCGAATACAACGACATCCTGCTGCGCGGCGCTTTCGGCAACTATCGCGACTTGCTGCGCGACGTGACCCTGAGCCCGATGATGGGCGTATTCCTGACCCACCTGCGCAACCAGAAAACCGACTGGACGCTGGATCGCGACAACAATCTGGTAGCCGGACTGATCCAGCCGGACGAGAACTACGCGCGCGAAGTCATGCAGCTGTTTTCGATCGGTCTGATCGAGCGCAATCGCGACTTCACGCCGATCCTGAGCGGTGGTCAGACCATTCCGACCTATACCCAGGATCTGGTCACCAACACGGCGCGCGTGTTGACCGGTCATGCCTGGGCGTGCAGCGGCCCGGCCACCGTCGGCACGATCACCCTGAACCGCAATTGCGGCACGCCCGGCACCGCGCAACAGTTTTCCACCACGCTGTTCTTCTCGACGCCCGGACGCTATGCCACCCAGGTCGGCGGCATGGGCGTGGTGACCGCGCTGGCGCACCCGGACACCTATCGGCCGATGGTGTGTTACCCACGTTATGCCGATACCGGGCGCTCGGCGACCGCGAGCAACAACTACGCGGTGCTGCCGGCACCGAACGATCGCAAGACGCTGCTCGGCGGCCTGAACATCGACGCCAGTCCGATGGCCTGCCATTCGTCGACACCCGCGATCGATCAGCAAGCGTGCATCGGTTACTGCAACGGTCAGTTGAACACCTTGATCGAGACGCTGTTCCAGCATCCGAACCTGCCGCCGATGATCGCGCGCCAGCTGATCCAGCGGCTGACCACCAGCAACCCGTCGGCCGGTTACATCGATCGCGTGGCCGCGAGGTTCGAAGACGACGGCGTCGGCGTGCGCGGCAATCTCGGCGCGGTGGTCAAGGCCATCCTGCTCGATCCGGAAGCGCGCGCGAACGCGCCTGCCAGCGATTTCGGCAAGTTGCGTGAGCCGTTGCTGCGGCTGACCGCGCTGCTGCGCGCCTTCGGTGTGGTCAATGGCAGCAACGGCGCGAACGGACTCTCCAACATCGAACGTGGCTTCCCGCAGGCGCCGCTGCGGGCACCTTCGGTGTTCAACTTCTACGAGCCGGACTACCAGCAGCCGGGTGAGATCGCCGACAGCGGCCTGTATTCGCCCGAATTCCAGATTCTCAACGAGTCGACCTTCATCACCATGTCGGACGAGTTCTGGCGGCGGATCTTCACTGGCTACAGCACCACCAGCGCAACCGCCACGCCATTCGCCACTCCCGGCAACGCTGCGCACCTGCCCGCAGCGGCGATCGACGCGCTGCCGACGGCGCACGATGCGCTGGTCGAAACGCTCAACCAACGTTTGCTCTACGGGTCCATGAGCGATTCCATGCGCGCCAAGCTGGTCGCCTTGCTCAATACCGAGATGGCCGCCGCCGATCACCGTCGCAAGGCGCTCAGCCTGATCCACCTGATCGCGATCTCGTCCGAGTTCGCGGTGCAACAGTAACTTTCGGGAGCTGACATCATGGGACGCTATGCCAACCACAGCCGCCGCGAGTTCCTGAAAAAACTCGGCTGCAGTTTCGCGGCCGGTTCAATGGCCAGCCTGATGCCGCAACTGGCGCTGCTGCCGCGCGCCTACGGGCAATCCGCCGGCAGCTACAAGGCGCTGGTGTGCATCTATCTTGCCGGCGCCAACGATTCCTTCAATTGGCTGGTGCCACGCGACAGCGAGAGTCCGGGTAGCCGCTACGATACCTACCGCAGCACCCGCGGCGGCGTTTACAGCGGCAGCAACAGCAATGGCCTGGCGTTGGCATTCAACGACTTGCTGCCAATCGCGCCGAGCAATTCGCCGATCGCCTTCGGCCTGCATCCGTCCAGCGCCGATTACACCGCAACCAACGGCGCCGCAACCCAGACCCACAGCGGCATCCACAGCTTGTTCAATCAAGGCAAGGCCGCCTTCGTCTGCAACGCCGGCACGCTCGTGCAGCCGATCAGCAAAGCCGAATACGACGCCGGCGCGCCGCGTCCAGCTCAGTTGTTTTCGCACAACGACCAGGAGTTGCAGTGGCACATCGGCATGTCGGCGGCGAACAACCCGATGGCACGCTACGGTTGGGGCGGTCGTGTCGCCAAGCTCACCGCGGGTGGCCCGCTCGCCAACGGACTGTCGCCGACGCTGTCGGTGGCTGGCGCGGCGCGCTTCCTCAACGGCGACGGCATCCTGCCCTACCAGTTGTCGAGCGGCGGTGTCGATTTGATCGACAACTACGCGGCGACCGGCACCACGAACTACTCCGCAGCCCGTCGTGCGGTGCTCGACGACCTGCTCGACGAAAGCTCGGCGAGTCCTTTCGTGCGCGGTTATTCGGCGATCGCGCGGCGTTCGCTCGACGTCGGTGAAAGTCTCGCGGCGCGACTGGATGCCGCCGATGGCAGCGGCAATGTCAGCGCCGTTTTCCCGGCCGGCAACAATCTCGCCGACCAGTTGAAGATGGTCGCGCGCATGATCAAGGTAAGTCGAACCCTCGGCGCAACGCGGCAGGTCTATTACGTGCGCATGGGCAGTTTCGACCTGCACCAGGGCATGTTCGAAGCCGGCGGCGCGGTCGCCAGCACCGGCCACGGCGCGCTGCTGACGACGCTCAACCAGGCCGTCGGCGCGTTCTGGACCGCCCTCGGCGAAATCGGCGCGCGCGCTGATGTCACGACGTTCACGATGAGCGATTTCGGCCGCACCCTGACCGGCAACGGCAGCGGCTCCGACCACGCATGGGGTGGCAACCTGATGCTGCTCGGCGACGCCGTGCGCGGCAACCAGTTGTACGGCGAGTACCCGAGGCTGGTGGTCAACGCCAACGACAACGCCACCCGCGACTACAGCTTCTCGCGCGGCCAGTACATCCCGACCACGTCGGTCGACCAGGTCGCCGCCACCCTGGCGCGCTGGATGGGCGTCAGCGACAGTGCGGCGCTGGGATCGATCTTCCCATTGCTGGGGAACTTTGCCAGCAACGATCTCGGCTTCATGAACTGAGCAGCGGGTGGTGTCCCGCGCCGGGCCGGAAACCACGGCTCGGCGAAGTCGAACAACAATGCCGTCGCCTCATCAGGCTCGAAGCTGCATTCCCGCGGACGCCGGATCGCGGCGACCCGCGATCAGGAAGGCCGCCAAGTAGGCGATCAGTGCGACCAGGAACAAGGCACGGAAGCCGAGCGCCATCGAGGCGAATTCGGCCAGTCCGCCAAACACGGCGCCCAGCAGGTTCCAGCCGAAGGCCGTGCCCGCATCCTCACGCGTGCGGTAGCGCAATGCGAAACAGCAGGAGGCCAGGAACACCGGCACGCCCACATAAAGAACCGTGTACAACAGCTTGAGCGGAATCGATGGGGTGAGCAATACGCCCGGCGGCAATACCCAGGCCACGAGCAGCGACAACGCCAGCCCGACCGATGCCAGCGACCAGGGCAACGGACGCCACGCGGTCACCAGAGTCGCCAACAGCATGGTGGCGAGAATTGCCGCGAATACAACCGCGCTGGCAATCCAGGTGACGCCCCAGAGCAGCCCGATGCCGGTCACGAAGCGAGTCTCGAGCAGCAGGAACCCAAAACCGAGCAGGAACATCTCGTAATCGATGCCGCCGCGGCGACCGAGCCCGGCACGCAGTTTCGGCGAGGCCAGCAGAACGGCAATCAGCGCGAACAAGGCGATCGCCGCCAGCAACGAGAGATAGAAACCGCCAACGCTGCGCTCGCCAAGATACAGGTACGGCCAGTCGTCGCTCGGCACCAGACGTGGATCGATCGCTGCCACAGCGCCGCCTTGATTCATCTCGCCGGACGCGGGCTGCAGGTGGTCGAAAGCGGGTCCGGCCATGTACACCACATTGAACAGACCGTTGTCGAACTCGACGAACGACGGCCAGCGCCCGGTGGCGAGCGCCAGCATGTGCGTCAGATGTTCCGCGATATACGGCGTCCCGACCATGAAATAGAGCACCAGGCCGCCATCGTCGGTGAGCCGCGAAAAAGCGGCACGCAGGCTCTCCACGGTGTACACGAAGTTGTCCAGACGCACATTCGACAGCGCCGAAAGGCGTGTCATCGAGTCCAGGGTGCCGAACACGATCAGGTCGTAGCGTTCATCGGTATCTTCGAGAAACGACCTCGCGTCGGTGTTGATGCGTCGAACCTTTGGCGAATCGTATGGGCGATCGGGGTGCAAAGTCTCGCCCAAACGCAGGATCACCGGATCTATCTCGATGGCGTCCACGTGACTTGCCCCGCGGTCAAGCAAGACCGCGACGTCATTGCCGGTACCGGCGCCCAGCACCAGCGTCCTCCCCGGAGCGCGCCCGAGCTTCTCAAACGGGATGTGGAAGCCCTCGCGGATACGCGCCTCGAGTTCAGTCGCCACCGGTGCTGCGCGCGACACCACCGAAGGAGCCTGGTGCAACGAACCATTGGTGGACACAAACGCCGGGGTCGACCCATCGGCAGCGCGTGGTTCGGCGCGAAGCGCGTAATAGGGGCTGTAGGAATCAGCACGTTCGACGCCCTGCACCAAGGCAACGATGGCAACCGCCATCAGCAGGTGCGCCGTCCATTGGCGCGGGCTGCCGCCGAGCAGCGGCAACATCGCCAGCATCAACACCGCAAACCAGACAATCGGAAACGTCTGCTGCCAGGACAAGACCGTGAACAGCACCACGCCGGCCAGCGAGCCGGCAAGATCGGTGGCATAACCGATCAATGGTCGCCGCACCGCCGCAAATCCATCCAGCCGCTGTCCCAACATCTGACCTGGCACCACGAAACTCGCGGCGCACAGCACGAAAGCGATGAACACGGGCAGGCGCACGCCGGCGACGACCGGCGCATCTTTCGGCAGATCGTGATACAGCAACCACAAGTGTTCCGTGCTGCTGTTGTCGGTGAAGGCGATTCCACCCACCGCTGCTGCCGCGGCCACCACCACCAGTAACGACATCGGCCACAACCAGGGTCGCGGCGCGTACCTGGACAGAAGGCAGCCCACGCCAAGACCCAGGAAGGCAGCAATCAATACAAGGTTGGGAAAATAAGCCAGCACCCGCATTTGCGCCGGCAGCCAACGAATCAACGCCAGCTCCTGCGCCAGAATCGCAAGGGTGAGTGCGAACAACGCCAACATGCGTGGCCACTGGACGGAACTTGCAGGCGTGCGCGTCATCGATTCGGCCATGGGTGCAAGGCTCTGTGTGCTACCAGAGCGACACGCAAAACGCCAGCTCCTGCAGGCAAGCCCGGAACCGACCCGGCTCTGCCACGCAGCGCGGCACGCTCGAATGCGTGAATGCGCAGTCGACCATCAAGTTGAGGCAGACTCGCGTCATGGGCACAGGTGTTTTCTGCCGAGGCAGTGAGCGCTGCGTCCACACTCAAGGGCGCGGGTCGTACTGGTTTTACCGGTGCGACGGGAGGCCGCGGGTTTTGCCCTCAGGTGACGATGACCGATCCTCCCTCATCGCCGGGAACCGCTGACCATGTCGATTCATGTCGCGCTGAACCACGTCACGCACTATCGCTACGACCGTGCGGTCAAACTCGGCCCGCAGGTGGTGCGCCTGCGCCCTGCCCCGCATTGCCGCTCGCGCATCCTGTCCTATTCACTGAAGGTCGAGCCAACTGGGCACTTCGTCAATTGGCAGCAGGACCCGCAGGCCAACTATCTGGCGCGACTGGTATTCCCGGAATCGACCCGGGAGCTGCGCATCGAAGTCGATCTGGTGGTCGAGATGGCGGTGCATAACCCCTTCGACTTCTTCCTCGAACCGAGTGCCGAGAAGCTGCCATTCGTCTACGACCCGACGCTGGAGCACGAACTGGCGCCGTATCGGCAGACTTTGCCGCCGACGCCGCTGTTCCAGGCTTATCTGGACTCGATCTCGCGCCAGCCCAGGGCCACGGCGGATTTCCTGGTCGATCTGAATCGGCGCCTGAGTCAGGACATCGGGTACCTGATCCGCCTGGAACCCGGGGTGCAGACGCCCGAGGAGACGCTGAGCAAGCGCTCGGGTTCCTGTCGCGATTCGGCCTGGCTGCTGGTGCAGCTGATGCGCCAACTGGGTATTGCCGCGCGTTTCGTCTCGGGTTATCTGATCCAGCTGACCGCGGACGTCAAGGCACTCGATGGCCCGAGCGGCCCGACCAGCGATTTCACCGATCTGCACGCCTGGTGCGAGGTCTATCTGCCGGGCGCCGGCTGGATCGGACTCGATCCGACCTCCGGATTGCTCGCTGGCGAGGGACATATTCCCCTCGCGGCGTCGCCAGACCCGAGTTCGGCGGCGCCGATCACCGGTGGCGTCGATCCCTGCGAGGTCGAGTTCAGCCACGCGATGAGCGTGCAGCGCATTCATGAGTCGCCGCGCGTGACCCTGCCCTTCGACGAGACGCAGTGGCAGCAGATTCTCGCACTGGGCGCCGAAGTCGACGCCGATCTTTGCGCCCAGGACGTGCGCCTGACGATGGGCGGCGAGCCGACCTTCGTGGCTGTGGATGATCCGGACGGTGCGCAGTGGAACACCGCCGCCCTTGGCGAAACCAAGCGTGCGCGCGCAGCCGAAGTCTTCTGGCGCCTGCAGCAGCGTTACGCGCCGAAAGGGCTGGTGCACTTCGGCCAGGGCAAGTGGTATCCGGGCGAACCACTGCCGCGCTGGTCGTTGAACTGCTACTGGCGCGCCGATGGTTTGCCGATCTGGAACGACCCGGCGCTGATCGCCGACGAGAATAGCGACTACGGCGCCGATGCGGCGCTGGCCGAGCGCTTCCTGCGCGCCGTGGCCGCGCGCCTGGGTCTGGCCGGCGATACCCTGTTTCCGGCCTTCGAGGATGTCTACTACTACCTGTGGCGCGAGCAGAAGCTGCCGGTCAATGTCGACGTGCTGCAGTCGCGACTGGACGATCCGCTGGAACGCGAGCGACTGGCCAGGGTCTATGCGCAGGGGCTGCAGACGGTGGTCGGCCAGGTGTTGCCGCTGACGCATGACGATCAGGGCTGGCACAGCACACCCTGGTTCCTGCGCGCGCAGCAGTGCTTCCTGGTTCCGGGCGATTCGCCATTGGGCTATCGCTTGCCGCTGGCCTCGCAGCCGTGGGCGAAGGCGACAGAATTGCCAGTCATCCATACGCTGGATCCGGCGCGCGAGTTGCCACCGTTGGCTGTCGAGAGTCACGCAGGCCCTCCGAGCCAACGTGACCTACCTCAAGCCCCCAAGGCGCAGGAATCGGCGCGCGATGTGGTGCGCACCGCGCTGTGCGCGCAGCCGCGCGAGGGCCGGCTGTACCTGTTCATGCCGCCGCTGGAACGCGCCGAGGACTACCTGGCGCTGGTCGCGGCGATCGAGGCCACCGCGGCCGAATTGAACACGCCGGTGCTGCTGGAGGGCTACGAGCCGCCGTTCGATCCGCGCCTGAAGCTGTTCCGGGTGACGCCGGATCCGGGCGTCATCGAGGTCAATATCCATCCGGCGGCGAGCTGGCAGGAGCTGGTCGATCGCACCACGCATCTGTACGAAATCGCTCATGAAACCCGATTGACCGCCGAGAAGTTCATGATCGACGGGCGTCACACCGGCACCGGCGGCGGCAATCATTTCGTGCTCGGCGGCGCCAGCCCAGCCGATTCGCCGTTCCTGCGCCGACCCGACCTGTTGCGCAGCCTGATCAGCTACTGGCACAACCATCCGTCGCTGTCGTATCTATTCTCCGGACTGTTCATCGGCCCGACCTCGCAATCGCCGCGCATCGACGAGGCGCGCAACGATTCGGTGTACGAACTGGAACTGGCCTTCCGCCAGTTCCCGGCGCCGGGACAGCCGGTCGCGCCGTGGGTGCTCGACCGGCTGCTGCGCAACCTGCTGATCGACGTCACCGGCAACACCCATCGCGCCGAGTTCTGCATCGACAAGCTGTTTGCGCCGGAAGGCGCCACGGGAAGGCTGGGTCTGGTCGAACTGCGCGCCTTCGAGATGCCGCCGCATGCGCGCATGAGCCTGGTACAGCAGTTGCTGCTGCGCGCCCTGCTCGCCTGGTTCTGGCGCCAACCGTACGCGCCGCGACAACTGGCGCGCTGGGGCACCGAACTGCACGATCGCTTCATGCTGCCGCACTTCATCGCGCAGGATTTCGCCGATGTGCTCAGCGAACTGGGCGCCGCCGGTTATGCCTTCGCGCCGGGCTGGTTCGATCCTCAGTTCGAATTTCGCTTCCCGAAGATCGGCGACTACTCGGTGCGCGGCATCGAGCTGGAACTGCGCCACGCGCTGGAGCCCTGGCACGTGATGGGCGAACAGGGTGGCGCCGGCGGCACCGTGCGCTTCGTCGACAGTTCGGTCGAACGCCTGCAGGTCAAGCTCAGCGGCGCCGCCAGCGAACGTTACGCACTGACTTGCAACGGCAAGCGAGTCCCGCTGCGTCCGACCGGCACGGTGGGCGAATCGGTCGCCGCGGTGCGCTATCGCGCCTGGCAGCCGGTGTCGGCGCTGCACCCGCTGATCCCGGTGCACGCGCCGCTGGTGTTCGATCTGGTCGATCTGTGGTCGCTGCGCTCGCTCGGCGGCTGCGTTTACCATGTCGCCCACCCCGGCGGCCGCAACTATGAGACTTTCCCGGTGAATGCCTTCGAAGCCGAAAGCCGTCGCCGCGCGCGCTTCTTCCGCACCGGTCACACGCCGGGATGGCTCGACCCGCCGGCGGCCGAAGCGAACGAGGAGTTTCCGTTCACCCTTGATCTGAGGCGCGGGTGATGGCGCGGCTGGCGCACCAAATCGCAGGTTGGGCCAAGGCGCAGCCGTGTCCAACGGTGTCGCGAAAAGATGTTGGGCACGGCCTGCGCCTCAGCCCAACCTACGGACTGTTTTTTCGTCCGCAAAGGACGCAAAGAACGCAAAGAGAGCCAGAACGAGCGCAGTTGCGAATCTGCCTGAAGGGCATAACCAGGACCCCGAATTGGCTTCGCTTTCCTTTGCGTTCTTTGCGTCCTTTGCGTCCTTTGCGTCCTTTGCGGACAAATGCTGGTATTCACTGGCTCAAGAGTCCAACCTGGATTTCATCGTGAGTGCCCAGCTCGCTCCCGGCGAGATCGCGCCGCCCCTGCTCGCAAGCATCGACCGCGACCCGCTGCGCTACCAGGAACTGTTCGACGGCGATGCGGTGCGCCCGCACTGGCGCGAACTGATCGCCGATCTGGAACGCGCGACGCCGTTGCAGATGCGCCATCGGCAACAGTTCGTCACCCGGCAGGTGCGCGAGAACGGCATCACCTACAACGTCTATTCGGAAGCCCGGGACACGCAACGTCCGTGGGATCTGGACCTGCTGCCGCAACTGGTGGATGCCGACGAGTGGCGTGCGCTTGCCGCCGGCATCGCCCAGCGCGCCAGTCTGCTGAATGCGGTGCTCGCCGATCTCTACGGCCCACAGCAATTGCTGCGCTCGGGCATGCTGCCGGCCGAGCTGATTTTCGGCCACAACAACTTCCTGCTGCCGTGCCAAGGCATCGCATTGCCGGGCGGCACCCATCTGCATGTGTACGCCGCCGATCTGGCGCGCGCGCCGAATGGCGCCTGGTGGGTGGTGGCGGATCGCGCGCAGGCGCCGTCCGGCGCCGGTTATGCGCTGGAGAACCGGCAGATCATCTCGCGCGCTTTTCCGGACCTCTATCGGCAATTGCAGGTGACCCCGCTGGACGGCTTCTTCGGCGCGCTGCAGGCTTGCCTGCAACGTCTGGCGCCGAGCGGCGATGAGGCGCCGCTGAGCGTGCTGCTGACGCCGGGTCGCTTCAACGAAACCTATTTCGAACACGTTTACCTGGCGCGCCAACTCGGCGTACCGCTGGTCGAAGGTCAGGACCTCAGCGTGCGCGATGCGCGGGTCTACATGAAGACGCTCGGTGGACTGCAACGCGTGCACACCATCCTGCGCCGCCTCGACGACGACTACTGCGATCCGCTGGAATTGCGCAGCGATTCGGCGCTCGGCGTGCCCGGCCTGCTCGAAGCGGTGCGCGCCGGACATGTGGTGGTCGCCAATGCGCTCGGCAGTGGCGTGGTGGAATCGCCGGGGCTGCTCGGTTTCCTGCCGCGCATCTGCGAGGCACTGCGCGGCGAGGCGCTGGCGCTGCCGTCGGTGGCCACCTGGTGGTGCGGCGAGGAACCGGTGCGCCGGCATGCGCTCGAACGCCTGTCGCAACTGGTGATCAAGGCGGCATTTCCATCGCAGCATTACGCCAGAGTCGACGGCAGCACCCTCGACAGCGCCGGCCTGGCCGAGTTGCGCGCGCGCATCGAAGCGCGCCCGCATGCCTACGTGGCCCAGGAGCAGGTCAAGCTGTCGCAGACGCCGGTCTGGCAACGCGGCAAGCCGCTCGGCAAAGTAGCGACGCGTGCGGTGAGCCTGCGGGTGTATGCCGTGGCTACAGCGGACGGTTATCAGGTGATGCCCGGCGGCCTGACGCGCGTCGCCGCCAAGGCCGGCGCGGTCACCGTGTCCATGCAGAGCGGCGGCGGCAGCAAGGACACCTGGGTGCTGGCCGACGCGCCGATGGCGAGCATACGCTTGCTGCCACGTCTGCTTGGCGTTCGCGACGTGGTGCGCAAGGACTCCTGGCTGCCGTCGCGGCTGGTCGAGAACCTCTACTGGCTGGGCCGTTATTCCGAGCGCAGCGACAATCTGACGCGCCTGCTGCGCGCGCTGCTGGCGCGCTTCGTCGACCATGGCGGCAGCGGGCCGGCGGTGGCCTGTGTACTCGATGTGGCGCGCGCGCGCACGCTGATCGGACGCAAGCCGCCAACCCGGACCACGCTGGTCGACGCGGTCCACCGCACGACGGCAGGCAGCCTGCGCGACACCCTGGCGCGGCTGTACTGGTCGGCGACCCAGGTGCGCGGTCGGCTGTCGCAGGAGAACTGGCGCGCGATCGTGGAAATTCATCGTGAGCAATTGGCGCTGACCGCCGCCACGCCCGACCTGCAGGGTGCGATGGAGTTTCTCGATGCCCTGCTGATGAGCGTATCGGCGCTGTCCGGTTTCGCCCTCGACGACATGACACGCGACGACGGCTGGCGCTTCCTGGTGATCGGGCGGCAACTGGAGCGGCTGCAGTTCCTCGCCGATGTCATCGCACAGGTACTCGGGCAACCCGCCATCGACGACCCGGCGACCATGGAATCCCTGCTGGAACTGGCCGACAGCACGATCACCTACCGCTTGCGCTATCTGTCCGCGCCGCAACTGATCCCGGTGCTCGACCTGGTATTGCTCGACGGCGCCAATCCGCATTCGTTGAGCTTCCAGGTCGAGGAACTGCAGCGCGAACTGGGGGCGGTTGCCGCCGATTACGGCGATGGCGCCGCAACCGCATTGCAGGGGATTCAGCGCACGCTGTCGGCGATCAATCTGCGCGCGCTGGAAGACGCCGCGAATGGCCCGGGCGGGCGCCGCGGCGAGTTGGCGCGGATGGCGACGCAACTGGTCGGCCTGGCCGACTGCGCGCGCGCCATTGCCGAACAACTGGCGCTCAAGCACTTTGCGCATGTCACCGATGTCAGTCATTCCACACTGTCTGCCTGATGCGCTATTCGATCGCCCACGAGACCATCTACGACTACGCCGATCCGGTGTCGCTGTCGCAGCAGTTGTTGCACCTGACGCCACGTCAGGTCGAACGGCAGACGCTGATCGAGCACCGCCTGGAGATCTCGCCGCAACCGGCGCATCGCTTCGACCGTCACGACAACTTCGGCAATCCGGTCAGCATGCTGGAGTTCGACCGGCCGCATCGACAGCTCAAGATTTCCGCGCACACGCAGGTCGAGGTCGCGGCGCGGGCGCAGCGGCTGGATCTGGAGCACTCGCCGGCGTGGGACGATGTCGCCACCAACCTCGGTTATGCGGCGGGCCGCCGCTACGACGAAAAGAGCCTGCAGGCGGCCATCTTTCGGGTGGAATCGCCGTTCGTGCGGGTCAAGCGCCTGCTCGGCGACTACGCACGCGAGTGTTTCCCGATCGGGCGACCCTTGCTCGCCGCGACGCACGCGCTGATGCACAAGATCCACCGCGAATTCACCTTCGACGCCGACGCCACGCAGATCGCCACGCCAATGCTGGAGGTGCTGGAGAAGAAACGTGGCGTGTGCCAGGACTACGCCCACATCATGCTCGGCTGCCTGCGCTCGCTGGGCCTGCCAGCGCGTTACATGAGCGGCTACCTGCTGACCCATCCGCCAGCGGGAAAACCGCGCCTGGTCGGCGCCGACGCCTCGCACGCATGGGTTTCCGCCTGGTGCCCGGCCAATGGCTGGGTCGATTTCGACCCGACCAACAAGGTGATCCCGGATACCGAGCACATCGCGATCGCCTGGGGTCGCGATTTCGGCGACGTGTCGCCGCAACGCGGCGTCATCCTCGGCGGCGGCAGCCACAAGATCAAGGTCGGCGTCACGGTAACGCCGTCGTAGCCCGCTCTTGTGGGTCCAGACTTGTCTGGACGCTCCTGCTCCGGCACCTGCACTGTGGGACCCAGGCTTGTCTGGACGCCTTCCCCGTCCAGGGGCAAGTAGCGTCCAGACAAGTCTGGACCCACAACTGCGCCTGCTACAGCGTCAGCGTCAGCAACACATCCGCATACCATGCACAGTTGAGATCCAGGCGCTCGTCCTGGGTGGCATCCCGACTGCTCGCTTCCATCCGCGCGGCGTGGATGCCGAGCAGCGCCCAGGGCAGGTCCGCGCGGCCATTGCCACTCGTCGCCAGGCGCGCGACCACTGGCGCACCGCTGGTACCGCGGTGCATGCGCGCATCGGTGAGGAAATAGCCGTGGCCCTGGAAGCGGATACCGAACGCCGACGCAATCACCGCCTGCCGCGCCACCGGCAAGTGATGAAAAGTGTCATGGAAACCCAGCGGGAACCCCGCGATGACCACGCTGTTCCCGACCTCGAACTGATCCAGGTCGGCAACCAGATGCGCCGGCGAGAAGGCATGGTTGGCCAGTGAAACGGGAAGCGCCGCGCGCTCCAGTTCCAGCGCAATCACATCGATGCTGCCGGCGCCGTCGGCACATTCGCGCCACAACGGCACGTCGTCGCGGTAAAGCGGTATCGAAAACTGCGCGGTTTGCGCGACATCGTTGGCATCGACGTGCAGTTCGATTTCCACCCTGTCGGGTCGGTGGCCACTGGCTTCATCCAGCACCACATGGCGGTTGCTCACCAGGAACAGACGGCCATCGCGTTCGAAGTAGAAGCCGGTTGCGCCGGTCAACAGCTGCGACCCGAACCAGGTGCTGACACGGGTAACGGCGAGCAGCAGCGATTCGATCATCCAGTGTTCCTCCGGTTGGCGCGAACGATAGTGCACGCTTGGGCGGCAGCGCACCGTGCGAAAGCGCGCCGATGACCATGAGTGAGTGGATTTGTCCCGCGAGCTCTTGATTCACGAGTGGGAGCGGGTTCAGCCCGCGAACTCTTGATTTACCGTGGGAGCGGGTTTATCCCGCGATCTCTTGATTTACCGTGGGAGCGGGTTCATCCCGCGATCTCTTGATTTACCGTGGGAGCGGGTTCATCCCGCGAGATCTTGCTTCTAAGGCAGAAGCTCGCGGGATAAACCCGCTCCCACAGCCCCCCCCCCGCACCGATGCTGCGTCCGGGACCCACAGCAAAACATGCACCGGCGAGGCCCCGCGCGATCGATCTGGCCGGCCGCGTGGACCGAATGCCTCGTGGCCTCAGGCGGCAAGTCCTTGTAGGCTTGCCGCTCCTGCGTTGTTGGATCGATCGTGACCGTGACCGAGTCGCCGCCCACTGTTCAGCCGAGCATTGCTTTCGTCGCGAGCAAGACCGATCCGGCACAGGCTGCGCTCGCCGCGCTGACGGAGCGTTACCCGTCGGTGCCAGTCAAGGATGCGGACCTGATCGTTTCGCTGGGCGGCGACGGCTTCATGCTGCAGACGCTGCATCGGCACGCCGCCGAACGCAAGATTCCGGTTTTCGGGATGAAACTCGGCACCGTGGGTTTCCTGATGAACCTGTATCGGGAAGAGGACCTGATCGGGCGCTTGATGCGGGCACAGCATGCGGTACTGCATCCGTTGAAGATGCGCGTGATCGGCGAGTCCGGTGGCGTGCACCAGGCCTTGGCGATCAACGAGGTGTCGCTGCTGCGGCAGACCAAACAGGCGGCCAAGCTGCGCATCTGGGTCGACGGCATCGTGCGCGTCGAGGAATTGATCTGCGATGGCGCGCTGTTGGCGACCGCTGCCGGCAGCACGGCGTACAACCTGTCCGCCTACGGCCCGATTCTCCCGCTCGGCTCCGACGTGCTGGCGCTGACCCCGATCAGCCCGTTCCGCCCGCGCCGCTGGCGCGGCGCGATCGTCAAACGCAGTTCGGTGGTCAAGTTCGAAGTCCTCGACCATTACAAACGCCCGGTGAGCGCAACTGCGGACGCCACCGAAGTGCGCGACGTCGTCGAAGTCGAAGTCGCCGAGGCGCCGAGCGAGGCGATGACCGTACTGTTCGATCCGGAACACAGCCTGGAGGAGCGGATCCTGTCGGAGCAGTTTGCGATGTGAGGCTTGGGATGGGGCAAAGGCGGGGCTGGGGACTGGGG
>ERZ761602.4608-NODE-4608-length-17389-cov-9.816257_pt1 | contig 17389 bp, 13 predicted proteins | sample MGYA00512165_ERZ761602 | MGnify/ENA primary metagenome ERZ761602 (study PRJEB28899, sample SAMN02445085) | bioreactor sludge metagenome | biome: EBPR sludge; isolation source: Thorneside wastewater treatment plant | place: Australia: Brisbane, Thorneside...
GGTCGGGGGCGGCGGGCTTGACCCTGGCGGGCGGGTCGCCCTTCGGCAGCGGGCCGAAGAGGTCCTGGATCTGCACCTTGACGACCGCGGGGTCGAAGTCGCCGGCGACCACCAGGCTGGCGTTGTTCGGGACGTACCAGGTCTGGAAGAAGGAGACGACATCCTGCACCGTGGCCGCCTCCAGGTCCTCGTGAGTGCCGATGACGCTGTGGGCGTAGGGGTGACCGGCGGGGAAGAGGGCCGGGGGCAGCGCCTCCCAGGCGATGCCGTAGGGGCTGTCCTCGACCGACTGGCGCCGCTCGTTGCGCACGACGTCGCGCTGCAGGGCCAGCTTCTTGCGGGTCATGGCCGTGTCCAGGCCCTCCATCCGATCGGCCTCCATCCACAGCAGCGTCGGCAGCAGCGTGCTGGGGCCGATGTCGTAGTAGTTGGTGGCGTCCTCGCTGGTCCAGGCGTTGTTGCGGCCGCCGTGCTGCTCCATCAGGTCGTCGAAGCCCGAGCCGGGCAGGCGCTCGGTGCCCATGAACATCAGGTGCTCGAAGAGGTGGGCGAAGCCGGTGCGGCCCGCGACCTCGTCCTTGGAGCCGACGTCGTACCAGGTGTCGACGACCACCTGCGGCAGGCTCTCGTCGACGTGCAGGATGACGGTGAGGCCGTTGTCGAGCGTGTAGGTCTCGAAGGGCAGGGAGAGGGGGGCCGCGATGGCGGCCGGCAGCAGCGAGAGGAGGAGGATGTGCATGGGGGCGGGCTAACGCTTCGCCGTGGACGAGGGTAACGGCCTGCGGTGGACCCTCTCCCGCGCGTGCTGCACGTCGACACCTCAACCGAGTGGCGGGGGGGGCAGGTGCAGCTCCTGGCGCTGGCCCGCGGCATGGCCGAGCGGGGCTGGCCCGTCGCGGTGGGCTGTCCGCGCGGCTCGCCCTTGTGGCAGGCGCTGGACGGCGTGGAGCGTCTGGACCTCCCGGCCGGGCGCTCGCCCCTGGGGACCTTGCGGCTGGCGAGGGCATCCGCCGATCTGCTGGCGGCCCACACCAGCCACGCCCACACCCTCTGCCTGCCGCTCTCTCGGCCCCTGGTGGTGCATCGGCGGGTGGACTTCCTGCCCGGCGGTGGTTTCAAGTACCGTCGTCCCGAAGCCTACGTCTGCGTCTCGCAGGCGGTGGCCTCGATCGTGGCGCAGGCGGGCGGACGGGGCTGCGTGGTGGTGCCCGACGGGGTGGACGCGCTCCCCCCCCAAGCGCCCGCGCCGGACGGGCCCACCGTGCTGGCCGTCGGCGCGCGGGTCGCCCACAAGGGGCATCGGTTCCTGGCCGAGGCCGCCGCGCTGCTGCCCGGGGTCGACATCGGCGTCGCCGGAGACGGGCCGCTGGTCTACCCGGGCCTGCGCTGGTTGGGCCCGCGCGGGGATGTGGCGGCCTTGCACGCGGCGGCGCGGGTCTTCGTCCACCCTTCGGTCGAGGAGGGCATGGGCCAGGCGGTGATCGAGGCGATGTTGTCCGGCCTGCCGGTGGTCTGCACCGACGCGGGCGGGCTGCCCGAGGTGGTCGGCGACACGGCCATCGTCGTCGCCAAGGGCGACGCCACCGCGCTGGCCGAGGGCATCCGGCGGGCCCTGCGGGGCGAGCACCCCCCGATCGAGGCCGCCCGCCGTCGGGCGCTGGAGCGCTTCTCGGTCCGCGCGATGGTCGAGGGCAGCATGAGGGTCTACGCGCAGGTCGCCGCGGCCAGCAAGCGGGTTTAGGAGCGCGGATGCCCCTGGTTCACACCGACTGTCGCCACTTCAGCGGCTACAAGCCCTGCGTCTTTCGGCGGCCCTGCGAGGGCTGCCCGCACCACGATCCGGTCGGCGCCGAGGTCCTGCTGATCAACCTGGACGCGATGGGCGACGTCCTGCGCACCACGGCCCTGCTGCCGGCGATCAAGCGCTCCCTGCCCGACAGCCGGATCACCTGGCTGACCCTGCCCCGGGCGATGCCGCTGCTGGCGGCCAACCCCCTGATCGACCGGGTGCTGCCCTTCGACCTGGGCAGCACCAGCGAGCTGCTGGCTCGGCGCTTCGACCTGCTGCTCTGCGTCGACAAGTCCGGGCCGGCCGGCGGGCTGGCCATGCGGGTGCCTGCCGTCGAGCGGCGGGGCTTCGGCATTGACGGGCGCGGCGTCATCACCCCGTTGAATCCGCAGGCCGAGGAGCTCTACGCCCTGGGCCTGGACGATGAGCTCAAGTTCCGCGGCAACCGCAAGGCCGAGACGCAGCTCCTCTGCGAAGCCATGGGGTTTTACTGGTCGCGCGATCCATATACGCTGAACCTCTCGCCGGCCGAGCGAAGCCCCGCTGCCCCGCGGCGGGTGGGCTTCAACACCGGCTGCTCGCCGCTCTACCCGCTGAAGAAGCTCTCCCTGGACATCCAGGAGGCCGCCATCCGCCGCCTGCATGGCCTCTTGCAGGAGCCGATCCTGCTGTTGGGAGGGCCCGAGGACGCCGAACGAAACGCCGAGCTGGCCCGGCGGCTGGGGCCGGCGGCCGAGGCGACCCCGGTGGATCAAGGGCTGCGACGGGGCGCCGCCGAGGTCGATCGCTGCGAGGTGGTCGTGACCGGGGACAGCCTGGGGATGCACCTCGCGATCGCCCGCGGCAAGCACGTCGTGGCCTGGTTCGGCGTCACCGTCCCCGAAGAGATCGACCTCTACGACCGGGGGATCCGCCTGCGGGCCGCGGTCGACTGCGCCCCCTGCTGGAAGAAGAGCTGCGATCTCTCGCCGCTCTGTGTCGACCGCGTCGAGGTCGAGTGGATCGTGCAGGCGGTGCTGGACTGCCTGGACGCCCGGGCGGCCGGCCGGCCGCTGGACGAGACCCGGGGAGGCGGCTGGGGTCGGGGCTAGCGTCGCTAGTTCACGGGGGGGGCGCTAAGACTAGCGGTGCTAGCGGCGCTGCGCTCGATGACGATGCGGTGGACCTTGTCTCCCGGCTGGATGCCTTGGAGGACGCCCAGCCCGTGGGTGACCTGGCCGAAGGCGGTGTAGCCGCCGTCGAGGTGGGGCTGCGGGGAGAGGGCCACGAACCACTGGCTGCCGCCGGTGTCGGGGCCGGAGAGGGCCATGCCGACGACGCCGGTCTCGTAGGAGAGGGCGTTGATCTCGTCGGGGATGGTCCAGCCCGGACCCCCGTAGCCGTCCCCGCGCGGGTCGCCGTGCTGGACGACGAAGTCGGCCACGACCCGGTGGAAGGCGAGGTTGTCGTAGTAGCCCTGGTCCGCCAGCCAGGCGAAGTTCCAGACCGTCAGCGGCGCGAGCTCGGGGAGCAGGTCGATGCGGACCTCGCCCCTGGAGGTGAAGACCCGGGCTCCTTGGATGCGCTGTACCTCGTCGAGCGAGACGTTCATCCGCTGGTGTGGGCTGACGGTGGGGCTGAGGCCCATCGACTTCAGGAGGCCGGCGGCGGCGGTCCGCACCCCGGAGTCGGGGTGCTCCCCCAGGCCCCGCAGGGCGTCGAGCAGGTCCGCGTCCTTCTTCATCGGCGGGTTGGGGTGGCCCATGTAGCGGGCGGTGAGGGCCTCGGCGGCGGCCTTGAGCAGGTCGGGCTCTTCGGAGGCCTTCAAGGTCGCGACCAGCGGCCCCTCCATCTGCGGGCTGGGGTTGCTGGCCAGCTCCTCGGCGGCCAGGGCGGCGACCACCGGGTCGAAGGCCTCGAGCAGCGTGATCAGCACGCCGGTGTCCGCGCCGCGCTCCACCAGCAGCTCGGCGGCGGCCGTCCGGACCTCGCGCTCGGGATCCTTGGCGGCCAGCTCGTACAGCCGGGCCGGATCCTGGACGGCGTAGACGGCGGCGGCGCGGATGCGGGTGGGCCGCTCCAGCGCGAGGAAGGACTCGGGATCGGGGAGCAGGCCGCGGCTGCCCAGGGCCCGGACCGCCAGGGAGGCCTCGACCAGCCGGCTGTCGCCGACGGTGGCCTGGGACTCCGCGGCGAGCTGGTCGCCGCCCTGTTCGACGATGGAGACCAGCCGCTCGATCGCCAGGTCGGCGGCCTCTTGCCCCCAGCTGAGGCTGCCCCAGGCGACGATCGCCTCGCGCCGGACGCCGCGGTCGGGATCATCGAGCATGGCGTCCAGGCCCGGCCACTGCAACCGAGCCCCAGCGCGGGCGGCGGCGACCCGCACGGCGGCAGCGGCGTCGCGGCTGGCGGGCAGCAGCAGGGACTCTCGCTCGGTGGCGTCCAGATCGAGGCTGGCGCAGGCCCGGACCAGGAAGGCGCGCACGACCGGGTCGGGGTCGTGTACGGCCGCCCGAAGCAGCTCCTCTCGGCTGGGCGGGCGCAGGGCGGGCAGCTCCAGCCGGGCCAGGGCGAAGGCGGCCGCGCGGCGGGTCTGGCGGTCCGTGGAGCGCAGCTGGCCGAGCAGGGCTTGAGCGACCAGCGGGGTCTGGGCCTCGGGGATCGCGCGCATGGCCAGTCGGCCCAGCGCCTTGGCGGCGGCGGCGGGCTCGGGCGAGGGGCGCAGGAGGCGACCGCGCCGGTTGAGCGAGTCGAGCAACAACACCACGACCTGCCCGTCTCCCAGCCGTCCCATGGACTCGATCAGCAGGGCGCGGGCCTGAGGATCCGCCTCCTCGGCCAGCCTGCTGACGATCAGGGGCATGGCGCCGGGGGTCTGGCCCAAGGCGAAGGCGACCTCGCGCCGGACCTGGACGGAGGGGTCCTCGGACACGCGGCGCAGGCCGGCGATGGCGCCGCTGTCGCGCAAGCGGCCGATGGCCTGGACGGCCCGGGCGCGGGTCTCGGCGTCCTCGTGCTCGAGGTAGCTGGCCAACGCCAGCGGAGGCAGGCGCTGCGCCTCGATCAGCAGGATGGCTGCTGCGTCGTGTGCCTCCATGGCTCCGGCGGGAGCGATCAGGCAGGCGAGCAGGGGCAGGAGCATCGACCTCTCCAGGGAGGGGGAGCATAATCGAGGCGGGTCGGGTTGGCGGTCGGGCTCGTCGCGCGTGAGAGAGGGGCCATGGACACCGCGACGGCGCAGCACCGCCTCGCCCGGCTGCGCAGCCGTGGCGAGATCAAGGCTCTGGCCCAGGAGGCCGAGCGCGATCCCGATCTCTACGAGGCGCTGCTCTCCCTCGCCCGGGAGCGCGCGCTGGTGGAGGACGCGGAGCGGCCGGCGGCGAAGGCGCTGGTCCGGCGCCTGCGGGATCGGCAGGACCAGGCCCAGGTGCGACGAAACCCCATCCACCGTGACGAGGCCTTCGCCTGCGCCCGCTGCGGGGCCCCGGTCGCGCCGGGAGGGGCGCGGGTGCGGGACCACTGCCCGCGCTGCCTGGCCAGCCTGCATCTGGACGTCGTCCCCGGCGATCGTGCCGCCGGCTGCGGGGGGCTGCTGCTGCCCGAGCGCTTCGAGTCCTCCGGCGCCGAGCTGCGCATCCACTACCGCTGCCAGGCTTGCGGCCATCGCCACCGCGTCCGGGCGCACCCCGACGACGAGATCCCGGCCGATCTCTCCCTGCCGGCGCCGGTCGGGGGGCGTCCTCCGGCCCGCGGGGCGGCCCAGACCCTCCCGATGCGGGTGCTGGGCGAGGTGCAACGGCTGCGCCTGTGGGCGCCTGGCGACGAGGTCCTGCTCGCCGTCAGCGGCGGCGTGGACTCGATGGTCCTGCTGGAGGTCCTGAGTCGGACGGCGCGCGCGCACGGCGGCCGGCTGCGGGTAGCCTGCGTGCAGCACGGGCTGCGGCCCGAGGCCGAGGCGGAGCTGGAGCGGGTGGAGGAGCGGGCGCGGGAGCTGGACCTGCCCTTCCACGCGCTGCGCCTGTCGCTGGAGCCGGGACCGGACCTCGCTGCCCGGGCCCGACGGGCGCGCCGCGCGGCCCTGGCCGGGCTGGGCTTCGGGCGGATCGCCACCGCCCACCACCGGGACGACCAGGCCGAGACCGTGCTCCAGCGGCTGATGGCCGGCAGCGGGGCCTGCGGGCTTGGGGCGATGCGCAGCCTGGACCCGCCCTGGTGCCGCCCGCTGCTGGCCGAGTCGCGCTCGGTCATTCGGGAGTTCGCGGTCGAACAGGCGCTGGCCTGGGCGGAAGACCCCAGCAACCCGGGGAGCGAGAGAGGGCGGCTGCGGGCCCTGCTGGCCGGCCTGGGCGAGCAGCGGGAGGGGGCCAGCAAGGGCCTCGCGCGCAGCGCCGCGCTGCTGGCGCGGGACGACGCCTACCTGGAGTCCCTGCTGGATCCGGCCTGGCCCCGGCTTCGGCGCGGGGACGGGCTGGACCTCGCCGCCTGGGGGGAGCTTGCGCCTGCCCTGGCGCTGCGAGCGGTGCGCCGCCTCTGCGCCGAACACGACCGGGTGCCGCGGGCGGACCTGCTGGAGGCCCTGCTTCGCGAGCCGCCGGGCGAGGGCTGGAGCGGGGCCCTCGGGGGGGGCGCCGAGCTGCGCGTCCAGGCCGGACTGCTGGTCCTGCGCTCCTGATGCGCTGGCCCTCCCCGTTGTGGTAGTAGGTTCGACCTGGAGGAACGCATCGCCCCTGTCTCGAAGCCTCTGAACCTGGTCCTGGGGCTGGTGGGAGTGGCCGTGCTGGCCGGGATCCTCGCGGCGCGCGCGGCCTGGTCGATCCCCTTCGTCAGCGACGACGCCTGGATCTCCTTCCGCTACGCCTGGAACCTGGTCCACGGCCGGGGCTTGACCTGGAATCCGGGCCTGGAGCCGGTCGAGGGCTACTCCAACCTGCTGTGGACCCTCTGGTCGGCCCTGGGGATCGCCCTGGGGCAGCCCGTTGGCCGCTGGGCGGTGGCCTGGGGGGCGGCCTTCGCCCTCGGCGCGGCCCTGGGGACCGCGGCCTGCGTGCGCGCGGCCGGGGGTGGGCGGACGCTGGCCTGGGGGGCGGCCGTGATGATGGCCGCCTCACCCTTGATGGGGCGCTGGATGGGGCTCGGGCTGGAGACCCCCCTCTTCACCTTCCTGATGAGCATGGGCTGCTGGCGGGGGATGGCGGAGCTGTCGGCCTCGCGCCAGGGCGCTCCGATCCGGCCCTGGTCGGCGCTGGCCTTCGGGCTGGCCTGCCTCTGCCGGGCGGAGGGTCCGCTGTACCTGGCCGTGCCCCTGCTCTTCGCCCTCAGCCGGGGGCGGCAGCTGGGCCGGTACGAGCTGAAGACCCTGGCGCTGGCCGCTGCGCCGGTGGCCCTGCAGCTCCTGGCGCGCATCCTGTACTACGGGGAGCTGGTCCCCAACACCGCCCGCGCCAAGGTCGGCGGCAACCTGGCGGTTGAGGCCATGACGGGGCTGCGTTACCTCGCCGCCGGGCTGAGCTACAACCCCCTGCTGAGCGCCACCGTGGGGGTGGGGGTGCTGGGCGTCCTGGCCTTCGGGCGGCACGCCCTGCCCTTGTTGGCTCCCGGGCTAGTCGTCTCGGCCTTCGTCGTCGCGGTGGGCGGGGATCAGTTCAGCGATATGCGCTTCCTGTTGCCGGCCCTCCCGGCCGCCCTGGCCGCCGCGGCCGTGGGCTGGACGAGCCTGGCCCGTCGCGCCGGCCGGCTGGCCCCGGCGGTGCTGGTGGTCGGCCTGGGGCTCTCGCTGGGCGCGGCGATCGAGGACTCCCGGATCACCTCCGTCAACGTCGCCCGGGCGGAGCGCGAGCAGGGCGGGCCCGGCTCGGCGGACGGTCGTCCCCCGCTGCCCTGGAAGCAGCTCAGCCCACCCTGGGCCGAGGTCGGCAAGGGGCCGCTTTGGTGGACCGGGGCGCCCGTGCAGGCGCAGCCCCTCTGGTCGGTCCACTGGTTCTACGCCTACCTGATGGAGAACCTCCGGCCTGGGGAAGCCTTCTTCTTCCAGGAGGTCGGCCTGATCGGCTATGTCCTGGTCGACTCCACCCTGCTGGACGGGCGAGGGCTGACCTGGCGACCCGCGGTGGACCTCTCGCGCTCCAAGATGCCCGGCACCTCGCTCGCAGAGCAGCGCGAGGCGCGGACGGCCTTCCTGGCCGCCTTCGAGGAGCAGGCCCCGGCGATCGTCTTCTTGCAGTGTACGGAAGAGGGCTTCTTCGGGCCCTCGGAGGAGGTCCTGCTCGAGTCCGAGTCCTTCCGTTCGAACTACACCTTCGTGGCCTGGGGGCCCTACTTCGCCAATCGTCAGATCTGCGCCTTCCGCCGGGAGGGTGCCGGCCGGCCGTCCTACCGGGAGACGATCGAGCGTTATGTACGAATGGAGGAGGACGCCCCCGACGAGCTGGACTGGGCAGACCGGCGCCTGGCGATCGAGCGGCGTCGGGCGATCCCCGTGGAGCAGATCCACGGCTCCAAGGCCCCGCCCTTCGTGTTGTCCCGTCGCGCAGGGTCGTGGTAGACGGAAGATCTGTGATGGAACTCCCGTGGTAGCGGGCGAGTGCTCGCTCCGGTGCCGTGGGTTTTCAAGGGTTTCCATTGTGGCATGGCCTTTGCGTTCGGGGAGGGCCCACCCCCAGACGCAACGAGGCACTCATGGTCCACTTCTCGCCATTCCTGCTCCTCCTCTCCAGCGCTCCCGCCCGGGCAGAGGATCCGGCCCTGAAGCTGGGCCTCTCCTTCCAGCCTCGTCTCAGCACGACGATCGACGGCGACCCCGAGAGCAGCGACCAGGTCAGGATCTCCGACGCCGGCTTCCGCATCCGGCGGATGCTGGTCCTGGCCAACGGCACCGTTGCCCGTCGCTTCGACTACCGACTGCGCCTGAACGCAGCCAGCGCGACCCTGGACGACGCCCAGGTCAGCGTCCGATTCCACGACTCGCTTCAGCTCAGCGTCGGACAGTTCAAGGTGCCCTTCACGGTCTCCCAGGCGATGAGCGACACCAGCCTGCTGCTGCCCGATCGACCGATCGTGCTCGACGGCTTCCGGTACGGTGAGCTGCGCGTGGACGGGTACTCCTGGTCCCGCGACATCGGCGCCACCTTGTCCGGCTCGGCGGCGGAGGGGCGGTTCGTGTACGGCGTGGGGGTCTTCAATGGAGAAGGCAGCAACGTCTGGCCCACGGTGGACGAGGCGCCGCTGCTGTCCGGGCGGATCCAGGTGGCACCCCTGGGGGCGATGAAGCTCGACGAGGTGGACCTGGGTCGGGCTGAGCCTCGGTTGGCGATGGGCCTCTCGGGTTCCGGGCTGGCTCCCACGAGCTACGACGAGGCGGGCGAGGCGCTGGGCAGCGTTCAGGAGCTGCGGGCCGGCGCGGATGTCCGTCTGTTCGCCCGTGGACTGTCTGTGCAGGCCGAGGGGCTGCTCGGCATCGTCGACGGTCTGGGCTTCGAAGAGGCTCAGCGCTCGATGGGGGCATATGCCCAGCTCGGGTACTGCTTCCCGGTCGGCCTCGCCCCCGGCCTGCGCGGGTCCTGGCTGGATCCCTCCTCCACGGCGGTCGATGACTCCGTCACCCAGGTGGAGGGGGTGCTGAACTGGTATCTGCCAGACCCGGCCGATGAAGGCGGCAACCTGGGGCACAAGGCCCAGATCCAGCTCCACTGGGCCACCAGCCTGAAACAGGGCCTCGACCACCCGCTCAGCCATCAGCTACAGGTCGCGACCGCCCTCAGCATCTGAGCGCGCCGGAAACCCGTGAGTCCGTGACGGGTTTTCCGTGTCACGGGCAGCCTGCGTCTCGCCCATGTCCACGCCGTGCGGATCCTCGCTCTGGCACGACTCCTGCTGACCCCCCACCAAACCCTGAGGTACCCATGTCTCTCGCCGCACTCCTCCTCCTCGCCTGCTCCGAGACCGCTCCCGTGGAGTCGGCATCGGCCGAAACCGCGCCGGCCGCTCGGACCCGCACCCTCACCGTGGCGGCCTTCACCACCCCCCGCGAAGCCTACGGCAAGACGATCATGCCGGCCTTCGCCGAACAGTGGAAGGCGAAGACCGGGGAGACGGTGGTGTTCGAGGCATCGTACCAGGGCTCGGGCGCCCAGGCCCGGGCGGTGCGGGAGGGGCTGAAGGCCGATGTCGTCGCCCTCTCCCTGGAGCCGGACATCACGGTCCTGGAGGAGGCCGGGTTGATCACTCACGACTGGAAGGCGGGAGCGGGGGAGGGGATGGTGACCCGCTCGTTGGCGGTGATCGCCGTGCGACCGGGCAATCCCAAGGGCATGGCCGACTGGTCGGACCTCAGCCGCGCCGATGTGGACGTGTTGACGCCAAATGTGCGAACCAGCGGAGGTGCGATGTGGAATGTGCTGGCCATCTGGGGGGCAGGAACCCGGGGCTTCTCGGGAGTGACCGCCGGAGACGAACAGGCCACCATCGATCTTCTGCGCGGGGTGCTCGCTCGGGTCACGGTGATGGACAAGGGCGCCCGGGAGTCGATCGTCAACTTCGAGAAGGGGGTGGGCGACGCGGCCATCACCTACGAGAACGAGGTGCTGGTCGCCAAGGCCAGCGGCAAACAGATGGACTACGTCGTTCCGCCCTCGACCATCCTGATCGAGAACCCGGTGGCGGTGGTCGACACCTACGCCAAGGCCAACGGCAACGAAGACCTCGCCCGGGCCTTCGTTGCGTTCCTGCAGACGCCCGAAGCCCAGGCTGCGTACGCCCAGTACGGGCTGAGGCCGGTGGACGAGTCGCAGGCGCCCGTGGGCCTGCCCCAGCCCACCGATCTGTTCACGATTGAGGATCTGGGAGGCTGGGGGGCGATGAAGACCCGGGTCTTCGACAAGGGCGGCGCCTACGATCATGCCGTCCCGACGGGCCGCTGAGCGATGAAGGGACCTCTGCTCCTGCGATTGGGCGTATCGACCTGGGTGACCGCCCTGGTCGCCCTGCCGCTGGCCGTGCTGATCGTACGCGGCCTGGAGGGTGGACCGGCGGCCTTCCTGGAGGCCGTCGGCGGCCAGGGCGTGCGCGACGCGCTCTGGCTCTCGGTGTGGACCGCAGCGCTGGCCACGCTGATCAACGCGGTGGTCGGTACGGCCATCGCCTGGGTCCTGGTGCGCTGGGATGTGCCGGGTCGCAGGTTCATCGCCGCCCTGGTCGACCTTCCGCTGGCGATTCCCACTCTGGTGGCCGGGATGCTGATCCTTGCGATGCTGGGGCCGCAGACCCCGATCGGGGCTGCCCTGAGCGCTTCGGGAGCGGCGATCGCCTTCGCCCGGCCGGGTATCGTGCTGGCCCTGGTCTTCGTGACCCTGCCTTTCGTCGTGCGCGCGGTCGAGCCGGTGCTGGAGGAGCTCGATCCCGCCGAGGAGGAGGCCGCCACGACCCTGGGCGCCAACAGCCGAACGACCTTCCTGCGGGTCCTGCTCCCCCCGGTGCTGCCGGCCATCGCAGCGGGCGGGGTGCAGACCTTCGCCCGCTCGATCGCCGAGTTCGGCTCCCTGGCGGTGGTCTCGGGCAACATCCCTCACAAGACCCTGGTCGCGCCGGTCTACATCCTGGGCGAGGTCGAGGCGGGCAACACCGCTGGGGCCGCCTCGGTCAGCCTGGTCCTGCTGGCCCTGGCGCTGGTCCTGCAACCCCTGGCCGGTCTGCTGGCGCGAAAGGCGGGAGGTGGCCGTGTCTGAGCACCGACTTCGGAAACCGAAGGGCTTCTCGTTGCTGGTCTTTGCGCTGGTCTGCGCCTGGCTGGGGATCCTCCTGGTGATCCCGCTGGGCTCCCTGGTCTACACCGTCGTCGAGTCCCGCCATGAGGTCGTCGAGGTGCTGATCGGAGCGGAGGCACGGCGCGCCCTGGTGCTGAGCGCCCTGGTCGCGGTCGCCTGCATTCTCTGCAACGGGGCCTTCGGCATCGCCGGCGCCCTGGTGCTGGTCCGGCAGCGCTTCTGGCTGCGGCGCCTGCTGGACGCCCTGATCGACATGCCGCTGGCCCTCTCGCCGGTCATGACGGGGCTCGCCTTCCTGCTGGTCTTCGGTCGGAGCGGGGTCCTCCGTCCCGCGCTCGAAGGCCTGGGCCTGGATGTCGCCTTCGCCTGGCCCTCGGTCTTCATCGCCACCCTCTTCGTGACCCTGCCCTTCACCTTGCGGGAGGTGGCCCTGGTGCTGGAGGAGATCGGCGACGGGGAGGAGCAGGCGGCGGCGACGCTGGGGGCTTCACCCTGGCAGACCTTCTGGCGGGTGACCCTGCCCAACATCCAGGGTGGCCTGATCGTCGGCACGACCTTGACCGCGGCCCGCGCCCTGGGCGAGTTCGGGGCGGTGCTGGTGGTCGGCGGCTCCATCGCCAACCGCACCCAGACCGCGACGACCTTCATCCATGCGGCCATCGAAGAACGGCAGGAGCCGGCTGCCTTCGGGATGGCGCTGATCCTGGCCGCCGCCGCCGTGCTGTTGCTGCTCGCCATGCAGATGGCCAACCCCAAAGGCAAACGGAGGTAACCATGGGTATCGAAGTCCGAAACCTGGTGAAACGATTCGGGTCGCTGACCGTGGTGGACACGATGAGCTTCGATGTGCAGCCCGGCGAGCTGGTCGCCCTGCTGGGCCCCTCTGGGGGAGGCAAGTCGACGGTGCTGCGCATCATCGCGGGCCTGGAGACGGCCGACGCCGGGGAGGTCTGGCTGGACGGCACACGGGTCGACCACCTGCACGCCCGCGACCGGCAGGTGGGCTTCGTCTTTCAGCACTACGCGCTGTTCCGCCATATGACCGTGGCCGAGAACATCGGCTTCGGCCTGTCGGTGCGGGGGGTCGACAAGGCCCGCCAGGCCGAGACGGTCGAGCGGCTGCTCAACGTGATGGGCCTGCGCGGTCTGGGCGAGCGTATGCCCTCGCAGATATCGGGCGGACAACGGCAGCGGGTCGCGCTGGCCCGCGCCCTGGCTCCCACGCCCAAGCTGCTGCTGTTGGACGAGCCCTTCGGCGCCGTGGACGCCAAGGTGCGGGAGGAGCTTCGCCAGTGGCTGCGCAAGATGCACGACGAGGTCGGTGCGACCACCATCTTCGTCACCCACGACCAGGAAGAGGCCTTCGCCATCGCCGATCGGGTCATGATCATCCAGTCGGGCAGGCTCGAACAGCACGGCAGCCCCTTGGAGATCCTGGACAGCCCGGCGACCGAGTTCGTGGCCCGCTTTGTCGGGGATGTCAACGTGCTCTCGGGCGTCGTCGAGGGCGAACGCGCGCGGATCGGGCCCATCTGGGCGCCGCTCGACGCGGCCCAGCGCGCGGGCCTACCCGACGGACAGGAGGTCCATGTGGTCGTCCGGGCCTACGACCTGAAGTTCTGGCGGGACGACGCCGGCGTGGCCTCGGTCCGGCGGGTCATGACCGTCGGCGACCGGGTGCGAATCGAAGCCAACTTGCATCCCCTGGGCTCCCAAGCCGAGGGGCCCGCCATCTTCGCCCAGTTTCCACGGCGCTCCTCCTTGCTGAACGGAATCGAGCCGGGCGTTCGCATCTCAATAGAAGTTACCCACGCCCGGGCCTGGCCCGGCAAACCTGGGGAGCTCGCCTCGTGACCCGACCCGCCCTGCACTCCGATCTCCTGGTGGATGTCTGGCGAGAGGTGTGCCGCCACCTGGAGATCGAGGAGGCCACGGCCGAGCTGCAGCGGCGCCTCGCCGAGCGCCTGCCGATCGAGTGGCTGCTGGTGCGCCGCTGGGACGTCGATCGGGCCCGGCTGGAGACGGTCGCCACCGGCGGGTCGGCGTCCTGGCTGGCGGAGCTCCCGGTGCGCACCTCGGTCCCCAGCCCCCGGCAAGAGGAGCTCCTGGCCTGGGCCTCGCGGGGTGTGGTCCAGGGCTGGTCCTCGCGCGAGGCGACCGGCCTGGGGCGCCTGCTCCTGCCCGAGGGCCTGCTCGGCCCGATGCGGGTCGGACCGCTGGTCTACGAGGGCCGGCTCCTGGGGATCCTGGCCCTGGGCGGCCCCTTGGAGCCCTGGCGGGCGATGGTGCAGGTCCTGCTGGAGCCCTTCGCCGTGGCGCTGGCCAACGATCAGCGCCTGCACGAGCTCTACCGGCTGCGCGAGGCGGCCGAGGGCGATCGGGAGGCCCTGCTCAGCCGGCTCGATCGGCAGGACGTCAGCGAGGCGATCATCGGCGAGGGCACCGGCCTGCGCGACGTGATGCAGCGGGTGGACCAGGTCGCCCCGACGGACGCGCCGGTGCTGATCCTGGGCGAGACCGGCTCGGGCAAGGAGGTGGTCGCGCGGGCCATCCACACCCGCTCCCGGCGCTCGCGCGGGCCCTTCCTGAGGGTGAATTGCGGCGCCATCCCGACCGAGCTGGTCGACAGCGAGCTCTTCGGTCACGAGAAGGGCAGCTTCACGGGGGCGATCGCCCAGCGCAAGGGCTGGTTCGAGCGGGCGGACGGCGGCACCCTCTTCCTGGACGAGGTGGCCGAGCTGCCGGCGGCGGCCCAGGTCCGGCTGCTGCGGGTGCTGCAGGACGGCAGCTTCCAGCGGGTCGGCGGTCAGGACAGCCACAAGGTCGATGTGCGCATCGTGGCGGCCACCCACCGCGACATGGGTACGATGGTCCGGACCGGCGGCTTCCGGCAGGACCTCTGGTACCGGATCAGCGTCTTTCCCATCGAGCTGCCCTCGCTGCGGCAGCGGCGGGACGATGTGCCGGCCCTGGTGCGGCACTTCTCCGAGCGCGCCGGCAAGCGGCTCTACGGGCGGCCCCTGGAGGCTCGGCCCGAGGACATGGCCCGGCTGCTCGGGTACCCCTGGCCCGGCAACGTCCGCGAGCTGGCTGCGGTCGTCGAGCGCGCGGCGATCCTCGGAAACGGGCGGAGCCTGGAGATCGCCGCGGCGTTGGGGGTGGGCAGCCGCCAGGAGTTCACCGAGGTGCCGGTGATCGCAGGAGAGGGGGACGAGCGCGCCCGGGTGGAAGCCGCCCTGAAACGCTGTCGGGGCCGGATCGAGGGGCCGTTCGGCGCGGCGCGGGCCTTGGGAGTCAACCCGCACACGCTGCGCTCTCGGATGCGGCGGCTGGGCATCGACTGGGCGGCCTTTCGTACCGACTCAGGCTGAGTCCCGCAGCCTCTGGACGAGCTCGCTCGCCGTGGCCCCCCGGCCCGCCCGCTCACCCGCCTCTCCATGCCGCCAGGCGGCCAGGGCCAGGGCGCGCTCGGCGGGGAGGCCCCGGGCGAGATAGCCGCCGGCCAGCCCGGCCAGCACATCGCCGCTGCCGGCGGTGGCCAGGTTGACGCTGCCGCGGGGGTTGATCCAGGTGCCATCGGGCGCGCCGACCAGGCTGCATGGGCCCTTGAGCAGGGGGGTGCCGAAGTGGCGCAGGGCATCCACCGCGGCGAAGCGGTCGGCCTCGACGGCGGAGCGCTCCAGGTCCAACAGGCGGCCGGCCTCGGCGGCGTGAGGCGTCAGCGCCCGCGCCAGGTCGGCGGGGCGGGCGAGGGCCAGGCGGGCGAGCAGGCTGAGGCCGTCGGCGTCGAGCAGCATCGGCCGTGGGAAACGACCCCAGAGCGAGGTGAGCTCCTCGGCCACCCCCAGGCCCAGGCCGGGGCCGAAGACGAGCGCGTCGTGGCGAGCTGGGTCCAGCCGGTCGGGCTCGGCCAGGATGACCTCGGGCCAGAGGCCGTGCAGGGTGGGCCAGTCGGCGCGGGGCAGCAGCAGGGTGACCAGCCCGGCACCCGAGCGGAAGGCGCCGTGGGCGGCCAGCACGGCGGCACCCCCGCTGGCCCGGATGGCGACGTGCCCGCGGTTCCACTTGGCGGCGCCGGGGTCTTCGACCGGGGCCCAGCCGCGCACGTCCTGCTCTTGCAGCAGCCAGGCCTCTGGCGCAGCGGGGGAGGGCGCCAGATCCAGTCCGATGTCGACGAGGACCAGCTCGCCGGCGAGGTGGTGGCCGGGGGCGCACCACAGCCCGGGCTTGTGGCGGCCGAGCACCAGGGTGAGGGCGAAGGCGGGCATCGAGGCCCCCAGCGGCTGGCCGGACTCGGCGCACAGCCCGGTGGGGAGGTCGACGGCGACGCGCAGGGCGCAGCGGGAGAGGGCCTCCATGCCCTCCAGGGCGAAGCCCCGCGGCGCGGCCTGCTGCCCGGTGCCGAGCATGGCGTCGACGGCGATCCCGGCGCCCTGGACGGCCTCCTGCGCCGTCGGGGAGGCGAGGCCGAGCTGCTGCTCCAGCAAGCGGCGGTTCAGCCGGCTCTCCTCGGTCGCCGAGGGCAGGGGGGCCCACCAGCGGACCGGGTGCCCCCACAGGGCCAGCCAGCGGGCGATGACGAAGCCGTCTCCGCCGTTGTTCCCGGGGCCGCAGAGCACGGCGACACCCTGGTCGGGCCAGCGCTGGTGGATCTGCTCGGCCACGCCTCGGCCGGCCAGCTCCATCAGGGTGTGGGCGGGCATGCCCAGCCTGCGGATCAGCGCCTCGTCCAGGGCCCGGGTGGCCGCCGAGCCGCAGACGGGGATCACGCCAGCCTGCTGGGGCCGCCGGGGGCGCCCGGGCCGCCGGGGGCGCGGATCATCTGCAGCAGATCGCGGACCGCGACCTCGAGCCCGCAGAAGACGGCCCGGGCGATGATGCTGTGGCCGATGTTGTACTCGAGGATGCCGGGGGCGGCCTGGACCAGGGGGGGCAGGTTGTGGTGGGTCAGGCCATGCCCGGCGGCCAGCTCCAGCCCGCTGCGGCCGGCCAGCGCGGCGGCCTGGGCGAGGCGGGCGAGCTCGGCGTCGTGCCCCTCGGCGTAGCGCGCAGTGTTCAGCTCGATCATGTCGACGCCCACCGCGGAGAGGCCGGCGGCGGCGGCGATCTGGGCGGGCTCGGGGTCGATGAAGAGGCTGACGGCGATGCCCTGCTCGGCGAGGCCCGCGACGGTGGCCCCGACCAGGTCGAGCTGTCCGGCCACGTCCAGGCCGCCCTCGGTCGTGACCTCGCCCGGTCGCTCGGCGACCAGGGTGACGCGGTGACGCCGCCGGTCGCCCGGGCGGGCCCCGAGCGTGCGGCGCGCGATGCCGACCATCTCCTCGGTGCAGGCCAGCTCGACGTTGAGCAGGGTCTGGACGCTGTCGCGAAGGCGGGGCAGGTCCTCGTCCTGGATGTGCCGACGGTCGCCGCGCAGATGGCAGGTGATCTGGTCGGCGCCCGCCAGCTCGGCCAGGAGGGCGGCGGCGACCGGGTCGGGGTAGCGCTCGCGGCGGGCCTGTCGGAGGGTGGCGACGTGGTCGATGTTGACGCCGAGGCGGCGGGGTGAGGCGGTGTTCATGCTCCCTCCGTATCCAGAAACAGCGGGGGGGGCTGGGGGCAGGACGACCCCCCTCCGCCTCGCTCCGCAAGCGAGGGGAGGGTGAGAGCAAATCAACCCTCGTCCCGCTTGCGGCTCATCATTGCCCACATCTTTCCGGGCCAAGGGCGAGGGGCAACGACAGCGACCTCGGCTTGCGGAGCCGCCAAGGCCAGGTGGTCGAACGGAGGGGAGGTCGACGGGAAAGGCCAAGAGGCGGAGCCGCCTTCATTGATCGGATGAATCGGCCGGCCTTCCCCTCCCGCCCGATCAACCGAGCCCTGC
>ERZ761602.4611-NODE-4611-length-17386-cov-4.517108_pt1 | contig 17386 bp, 10 predicted proteins | sample MGYA00512165_ERZ761602 | MGnify/ENA primary metagenome ERZ761602 (study PRJEB28899, sample SAMN02445085) | bioreactor sludge metagenome | biome: EBPR sludge; isolation source: Thorneside wastewater treatment plant | place: Australia: Brisbane, Thorneside...
CCGCCGCCCTGCTGGTGCAGGATGATCACCTGCCCGTTGGGGCAGGTCACCGACAGCACCAGGTCTCCCATGAAGCTGTGCTCCATGCTGACGCAGATGGTCTGCAGGTCGTTGGCGTTCGTGAGCATCTGCCCCGGTTCGAACTGCGTGAAATTGATCTCGCTGGTGAAGGGGGTGCCCACGTCATCGGGCAGGTACACGCCATCGCCGAAGTTGGCTTCGGGAATCCCGGTCCAGGTCACCGGGCTCACCACGGCGCTCAGGTTCACCGTGGCGCCAAGGCAGCTTTCCACGCTTTCCATGGTGCCGATGAAGCTGGGGGTTGTGCTCACCAGCACCTGCAGGTCCACCACATTGGAGTTCACGCAGTCGTTGTCGTCCAGCAGGTTCAGCTGCACCACGTACTCGCCGGGCTCGGTGAAGGAATGGCTTGCCGTGGGCCCGTTGGCGGTGGAGCCATCGTCGAAGACCCATTCGTAGTTGATGATGTTGAAGCCGGTTGCCGCGTATGAGGAGGATCCGTCGAAGTCGATCTGCTCACCCACGCAGACCAAGGCGGGGCTGCCACCGGTCATGGAGGCGACGGCCACCGGCCGTTCACAGGGTGTGAAGCAGGTGATGGATGCCGCGAAGTCGCCTGTTCCCGTGCCGTTGGAGATGAACTGCACCGTCAGGCAACCGGTGGGATTGAAGCTGGTGGCGGAGGTGATGAGGCCGAGCAGGCCGCCGCCGGTATATTCCCCAAGGAAGGTGGCACCCGTGTTGTCGCCATCCCAGATGCGGATGCGGTCCCAGGTGTTCTGGGCACCGGCGGTGCTCAAGCCGAAAACGGCCCAGGTCAGCGAGATGCCATCCCCTGGGTTGTCCGGGCAGATGACCACCGTGAAGTTCTCATTGTTGCCGTACTCCGCGGCTGGGCCGCCGCTGTCCTCCAGCACGCCTGCGCAGGTGGTGATGCTGCCCGCGGTGATGCTGAATTGCTGCGCGGAAACCCCGCCAGCCAGGAGCAGTGCAAGGATGATCGTAAGGCCGGCCCGGGATAACGGACGAATGTGCATGGTTGGGCGTGCTTGAATTGGGTGCGCCAGAAGGCCTGTTCCCTTACACTCCATGATGCAGGACAGGGCCTCCGGGTTGCCTCGGTCCAAAATTACGGACCCGGCCTTGCCGGGCCGGGTCCATGGGTTTCGTCTTCTCAACACTATCGTAGCAAGCTTATGCTGCCGTTATAGGTGCCGCCCAAGGCTTCACCGTCCCTCATTTCCACCATCCACACGTAGTCACCGGTGGGGCAAGGCTGGCCCACGCCGTTCACCCGGCCGTTCCATGGCCTGCGCGCGTCGGTGGTCTCGTACACGAGCGCTCCCGTGGTGGGGTCGTGCACCGTCATCCTGAACTTGCGGCCGAGCGTGCGCAGCGCGTCAGGGATGAAGTTGTCCTCCACGCCATCGCCGTTGGGGGAGAAGGAGGCCGCAGCCTTGAGGTTATAGTCCGACTTGATGTTGACGGTACGCTCGGTGCGATCGGTGCAGCCCACGGCATTGGTCACTTCCAAGGTCACGGTGTAGTCACCGGCCTTCTTGTAGACGTGCGTCGGCACCTGCAGCGTGGAGGTGCTGCCGTCGCCGAAGTCCCAGCGGTAGGACAGCCCCTTCAGGCTCTTGTTCTCGAAGTGCACCGACGGCACGCGGTCCTCGTATTCCTGGAGCATCGGGCTGAACGCCGCCTCCGGACGCTCATGGATGACGATCACATCGGAGACCGGCTTGTTGAAGATGGTGCCCCCGGAGGCGGAGGACATGGAGAGGGTCACCTCGTAGCGCCCGGCCTTCGAGTAGGCATGCTTCGGTGCGGCTTCGGTGGAGAAGCTGCCGTCCCCGAAGTTCCACAGCATCCGTGTGCCGGCGTTCGGTTCGTTGCTCACTTCGAACATGACCGAGGTGCCCGGGCAGCCTTCCGTGACGCTGGGGCGGATGGCGACATCAGCGGAGGCCGGTGCGGCAACCGCAGCGGCGGGAATCACCGCAGGTTCAGGTGAGACGCCCGCGCTGGTAGCAGGGGCCTTGGCCGGCTGCGCGGCAGGAACGGTTGTGGCAGGTGCCTCATCGCGCACCGTCACCGGCTGGCCGGAGGGATGGGCCATGGGCTCCATGGCATCCTGTTCAGGGGGCGGCTGGTCAGCAAGGGTGGCCGGTGGAGGTTGGGGCTTCGGCTCGGCCGGCAGGGCAGCCATTCCGGAATCGGTGGTGCCGGAGGTGGAGAGCATGAGGTGCACCGTGGAGGCAAGTGCGAGCGTTCCGCCGAGCAACAGCACGAGAAGACCGGACGACCACCGCCCTTTGGTCACCATCTGCTTGTCAAGCTCGCGCTCCACCATCGCCCAATCGGCCGAGTTGTACGGCACCTCGTAGGACTCCAAGGAGTCCTTCACTGCGCGCTCGAAGGCGTCGGAGGTCTTCATCGTGCGTCTACGGTTAATTGATCTTGTGCTCCTTGCGAAGCAGTTTCTTCAGGTTGGCCTTGGCCTTGGGCAGGTTGCTCTTGCTGGTGCCTACGTTGATCCCGAGTGAGTCGGCGATCTCCTTGTGGGTCATTTCCTCGAACACGTACAGGTTGAACACCGTCCGGTAGGCAGGAGTGAGCTTCTGCATCGCATTGATCACATCGGCGGGCTTCAGGTCCGGCAGATCATCGCCCTCCTCTTCGGCCAGGGTGTCTTCGGCATCCTCGTCGCCGAAGTCCTCGATGCTACGCTCCTCGCCCAGGAGCAGGTAGGCGTTCTTGCTGCGCCGGAAATGATCGATGGCGGTGTTCACGATGATGCGTCGGATCCACCCTTCGAACGAGCCCGCGCGGTTGTAGGATTCCATGCTCCGGAAGACCTTGATGAAGCCGTCCTGGAGGATATCCTTGGCCTGGTCGGTGTTCTTGGTGTAGCGCATGCACACCGCCATCATCTTGCCGTAGAAAAGCTCATGCACCCGCTGCTGGGCGCGCCGGTCGTTGGCCAGACAGCCGTCCACCAGCTCCTCGAAAACCGCCTGCTGCCCCTCGAGGTTGACCCACGAGAGCGTGAGGCGGGGGGCGGGACGGTCGGATGCCACGGGAGCGGCCATGGAGCTCTTGCTTGGTGCCGACAAGATAGCCATACGGGAGGGTAGACGCAGGGCCCAGCCAAAGGATGCCTCCGTGCCTTTCAAGACTGTCAACAGCCGCTGATAACTGTCACGCCCCAGGCGCCGCAGGGCGACCTACCTTCGCGCCGGCCGGGAACGCCCGGTCCTACGAAACCTCTTAATCCCCGCTTGATCAGGATGAAAGTCACTGTTGTAGGGGCCGGAAATGTAGGCGCCACCTGCGCCGACGCCGTCGCCCGTTGGGAGCTGGCCAACGAAGTGGTGCTGCTCGATATCAAGGAAGGGTTCGCCGAGGGCAAGGCGCTGGATATCTGGCAGACCTCCCCGATCAACCTGTTCGACTCCCGCTTGGTGGGTTCCACCAACGATTACGCCAAGACCGCCGGCAGCGATGTGGTGGTCATCACCTCGGGCCTGCCCCGCAAGCCGGGCATGAGCCGCGATGACCTCATCGCCACGAACGCCGCCATTGTGAAGAGCGTGACCGAGAACGTGGTGAAGCACTCGCCCGAGGCCATCATCATCGTGGTGAGCAACCCGCTGGACGTGATGACCTACTGCGCCTACATCACCAGCAAGCTCCCCAGCAGCAAGGTGTTCGGCATGGCCGGCATCCTCGATACGGCCCGTTACCGCGCCTTCCTGGCCACCGAGCTCATGGTGAGCCCGAAGGACATCCAGGCCGTGCTGATGGGCGGCCACGGCGACACCATGGTGCCCCTGCCACGGTATACCACCGTGGGCGGCATCCCCGTCACGGAGCTGATTGCCAAGGACAAGCTCGATGCCATCGTGGAGCGCACCAAGAAGGGCGGCGGAGAGATCGTGAACCTGCTGGGTACCAGCGCATGGTATGCGCCGGGCAGCGCGGATGGTCGAGGGCATCGTGCGCGACCAGAAGCGCGTGTTCCCCTGCTGCGTGTGGCTCCAGGGCGAGTACGGCCTGAAGGACATCTACATGGGCGCCCCGGTGATCCTGGGCCGCAACGGCGTGGAGCGCATCATCGAGCTGAAGCTCACGGCCGAGGAGATGGAGCTGGTGAATGCCAGCGCCAAGGCCGTGAAGGAGGTGATGGATGTTCTCGACAAGATGAACAGCGTGACCGCCTGAGTCGCATCCGCACTGCATTCGAAGAGAAGGCGCCCCTGGGGGCGCCTTCTCGCATTTCCGGCCTTTTCCCGGCTCAGCGCCGGTCCCGGCTCACCACCAGGCGCTCGGCACGGGTGGTGAGCGCCCCTTCCATCCGGATGAGGTAGACTCCGTCCTGGAGGCCGCTGATGTCCAAAGTGGAGCGATCGGCCTGGGCCGCGGTGCGGAGGACCACCTGTCCGAGCGCATTCCGCACCACCCACGAGCAGCCGCTCGGCGGAATGAGGCCGGCGCTCACTTCCACCCGGTCGCGGGCGGGATTGGGCCGGATGCCAATCGGCATCAGCCGGGCCATGGATTCCCCGGCTCCGCTGCTGAGGTCGCTCCGCCAGAAGGAGAGACCGCCCCGGAAGTTGCCCACCACCAGGTCCAACTCGCCGTCACCGGTGAAATCGTGCAGGCAGATACCGGTTCGAGCGCCATCATCCAGCTCCAGGAAGGCGGTATCCAGCTCCGTCCAGGTGCCATCGATGTTGCCCTCGATGCCGCCATAGCGGTACAGGACGCCCGATTCCGAGCCCAGCAGCATCTCGCGCTCACCTTGGGCATTAGCGTAGATCACCGGAACGGAATGGCCGGTCACGTTCCACCATTCCACGGTGCTCACGCCGCCGAGCGCCTCGGAGACCAGCGTCCACTGCGGCGCGCCCTGCGAGCCCGTGTTCCGGTAGTGGTTCAGGTTGCCGTTGCGCTCGCCCACGATGAGGTCCAGCAGTCCATCACCATCAAGGTCGTGCAGCAGGGGTGTGGCGAATTGCCCCACATCGATCACGGCGCCGCCGGCATCGGTGATATTGGCCTGCACCAACGAGAACTGGGCCACGGGGCCGGTGGCCGTGTTCCGATAGAAGTGCATGCGCCCCTGCAGGTCGCCGATGTAGAGGTCCAGGTCGCCGTCGCCGTCCACATCGCCCAGGGCGGGGTACATGCTGAGCCCGATGCCGCTTGCGCTCAGGTTGAGGTAGTCGTCCGTGACCATGCTGAAGGCCGGTGCGGTTAGGGTGCCCACGTTGCGCAGCAGCGCCACCTTGCCCACGTAGTTGCCGCCCGGGGCATAGTATCCGTGGTTGGCCACCAGCAGGTCCATCAGCCCGTCGCCGTTCTCATCGAAGGCGATGGGCATGGCGCCCTGGCCGAATTCCAGCATGCGGTCCTGGAAGAGGTCTTCTTGCTGGAAGTCGAAGAGGGGCGCGGCATCGGTGCCGACGTTGCGGTAGTACCACACGCTGCGGTGATCGTGGGCCAGGGACGTGGCGTTCGGTGTCACGATGAGGTCGCGCTTGCCGTCGCCGTCCACATCCAGATGGAAGGCCGCCGGGAAGAGCACCAGGTTCACGCTTTCGTCATAGCTCGGGAAGAGCGTGTCCTCCTGCGTCATGAAGGCGTAGCTGGTGGAACCGCCGTTGTACAGCCCCACGAGGTTGTTGTAGGAGATGTCGCCCAGCAGCAGGTCCATCACGTCATCGCCATTGAGGTCGATGGGCGTCACCGTGCTGCCTGCGTGGGCGCGGCTGTCGCCTTCCTCTTCCTCAGGGTCCGCCTCGCCCTCGGTGGGGAGCTCAGGATTGGGCACATTGAACTGGCAGGGGATGTTGAGCGTGACGGAGTTGGTGCTGAAGTTCTCGGCGAAGAAGCCCCAGCACTTGTTGCGCAGCTCGTACTTCAGGCTGTCGCAGGTGCCGTAGAGCTCCATGCTCAGGTTCTTGTGCAGCTCCAGATAGGAGCCGAGCAGGCTGAAGGTGAGGATGTCCAGATCGCCATCGTTGTCCACATCGGCGATGCCGGGCAGGTCAACCTGCGAAATGAAGAGGTTGGCGTTGGTGCCCGCGCCGCTGGGGGAGACGTAATTGGAATACACCAGGTTCGATACCTGCTCGAAGGCCGGCTGGCTGCCTTGGCTCACGTTCTTCCACACGCCGAAGCCGGCCTGGGTGTACGAGAAGATGTCCTCCTTGCCGTCGCAGTTGAAGTCCCGGATCAGGGCCCAGTCGTGCAGCAGGTTCAGGGGCGGCACCTGGTCGTAGTCACGGGTCACCCGGTAGGCGGCAGTCCCCGCACCGGCCGTGCGGAGCAGGATCACTGGCTTGGCCCCCGAGGTGTAGGAGTGATCGAAGAGGAAGAGGTCCTTCAGGCCGTCACCGTTCAGGTCGATCTCGCCGATCTGCGGGTTGTTGAGCCCGCCGGCCCACGCCAGGTCGAGCGCGGCGCCTTGCCGCGTGACGGGGATGTTCGGGTCGAAGTGCAGGTCCCATTGCGCAGGAAGGGCGAGTGCCGCTGGCAAGGAGAGGGCGAGGAAGGCGAGGCGCATGCAATCGGTGTTCGGAGGGATGACGCTTCAAAGATCGGTGTCGTTGCCGTGGTGTATCGTGGCCGAGCCCGATCTTTTCATAGGCTTGCGTTGGGCGCCCTTTGCCCCTGAGGGAGAGGCGAAAAGGCCCTTCAATGGGCCGAAGGGCAACACTTCTATATTTGCCGCCTCTTTTAGAAACCCCCTTCGGTCATGCAGAATAGAGGCGCGCTCTGGATCTTCACCGTCCTGTTGGCGCTCGCGTGCGCGTATCAGCTCTCCTTCTCCTATTTCACCTCCCGCTTGGAAGGCAAGGCCCGCGCCGCCGCTGAGCTCCAGGCCGATTCCGTGCTGGCCACGCCCGACGGCGCAAGCCAGGACCGCGGGAGCCTGGTGCTCGACTTCGAGAATGCCTACCTGCGCGCCCACGCCGAGGAGCGGGTCTATCCGGTGCTGGGCTACACCTACCGCGAGTGCAAGGAGAAGGAGATCAACCTGGGCCTTGACCTGAAGGGCGGGATGGCCGTGACCCTCGAGGTGAGCATCCCCGAGCTGATCGAGAACCTTAGCGAGAACAGCAGCGACCCGGCCTTCACCACCGCCTTGGCCAACGCCCGCAAGCGCCAGCTCACCGACAACCTGGACTTCGTGACCCTCTTCGGTCAGGAGTACGCCAAGATCGAGAACCGCCCGCCGCTCTCGGCCATATTCTATTCGCCCGACCGCCAGGGCATGTTCGATCGCGAGGGCAGCGACGATGACTACCTCGATGCGCTCCGCCGGGAGGCCGATGCCGCCCTCTCGAACACCGAGCGCATCCTGCGGACCCGTATCGACAAGTTCGGCGTGTCGCAGCCCGGCATCCAGAAGCAGGCCTTCAGCGGCCGCATCAGCATCGAGCTGCCCGGCGTGAAGGACAAGGAGCGTGTGCGCAAGGTGCTCCAGAGCACCGCCAACCTGGAGTTCTGGGAGACGCACGACAACACGGAGATCGGCCCCCTGCTCAGCGGCGTCAATGAGCCGCTGAGCAAGCTGCTCTACCCGGAGCTGGCTGCGTCCGATACGGCGGCGGCCGACACCCTGGCCGCTGCCGCCGACACGTTGGCGACCGATACGGCGGCGATGGCGGCGGATACCACCGGTGCTGATACGCTCGCGGCCGATACCAGTTCCGCCCCGGTGGACTCGGCCGCCCTCCGCGCTGACCAGGAGAAGCGCGCGCCCCTGGCCTCGAAGCTTGAGCTGATCATCGGCCAGCGCGGCTGGATGCGCGGCCCTGTGGTGGGCCGGGCCAACGTGAAGGATGTGGAGGCCGTGAACAAGCTGCTGGCCATGGCCCCGGTGCAGTCGGCCCTGCCGCGCGACGTGCGCCTGGCGTGGGCCGCGAAGCCCATGGATGTGACCTTCACCAATGGCGAGAGCGGCCAGATCCTGGACCTCTACGCGCTGAAGGTTCCGATGGACGGCAAGCCCAAGCTGGATGGCAGCGCCATCACCAGCGCCTCGCAGGACTTCGACTTCAAGGGCGAGGTGGAGGTGCGCATGAGCATGAACCCCGAGGGCGCCCAGACCTGGAAGGTGATGACGGGCGACAACGTGGGCAAGTTCATCGCCATCGTGCTGGACGGCCAGGTGTACAGCGCCCCCGAGGTGCGCGGCGAGATCGCCGGCGGCCAGTCGCAGATCTCCATGGGCTCGGGCAACCTCAACGAGCAGATCCAGGAGGCCGAGGACCTGGCGAACATCCTCAAGGCCGGTGCCCTGCCCGCTCCGGCGCGCATCATCGATGAGACGGTGGTGGGCCCCTCGCTGGGCCAGGAGAACGTGAGCACGGGCCTGTTCTCCTTCCTGGTGGCCCTGCTGCTGGTGATGGCCTACATGGCGCTGTACTATGCCCGCGCCGGCTGGGTCGCCGACCTGGCGCTGGTCGTTAACCTCTTCGTGCTCATCGGCTCGCTGGCCTCGCTGCAGGCCGCGCTCACCCTGCCCGGCATCGCGGGCATCGTGCTCACGATGGGCATGGCCGTCGACGCCAACGTGCTCATCTACGAGCGCATCCGGGAGGAGCTGCGCCATGGCAAGATGCTCAAGAGCGCCGTGGACCTCGGCTACAAGGGCGCCCTCTCGGCCATCGTGGACGGCAACGTCACCACCTTGATCATCGCGGTCATCCTCCTCATCTTCGGCAGCGGCCCCATCCAGGGCTTCGCCGTCACGCTGGGGCTGGGCATCCTCACCTCGCTGTTCACGGCGCTGCTGCTCTCGCGCATGATCATCACCTACCGCCTGGAGAAGGGAAAGCCCTTCACCGTGTGGATGGGCTGGAGCAAGGACATCTTCGTGAACGCCAAGTACGACTTCATGGGCAAGCGGAAGGTGTTCTACGCGATCAGCGGCACCCTCATCGCCATCGGCATCGGCTCCATGGCGGTCAATGGCTTCAACTGGGGCGTCGACTTCAGCGGCGGGCGCACCTACGTGGTGAAGTTCGAGGGCGATGTGGACGTGGAGAAGGTGCGGGCCGCGCTCGATGACCGCTTCATCGGTGAGGACGGCGTGAAGAGCACCCCGAACGTGAAGACCTACGGCAGCGACCGGCAGCTGAAGATCACCACCAATTTCCTCATCAACCAGCCCGATACCGCGGCGGACAGCCGCGTGGAGAGGAGCCTGCGCGAGGGCCTCGCTGCGGTGGGGACGGGCTACGAGATCACCGAGAGCCGCAAGGTGGATCCGACCATCAGCGACGACATCAAGACCGGCGCCATCACCTCGCTGACCATTGCGCTGGCGCTCATCTTCCTCTACATCGCCGTGCGCTTCCGCAACTGGCAGTTCGGCTTGGGCGGCGTGCTCTCCCTGGCGCACGATGCGCTCATCGTGCTGGGCATCTATTCGCTGCTCTACAAGGTGATGCCGTTCAGCCTGGAGATCGATGAGGCCTTCATCGCGGCCATCCTCACCGTGATCGGCTACTCGATCAACGACACCGTGATCGTGTATGACCGCATCCGCGAATACCTGCGCGACCACAAGCGCGAGGCCTACCCGGTGGTGATCAACAAGGCCATCAACTCCACCTTGGGCCGCACCATGAACACCTCGCTCACGACCCTCCTGGTGCTGGTGATCATCTTCATCTTCGGCGGGGTGGCCATCAAGGGCTTCGTCTTCGCGCTGCTGGTGGGCATCGGGGTGGGCACCTACTCGTCCATCTTCGTGGCGAGCTCCATCGTCACGGACCTGCTCAAGGGCAAGGACCCCGCCCGCGAGGCTTAGTCATCCCGGATTCCGCACGGAAGCCCTGCCCCAGCGGCAGGGCTTCCTACTTTCGGCCCCCGATGCGCCCAGCACTCCTCTTCGACATCAGCGGCGGTGAGTTCCTGGTGGTCATGCTCTTCGTGCTGATGTTCTTCGGCGCCAAGGGCATCCCGGATATGGCCCGCACCGTGGGCCGCTTCATGCGCCAGGTGCGCGATGCGAGCAACGAGGTGCAGCGCGAGATCCACCGCGGCGCCGATGAGGTGCGCCGCAGCGCGCTGGAGCATCAGCGGCAGGTGACGAGGATGGTGGAGGGGGATGAAAGCCGCGGCCCGGAGCCGGGCGGTGAACCTGCGCAGAAGCCATGATGGACCTCCTGCTCACCCTTGGCGGGCTCATCGTGCTGGTCATCGGCGCCGAGGTGATGGTTCGGGGGGCGGTGGACCTGGCCCTGCGGGCCCGCATCTCCCCCTTGGTCATCGGCCTCACCGTAGTGAGCATGGGCACCTCCGCGCCCGAGCTGCTGGTGAGCCTGCTGGCAGCCATGAAAGGCTCCTCGGCCATCGCCATCGGCAATGTGGTCGGTTCCAACATCGCGAACATCAGCTTCATCCTGGGCCTGAGCATCCTCATCTTCCCCATCGAGGTGGACCGCGACGCACGGCGCATCCATTGGCCGGTGATGATGGCGGTCTCCCTGCTCTTCTGGTGGCTCTTCCAGGACGATTGGGTCATGCGGTGGGAGGGCTTGCTATTCGTAGCCCTGCTGGCAGTCTATGTCGGCTGGATGGTCTGGTCATCGCGGCGTTCCGCCCTGTCGCGGGCCGTTGAGCCGGCCAGGATGGCCTGGTGGAAGGCCACGGCGCTGCTCCTGGCCGGGGTGGCCGCCCTCACCCAGGGCGCCGATTGGTTCGTGGACGGCGGCGTGGGCCTGGCCCGTTCGGCGGGCGTCAGCGAGCAGCTCATCGGCGTCACCGTCATCGCTTTCGGCACCTCCCTGCCCGAGCTGGTCACCTCCATGGTGGCGGCCTTCCGCAAGCAGCCGGACATTTCGCTGGGGAACCTCATCGGCAGCAACATCTTCAACCTGCTGGGCATCATCGGGCTCTCCGCTGTGGTGCAGCCCATCCAGAGCGACCATGCGGCCTTTGCGCTGGACATCGTCGCGATGCTCGCCGTGGCCCTGGTGCTCTATCCGCTCATGCGCTTCGGCTCGCGCATGGGGCGCTGGCAGGGCGCCATCCTGGCAGCGGCCTATCTGGCCTACATCTTCTTCGTCATCGCCCGGGGCTGATCCGCCCCCGCGTGCCCGGGTGCTGCCCCGCTGGGCCTGCTCTTGCGGCGCAGTTCCGGCCGCGTGAAGCTGAATTGATGGGGGTGTTCGTAACAAAAGCATCAATTTTCTGGAGACACCCCCCTTCTGCGCGGTAGCTTTGCCGCCGAAACACCCATTTTTTCATGCCCACCCCCCAGATTCGCATCAAGGCCCTCGAGGATGTGCTCAACCGCGCGCCGCGCTTCGTGGATCCGCCCTCGCAGAAGATCAGCGAGTACTTCGGCGCCCATGTCTTCGGCGAGGATGCCATGCGCATGTTCCTCACCGAGGATGCCTGGTATGCGGTGCGCCAGGCCATCCAGCACGGCGAGCGCATCGACCGCAAGCTGGCCGACCAGGTGGCCAGCGGCATGAAGGAGTGGGCCTCCACCAAGGGCGCCACGCACTACACGCATTGGTTCCAGCCCCTCACCGGCCTGAGCGCCGAGAAGCACGACGCCTTCTTCGAGCCCATCGGGGGCGGTCGCAGCATCGAACGCTTCGACGGCAGCATGCTCGTGCAGCAGGAGCCCGATGCCAGCAGCTTCCCCAGCGGCGGCATCCGCAACACCTTCGAGGCGCGCGGCTACACCGCCTGGGACCCCGGCAGCCCGGCCTTCGTCATCGGCCGCACGCTCTGCATCCCCACGATCTTCATCAGCTATACCGGCGAGGCGCTCGACTACAAGATGCCGCTGCTGCGCGCCATCCGCGCCATCGATGAGGCCGCCACGGCAGTGGCCCAGTACTTCGACAAGGATGTCACCAAGGTGATCGCCACCCTGGGCTGGGAGCAGGAGTACTTCCTCATCGACAAGGCGCTGTACTACGCACGCCCCGACATCATGATGACCGGGCGCGCCCTCTTCGGCCATATCCCTGCCAAGGGCCAGCAGCTCGAGGACCACTACTTCGGCAGCATCCCCGACCGCGTGCGGGCCTTCATGCGCGAGTTCGAGACCGAGGCCCTCATGCTCGGCATCCCGGTGAAGACGCGGCACAACGAGGTGGCCCCCAATCAGTTCGAGTGCGCGCCGGTCTTCGAGGAGATGAACCTGGCCGTGGACCACAACGTGCTGCTCATGGACATCATGGAGAAGGTGGCCCAGCGCCACGACTTCCGGGTGCTCCTCCACGAGAAGCCCTATGCCGGCGTGAACGGCAGCGGCAAGCACAACAACTGGAGCCTGGCCACCAACACCGGGGTGAACCTGCTGAAGCCCGCCAGGACGCCGAAGGAGAACATCCGCTTCCTCACCTTCTTCGTCAACACCATCGCGGCCATCCACCGGCATGCCGACGTGCTGCGCGCCAGCATCGCCAGCGCGGGCAACGACCACCGCCTGGGCGCGAACGAGGCGCCCCCCGCCATCATCAGCGCCTTCATCGGCGAGCACCTCAGCGCCCTGCTCGACGGGCTGGAAAAGAACATCAAGGGGGCCATGTCGCCCGACCGCAAGACCGAGCTGAAGCTCGACATCGGCCGCATCCCGCCGGTGATGCTCGACAACACCGACCGCAACCGCACCAGCCCCTTCGCCTTCACGGGCAACAAGTTCGAGTTCCGTGCGGTAGGCAGCAGCGCCAATTGCGCAGGCGCCATGACCGTGCTGAACACCATCGTGGCGGCCCAGCTGCGCGAGTTCAAGCGGGAGGTGGACGCCCTGATCGCCAAGGGGGCCAAGAAGGACGAGGCCATCCTGCGCGTGATCCGCGACCTCATCGTGCGCAGCAAGGCCATCCGCTTCGAGGGCAATGGCTACGGCGAGGAATGGGTGCGCGAGGCCGCCAAGCGCGGCCTGAGCAACATCAAGGACACCCCCCGCGCCCTGGATGTCTGGAGCCGCAAGGAGACCATGAAGCTCTTCGCCGACATGGGCGTGCTCAGCCCGGTGGAGACCGAGGCGCGCCACGAGATCGAGCTGCACAGCTACACGCTGAAGGTGCAGATCGAGAGCCGTGTGGCCGGCGACCTGGCCCGCAACCACATCGTTCCCGTGGCCATCGCCTACCAGAACCGCCTGATCGAGAACGTGAAGGGGCTGCGCGAGGTGCTGGGCGCCGAGAAGGCCAAGAAGGCCACGGTCACCCAGGTCGCCCTCATCGAGGAGATGAGCGAGCGCATCAGCGCCGTCATCCAGCTCGTGCATGACATGACCGAGGCCCGCAAGAAGGCCAACAACCTGGAGGATGCCCGCGAGAAGGCGCTGGCCTATTGCGACCAGGTGAAGCCCTTCCTGGACAGGATCCGCTACCAGGCCGACAAGCTGGAGCTGCTGGTGGACGATGAGCTCTGGCCCCTGCCCAAGATGCGCGAGCTGCTCTTCACCCGCTGAGGATCAGCGGTTCGCGGGGGGCGCTGCACCCGGCGCCCCCCTGTCCGTTCAAGCCCCTTGGCCATTGGTGGAACTGTTTATCTTCGCCGCGACCCCATTCGGATTCACCTTTTCCATTACCCGATGATTACACGGAAGATCCTGGCGAGCCTCTCCATGTGCCTCCTCCTGAGCACGATGGCCGTTGCGCAGGGAGGCCGCTTGGCCGATGAGGCGAACGATGCCTACCGGAAAGGGTTCTACTTCAACGCGATCGAGCTCTACAAGAAGGCCTACACCGTGGAGAAGAAGGCCGCCACCAAGGCGGAGCTCATCTTCATGGTGGCCGAGAGCTACCGGATGCTGGGGGATGTGCAGCAGGCGCAGGTGTGGTACGAGAAGGCCAACAAGGCCCAGTACACCGACCCCGTGGTGTACTTCTGGATCGGCGAGATGCAGAAGCAGCAGGGCAAGTACGCCGAGGCCATCGCCAGCTACAACAAGTACAAGGAGAAGAAGAGCAACGACCCCCGCGCCGATGCCGGCATCGCCGCCTGCCAGATGGCCCAGCAATGGAAGGACAGCCCCACCCGCTACACCGTTGACCCCGAGGTGCTGCTGAACACGCCGCAATGGGACTTCACCCCGGCCTTCGCCGACAAGAAGAACGAGACGGTGGTCTTCACCAGCTCGCGCCCGGCCAGCACCGGGGCCGCCGCCGACGACATCACCGGCGATGCCTTCACCGACCTCTTCACCAGCACCCGCGACCGCCTCGGCAAGTGGAGCGAGCCCGTGAAGCTGCCGCTGGAGGTGAACTCCGAGGGCAACGAGGGCGCGCCGATCTTCAACAGCAAGCGCACCATCATGTACTTCACGCGCTGCCCCGCCGAGAAGAAGAAGATCCAGGGCTGCGACATCTGGATGAGCAAGAAGGTGGGCAACAACTTCAGCGCGGCCGTGATGCTGAAGCTGAAGCCCGAGGCCGGCAAGGAGGATTCGCTCAACATCGGCCACCCTGCGCTCGGCCCCGATGACGAGTACCTGGTGTTCGCCAGCAATGTGCCCTTCCCCGGCCACAAGGGCGGCCGCGACCTCTACAAGGTGGCCCTCAACAAGGATGGCATGCCCGTGGGCGCGCCCGCCAACCTCGGCGAAGAGGTGAACACCCCCAAGGACGAGCTCTTCCCCTTCGTCCGCTTCGATGGCAACCTCTACTTCGCCTCCAATGGCCGGCCCGGCATGGGCGGCCTTGACATGTTCATGGCCGAGAAGAACGCCAGCGGCATGTGGACCGCCGTGGACAACCTGAAGTCGCCCCTCAACAGCGCTTCCGACGATTTCGGCATCGCCTTCGACGGGGAGAACGACCGCGGCTTCTTCACCAGCAACCGCGCGGGCGGAAAGGGGCAGGACGACATCTGGCGCTTCTACATGCCCGACCTCGTCTTCGCGCTCCAGGGCAACGTGTACGACAAGCTCACGGGGCAGCCCATCCAAGGCGCAAAGGTGAGCGTGGTGGGCACCAATGGCAGCAACTTCAGCGCCCTCACCGATGAGAACGGGGGCTTCGCCTTCGTGGAGAACGGCAAGGACCGGTACATCAAGGAGAACACCAGCTACAGCATCCTCGCCGAGAAGGAAGGCTACCTGGTGGTGAAGGACCAGATCACCACCGTGGGCCTGGCCGAGAGCACCACCTTCGTGAAGGAGTACTTCCTGGAGCCCATCAAGGGTCCCATCGCGCTGCCGCAGATCCTCTACGATGTGGACCAGTTCTTCCTGCGCCCGGAGGCCAAGGACAGCCTGGAGACGCTGTACAACACCCTCATCGACAACCCGAACATCGTCATCGAGCTGCGCTCGCACACGGATGCACGCCCCACCCGCAAATACAAGGGCGGCAACAAGGAGCTCTCCCAGCTGCGCGCCCAGAGCTGCGTGAACTACCTCATCGAGAAGGGCATCGATCCGGCCCGCATGGTGCCGGTGGGCATGGGTCCGGATGAGCCGATCATCGCCATGGACGTCATCAAGAAGATGGCCACCCGCGAGGAGCAGGAGGCGGCCCACCAGAAGAACCGCCGCACCGACTTCAAGGTGCTGCGCACCGACTTCGTACCGGGAACGGGCAGTGCGCCGCAGGCTCCGCAGGAACCGAAGAATTAGCTCAACCCCTGAATGGAGGAGCATCCCGCGCAAGGGGATGCTCCTCTTCATTTCACCCCATGGCCAACGACAGCCGCTACGCCCAGCGAGGCGTCTCATCCGGGAAAGAGGAGGTCCACCGTGCGATCGCTGGCCTTGACAAGGGCCTGTACCCGAAGGCGTTCTGCAAGGTGGTGGCCGACGACCTCACCGGCAGCGCCGACCATTGCATCGTGATGCATGCCGATGGTGCCGGCACCAAGAGCGCCCTCGCCTACGCCTATTGGCGCGAGACCGGCGACCTGAGCGTGTGGCACGGCATCGCCCAGGATGCCGTGGTGATGAACCTGGACGACCTGCTCTGCGTGGGCGCCACGGACAGCATCCTCCTCAGCAGCACCATCGGCCGCAACAAGCGCCTCATCCCCGGGGAGGTGGTCGCCGCCCTGATCGAAGGCGCCGAGCTGTTCCTGCAGCGCATGCGGGCCTTGGGCATCGGCATCCGCAGCACCGGCGGCGAGACCGCCGATGTGGGCGACCTGGTGCGCACCGTGATCGTGGACAGCACGGTGACCTGCCGCATGCGCCGCGATGCGGTCATCGACAACGCCCGCATCCAGGCCGGCGACGTGATCGTGGCGCTGGCCAGCTATGGGCAGGCCACCTACGAGGACGCCTACAATGCCGGCATGGGCAGCAACGGACTCACCAGCGCCCGCCACGACGTCTTCGCCAAGGAACTGGCCGCCAAGTACCCCGAGACCTACGATCCCGGCACCCCGGCCGAGCTGGTGTATTGCGGCCAGGCCCGGCTCACCGACCCGCTGGACGGCACCCCGCTGGACCATGGCCGGGCGGTGCTTTCTCCCACCCGCACCTATGCGCCGGTGGTGCGGCAGGTGCTGGAAGCCATGCGGGCGGACATCCACGGCATGGTGCATTGCAGCGGCGGCGCCCAGACCAAGGTGCTGCACTTCGTGGAAGGACTGCGCATCATCAAGGACGACCTGATGCCCATCCCGCCGCTGTTCAACGCCATCCAGCGCATGAGCGGTACCGACTGGAAGGAGATGTACAAGGTCTTCAACATGGGCCACCGGCTGGAGTTCTACGTGCCCGAGGCCCGCGCCCAGGAGGTCATCGCCATCGCCTCCTCCTTCGGCATCGATGCCAAGGTCATCGGCAGGGTGGAAGCAGCCCCCGCCAAGGAAGTGGTCCTCACCAGCCCGCACGGCACCTTCACCTACCAATAGGGCATTTCCCCCGCATTCCCCGCGCCTCCGCGTGAGGCTCCCTCCCATGTCCGACCTTCTCGCCAAGCTCTCCGCCCTGCACGACCGACGCACCGAGATCGGCAAGCAGCTGGCCGACCCCGCGGTCATCGCCGACCAGAAGAAATTCGTCGACCTCAACCGGACCTATCGTGACCTGGAGCCCATCGAGCAGGCCTTCTTCCGGTTCAAGAAGCTGCACGACGACCTGGCCGGTGCGGAGGAGATGCTGCGCACGGAGAAGGATGCCGATCTCCTGGAGATGGCGCGCGCCGAGCGGGAGGAGAGCCATGCCGCCATCGATGCCATGGAGGAGGAGGTGCGGATGATGCTGGTGCCCAAGGACCCGAACGATGGCCGCAACTGCACCGTGGAGGTGCGCGCGGGCACGGGCGGCGATGAGGCGAGCCTCTTCGCGGGCGACCTCTACCGCATGTACACCCGCTACTGCGAAGGCCGGGGCTGGAAGGTGGAGGTGGCGGATGTGAGCGAGGGCACTGCC
>ERZ761602.4613-NODE-4613-length-17383-cov-7.293225_pt1 | contig 17383 bp, 21 predicted proteins | sample MGYA00512165_ERZ761602 | MGnify/ENA primary metagenome ERZ761602 (study PRJEB28899, sample SAMN02445085) | bioreactor sludge metagenome | biome: EBPR sludge; isolation source: Thorneside wastewater treatment plant | place: Australia: Brisbane, Thorneside...
ACGGCACCTTGGCCTCGCCGGCGATGGCCTTGGCCAGCAGCGTCTTGCCGGTGCCGGGCGGGCCGACCATCAGCACGCCGCGCGGGATCTTACCGCCCAGCTTCTGGAACTTGCCCGGGTCGCGCAGGAACTCGACCAGTTCGCCAACCTCCTCCTTGGCCTCGTCGCAACCGGCGACGTCGGCGAAGGTCACCTTCACCTGGTCCTCGCCCTGCAGCTTGGCGCGCGACTTGCCGAAGGACATCGCGCCCTTGGCACCGCCTCCGCCGCCCTGCATCTGCCGCATGATGAAGATCCAGAAGCCGATGATCAGCAGCACCGGCAGGAAGTTGAACAGGATCGCCGTCAGGCTGATGCCGCTGGGCGGGTCCTGCTGGATGATCTCGATCTTCTTGTAGCGCAGGTCGTTGATCAGGTCGCGGTCGAACGGAGCGTTGATCGTGGCCTTCTGGCCGTTGCGCAGGGTGTAGGTGATCTCGCCCACGCCGCTGCGCGCGGCGTCGCCGCCGAATTCCACCCGCTGCACGTTGCCGCTGTCGACCTGGTCGAGGAAGTCGGAATACGTGGTGCCCGCCGTGGTGGCCATGCCGCCCACCTTCGGCGAGAAGCTCTGGAACACGAGCATCAGCACGACGGCGACGACTACCCACAGCAGCAGATTCTTGGTCAAGTCGTTCATCCTCATGGGCTCCGGCGTTCCTCTTTCGTATTGCGCACTTTACGTCACCTTACTTGATCTGGGCCCGCTTGCCCTGGCCCAGGGCGTATACCTCGGGCGAACGCTTGCGGGACGCGTCCGGCTTGCGGATCGCCACCTTGTCGTATCGGCGGCGCAGCTCGCGGATGTAGTCGTCGAAGCCGGTGCCCTGGAACAGCTTGATCAGGAACGCGCCGCCCGGCTTGAGGTGCCGGTCGGCGAAGTCCATGGCCAGTTCCGCCAGGTACATCGCCCGCGGCTGGTCCACCGCGTCCACACCACTCTTATTGGGGGCCATATCCGACAGCACAAGGTCCACGGGCCGGCCGTCCAGCATGGCCTCCAGCCGGGATAGGACGGCATCGTCCCTGAAATCCCCATGAAGGAAGTCCACCCCGGCCAGCGGCGGCATGTCCAGGATGTCCATCGCCACCACCCGGCCGCTGTCGCCCATGGCCTGGCGCACGTACTGCGACCAGCCGCCCGGCGCCGCGCCCAGGTCCACCACCACCATGCCCGGCTTGAGCAGGCGGTCGCGCTCCAGCAGCTCCTCCAGCTTGTAGGCCGCGCGCGAGCGCAGGCCCTCGGCCTGGGCCTTCTTCACGTAGGGATCCGAGAAGTGTTCCTTGAGCCAGCGCTGGCTGCTCTTGCTGCGGGTGGCCATGGGGCGGCGGGGTCTCCGGGCACCCTGCGACGGGGGCCGCCGGAGCCGTTCTGGGGGGAGGCCATGATACCCTGATCGCCCTTCCCGACTCCCGTACTCCGCCGCATGCCCCTAGCGCTGACCGCCGCCCAGACCCGCTTCCTGCGCGGCCAGGCCCACGACCTCAAGGCCCTGCTGCAGATCGGGGGCAAGGGCGTGACGCCGGCGTTCATCGCCGAACTGGACGGCGTGCTGGAGCATCACGAACTGGTCAAGGTGAAGGTCGCCGGCGAGGACCGCGATGCCCGCGACGCCATGATCGCGTCCATCGCCGAGCAGACTGGCGCCGTGCTGGTGCAGCGCATCGGCCACACCGCCGTGCTCTACCGCCCCAGCAAGGATCGCCGCCAGATCGTGCTGCCGCGCGGCTGAGCGTCCCGCAGGAGGCATCCGCATGCAACTCAGCCACGAGCTGCCCGACTACGCCTACGCCCTGCGCGCCGCCGACGGCCGCAGCGCACGGGTCAACGACCGCCTGCTGACCGCCAGCTTCATCCTCTCGCCGCAGCATCTGGTCGAAGACTGGCCGGTGCGCGACAGCGCCGCGCTCACCGTCGAAGACCTGGCCCCGCTGCTGGCCCTGCAACCGGAAGTGATCCTGCTGGGCACCGGCGAGCGCCAGGTGTTCCCGCCTGCCGCCGTGATGGCCGCCTGCCTGCGCCAGGGCGTGGGCCTGGAAGCGATGACCAACGCCGCCGCCGCCCGGACCTACAACGTGCTGGCCGGCGAAGCCAGGCGCGTGGTGGCGGGATTCCTGCTGGACGGCCGCTGATCCGCCGGCCGCGCGGCATGCGACGCCTGCACCGCGGCCTGCCGTCCGTTCTCGCCTTCGCCTTCGCCCTGGCCGCCTGCGCCCCGGCCCCTCCCGACGACGATCCCGGGCAACGCTACGCCGCCTGGCAGCGCAGCGCCGCCACGGGCGTCGCCCAATACCGGCAGCGGCTCGCCGCCGAAGGCGTGGCCGACATCGTGCCGATGCCGGCGCTGCTGCGCTCCAGCCGCCGCTGGCGGGCCTGCGACGCACCGGAATTCCTGCTGCCGCCGGCCTCGCGCATGGCCGCCATCGCTCCGACCCTCGAGCTGGTCGCCGAACTCCAGGCGCGCGGCCTGCTGCGCGCGCAGGACGCGCGCTCCGGCTACCGCGACGCCGCCCTCAACCGTTGCTCCGGCGGCAGTCCACGCAGCCGCCACCTGGAGAACCGCGCACTGGATTTCGACCTGTCGGCAGACACCGCCGGCGTCGAGGCGCTATGCCGCTTCTGGCGCCGCGAAGGCGCCCGCCGGCAGATGGGACTGGGCTTCTACACGCCCACGCGCATCCACGTGGACACCGCCGGGCACCGCACCTGGGGCAGCGACCATCGCCGCGGCACGTCGCTGTGCGTGGCGCCGCCTCAATCGGGCCGGAACGCCAGCCGCACCCAGACGCCGTAGTGGTCCGAGGCCCATGCCCCGCCGGCATCGGGACGGTCCAGGATGATGCGCGCATCCAGCACGTCGAACGCGTCCACCTGCGCGAACACGTGGTCGATGCGGATCGGCGGGTGACCCAGATGAGTGTTGAGCGTGGTGCGCTCGGGCGCGTCGACGTCCTGCCCGGCGTGCGCCGCGGCATAGGCTTCGGTGAAGCGCGTGCGCAGCGCCGTCAGCCCCGGCGTGTCGGAACGGGTGTTGAAGTCGCCGCCGACGATGGACGGCGCACCGCTCGCCGTGGCGCCGATGAAGTCCAGCAGGCCGGCCACCTGGCGCGCGCGGATCGCGTCGCCCTCCGGCTTGTAGTGCAGGTGGGTGGCGTAGACGTTCAGCGCGCGGCCGTGCACCGTGGTCCGCACCCAGCCGGCGGTGCGGTAGTCGTCCAGCGGTTCGAGCTTGGTGCCGCGCGTCTGTTCGATTGGCGTGCGCACCAGGATGGCGTTGCCGTACCGCCGCGCCTGCCCTTCCGCGTCGGCGGAGAAGAACCGGTACTGGTAACCCAGCCGCTGCGCCAGCACCTGCGCCTGGTTGGGCAGCGCTTCGTGCTGCAGCACTTCCTGCAGCACGATCACGTCCGGCGCCAGCCGGCGCAGTTCGGCCACGATCATGTCCTGCCGGTGCGGCCAGTCCTGCTTGTCGTGCCACAGGTTCAGCGTGACCACGTCCAGCGTGGCCTTCGCCTCCGGCGCCGGCGGCGCGGACGCGCATCCGGCCATCGACAGCAGGCCCAGCAGGGCGAACGGCAACCACCAGCGTTTCATCGGGGACATCGTCGTATCTCGGTGTGCGTGCAGGCCGGAAGGCCGATGCGCGTCTACGGAACCGTCGCTGCAAGCGGGCCTGCCGCATGCACCCACCACAGACAGGCGCCCGCTCATCGCGCGGGCAGGTAGAGCTGCGGGTCGACCGGCTTGCCGTTGTAGCGGATCTCGAAGTGGAGCATCTCGCGCGCCGCGCCGGAACTGCCCATCTCGGCGATCTGCTGGCCGGCCTTCACATTCTGGCCTTCGTTGACCAGCCGCTTGCGGTTGTGGCCGTAGGCCGACAGCCACTGCTCGTTGTGCTTGACGATGACCAGTTCGCCGTAACCCACCAGGCCGGCGCCGGAATACACCACCACGCCGTCGGCGGCCGCGCGCACCGGCTGCCCGCCGCTGCCGGCGATGTCGATGCCCTGCCGGGTGGCGTCGCCGGCCACGTAGCGGCCCAGCAGGTGGCCGTCGGCCGGCCAGCGCCAGCGGATGCCGCTGTCCACGGGCGCCGCCGGCGCAGGCGTGGGCGTCGCGGTGGAGCGCACGATGCCGCCGGCCGGCGGCGTGGTGGCGGGGCGGGTGGCGGCCGAAGGCGCGGTGGCCGGTGCGGAAGCGCTGCCGGTGCGCGCGCCGCCGGGATACAGCCGCAGGGTCTGCCCGGGATAGATGGTGTAGTCCGGCGGCGCGATGCCGTTCCAGGCGGCCAGGTCGGCCGCCTGGATGCCGTTGCGCGACGCGATGCCATACAGCGTGTCGCCCCGCTGCACGCGCACGGTGGCACCGGGCTTGGCCTGCGACACGCGCGGCGCGGCGGCGGGAGAAGACGCCTTGCCGCCGCCGACGCCGGGTTCGCGCACGACAGTGGTGCTGCAGGCCGCCAGCGAGGCGACGGCCGCGGCCAGCGCGATTGTTCTTACTGCCATCCTCATCCGTCCGCCTACTCCACCATGGATTGCGAAGACCAGCGCGCCGCGCTCACGCCGAAGCGTGCAGCACCGCCCACCCGGCCAGGACCACCAGCAGGACCATGGCGATCCAGCCCACCGGCTCGATCCAGCGGTGCAGCGCCGCCTCGGCGCGCGCACCGCCCAGCCGGATCGCGCCGGCCACCAGGTAGACGCGCTTGCCGCGCCCCACCAGCATGCTGGCGAGGAACGGTAGCAGCGGCACGCCCACGATGCCTGAGGCCCACGTGAATATCTTGAGCGGGATCGGGGTGAAGCCCGCCAGCACCAGCAGCCAGAACGCCTGCCACGGCGATTGCGCCACCACCTCGCGCAGGTGCGCCACCTGCGCGTCGATGCGCTCGCTCCATCCCAGCCACTCGATCAGCGGCTGCACGGCGGCGAAGGCGAAATGGCCGAGCGCGTAGCCGATCAGCGCGCCCGCCAACGAACCGGCCAGGCTCAGCGTGGCGAACCACAGCGCGCGCCTGGGCTGCGCCAGCGACATGGGCGCCAGCATCACTTCCGGCGGCACCGGGAACACGATGGCCTCGAAGAAGCTCAGCCCGGTCAGCAGCGACGGCGCACGCCGGTGGCGGGCCCACTGGATGGCGCGTGCGTACAACGGCCCGAAGATCTTCAAGGGTTTTCCCTTCCGTCCATACCGCGTGTCAATCCAGCGTGCCGGCCAGCAGCGGCACGAACACCACCGGCGCCAGCGTGGTTTCCTCCACGCTGCCGTCCTCGCGCTTGACCAGACGCACCAGCGACTGCGAACCGCTGCCACCGACCGGTGCGACCAGTTGCCCGCCCACGGCCAGTTGGCCGACCAGCGCCGGCACCAGTGCGGGCGCGGCGGCGGTGACGATGATGCCGTCGTAGGGGCCGTGCTCCGGCCAGCCGATGCGGCCGTCGTCGTGCTTGCTGCGCACGTTGAAGCCCAATTGGCGCAGGCGCTTGCGCGCCTGCCGGAGCAGGTCGCCGATGCGCTCGACCGTGTAGACCTCCAGCCCCAGCACGGCGAGCACGGCGGCCTGGTAGCCCGAGCCCGTGCCGATCTCCAGCACCTTCTTCGGCGCGGTCTCCAGCAGGACCTCGGTCATCCGCGCCACCACCCACGGCTGGGAGATGGTCTGGCTGTGGCCGATCGGCAGCGCGGTGTCCTCGTACGCGCGCGTGGCCAGCGCTTCGTCGACGAACAGGTGGCGCGGCAGCGTGCGGATGGCGTTGAGCACGCGCTCGTCGGCGATGCCCGATTCGCGCAGGCGCTCGACCAGCCGGTCGCGCACGCGCTGCGAGGTCATGCCCATGCCCACCGCCTCGGGCTGCAGCCGCAACCGCGGCGTCATGCCGACGCCTCCAGCGCGGCGGTCAGCCCGCCGACCCAGCCGGCGACCTTTTCCAGCGCCTGGTAGCGGGTCAGGTCGACGTGGATCGGGGTGATCGAGATGTGGCCGGTGCGCACGGCGTGGAAGTCGGTGCCGGGGCCGGCGTCCTGCTCGCGCCCCGCGGGGCCGATCCAGTACACGGTGCGGCCGCGCGGATCGGGCTGCGGCACGCATGGCTCGGAACGATGGCGGTTGCCGAGGCGGGTGACCTCGAAGCCGCGCACGTCCGTCCACGCCAGGTCGGGCACGTTGACGTTGAGGATGGTGTCGGCCGGCAGCGGGTCCGACTTCAGCCGCGCGACGATTTCCACCGCGGCGCGCGCGGCGGTCTCGTAGTGCTTGGCGTCGTGGTTCTGCGTGGCCAGCGACATCGCCACCGCGGGCAGGCCCAGGAAGCGCCCTTCCATCGCCGCCGACACGGTGCCGGAGTAGATGACGTCGTCGCCCATGTTCGCGGTGTTGTTGATGCCCGAGACCACGATGTCCGGCTCGAACTCCAGCATGCCGGTCAGCGCCAGGTGCACGCAGTCGGTCGGCGTGCCGGCGACGCTGCAGGTGTAGTGGTCGATGCGCTTGAGCCGGATCGGCAGGTCGAGCGTCAGCGAATTGCTGGCGCCGGAGCGGTCGCGGTCGGGGGCGACCACGTACACCTCGTGGCCCGCGTCGCGCAGGCCCTCTGCCAGGATTCGGATGCCGGGGGCGTCGACGCCGTCGTCGTTGCTGACCAGTACGCGCATGGGTTTCCTCGGGAACGGCCCCATGATACCGGAAGCCGGCGGCCGCTTCCCGCGCTTGCGCCGCGCGCCGATGCCGCTAGTCTTTGCCCATGCCCCGCACGCCCGACGACGACGACGATGCCGCGCTGTTCCGCGCCGCGATCGGCCCGGTGCGCCCGCTGGAAGAAGCGCCGGCGCCCCCGCGCAAGCCGCCGCCCCGCCCCGCCGCGCGCATGGCCGAGCGCGACGAGCAGGAGGCGCGCAGCGAATTCCGCCAGGGCCTGGACGTGCTGGATGCGCTGGCCGCCGGCGACGTGCTCAGCCACCGCCGCGACGCGCTGTCGCCGCGTGCGTTCCAGCGCCTGAAGCGCGGCCAGTTCTCGGTACAGGACGAACTGGATCTGCACGGCGCCACCGCCCTGCAGGCCGAAGGCATGCTGCGGCAGTTCCTCGCCGAAGCGCGCGACCACGAGCGGGGCTGCGTGCGGATCGTGCACGGCAAGGGCGGGCGCGGCCAGCGCGATGCGCCGGTGCTGAAGAACCTGGTCGACCGCCTGCTCAGGCAGCGCGCGGACGTGATGGCGTTCCACTCCGCTCCGCCCGCGCAGGGCGGCACCGGCGCGGTGCTGGTGCTGCTGGCGCACTCGCACCGCTGAAACGCGAAAGCCTCCCGTTGCCGGGAGGCCCTCGCGTTCCCGCACCGGCGCGCGCGGCTACTGCTGGGCGGCGGCCTTGTCGGCCAGCTTGGGCGGATTGACCCAGGTCAGGTGGATGCCGCGGCGCTTGGCGATCCGCTCGACGTAGGCGATGTATTGCTGTTCGGCGGTCAGCGTCTGCTGCGGCGCGGGCGCCTTGGTCATCTCGTGGGTGCCGGCGCATCCTGCGAGCAACGCCAGCACGGACGATGCCAGGGCGATGTGGACGACGGCTTTCATGGCGGTTCCTCCGGTGCCTGGTGACGGACGGAGCCGCACGGCGCGGGCGATCACCCCGCGCGGACGGCCCGATTCCGGCTTATACGCCGCCCGCCGCGGGCCACCAGTGCCCGGCGATGCTTTCCGACGAACGGCGCCGCGGCGCGCCTCACTGCACGTCGGCCACCTCGCCCAACTCGTGCAGCACGGCCGTGGCGTAGCTGCCGGGCGGCAGCGAGAACGCCAGCCGCAGGGCGTCGTCCGCCAGCCACTCCCAGGCCAGCGCTTCCGGACGCAGCCGGAGTGCACGACGCTCCTGGCGCAATCCTTCCTTTTCCAGCCCCTGCCGCAGCGCCGCGGCGGTTTCGCCTTCCAACGCCTGCGCTTCCAACCGGAGAGCTTCGCCCGTGGTGCGCGGCTCGCCGCTGCCCCACAGCGGGCCGGTGGGATGGATGTCGAAGTCCGCCAGCCGCTGCGCCAGCGCTTCGCTCCACGGTTCCGGGCCGAACACGCTGCGGCTGCCGGCCAGCATCCACACTTCGCCGTCCAGCCCGCGGTTCCAGCTACCGTCGGCCAGGCGCGCCGCCAGCACGCGGTTGAACAGTTCCGAGCGCGCGGCCGACAGCAGCAGCGAGCGCTGCTCGCGGCGGACGCGCTTGCCGGCGAACATCGCCAGCGCCGCGCCCACGTTGCCGCCGTCGCGGCCGAAGCGCTGCTCACCGAACCAGTTGGGCAGGCCGTGCCGCGCGATCGCGGCCAGCCGCACCTCGATGGCATCGCGCTCGCCCGCCACGCCGCGCAGCACCAGCACGAAGCGGTTGCCGGCGAGCGCGCCGCGCGGCAGCTTGCGCGAATGCCAGGCCGCTTCCAGCACGTCCAGGTCGTCCGACCGCAGCCCGGCCAGGTCGGGCGCGATCTTCTTCGGCAGGTGCACGCTGAAACGCTGCCGGGTCACGGCGTGGCGGTCCTTCAGCCCCGCATAGCCCACGCCCATCTCGGCGATGCCGGCCCAGGCGGCGATGCGCCTGGCCGCGAACGCGGTGTTCATGCCGCGCTTCTCGACGGTAAGCAGCAGGTGTTCGCCTTCGCCGCTCGCGGCGAAGCCCGGCAGTTCCTCGACGAAGAAATCCTCCGGCATGCTGCGGATGCGCGCCGACAGCACGGGCGCGCCGAACGCGCGCGGCAGGCCGTCGCTCACGCCTTCACCAGCAGCACCACCGCCTGCGCCGCGATGCCTTCGCCGCGGCCGGTGAAGCCCAGCTTCTCGCTGGTGGTGGCCTTGATGCTGACCGCATCCACGTCGATGCCCAGGTCCCCGGCCACGCAGGCGCGCATGGCGTCAGCATGCGGCCCGACCTTGGGCCGCTCGCAGACCACGGTGACGTCGGCGTTGCCGACGCGCCAGCCGCGCTCGCCGATCAGCGCATTGCATTGACGCACGAAGGCGCGGCTGTCCGCGCCCTTCCAGCGGTCGTCCGAGGGTGGGAAATGCCGGCCGATGTCGCCCAGCGCCAGCGCGCCGAGCATGGCGTCGCACAGCGCATGCAGCACCACGTCGCCGTCGCTGTGCGCCAGCACGCCGCGCTCGTGCGGCACGCGTACACCGCCCAACATCACGTGGTCGCCGTCGCCGAAAGCGTGGACGTCGAAACCTTGGCCGATGCGGACGGCGGGGGGAACGGAGGAAGTGGGCATGGGTCAGGAGGAAAGCGGGAACGAAGAATAGAAAACCGGGAATGCGGAGTACCGGAGCGACGTTGCGTCTTCGGCATGCGGGGGAAGCGTCCAGGACAGTACGGCAACCTTCATTCCCGGTTCCCGGCTCCCCGTTCCCGCTTCTGCAGCTCGAACTCGAACCGCTCCAGGTCCGCGCGCGTGGTGATCTTGAAATTGCTCTCGGCGCCCTCGATCAGCAGCGGCCGCAGGCCCAGGCGCTCCATCGCCATCGCCTCGTCGGTGACTTCCACGCCGTCGGCGGTGGCGGCTTCCAGCGCACGGGTCAGTTGCAGGCGCCGGAACAGTTGCGGCGTGAACGCGCGCCACAGCCGCGCGCGCGGCTCGGTGCCGTCGATGCCGCCGTCATCGCCGGCGCGCTTCAGCGTGTCGCGCACCGGCGCGGCCAGGATGGCGCCCACCGGATCGTTGCGCCCGCGCTCCAGCAGTTGCGACAGATCCTCGCGCGACAGGTTCGGCCGCGCGGCGTCGTGCACCAGCACGAAATCGTCCACGCGCACCTCGTCCGGCAGGGCGCGCAGCCCCGCCAGCACCGAGGCCGCGCGGGTCGCGCCGCCGGTGCAGGTGCGCAGCGGGCGGCCATCGAACTCGGTCCAGCCAAGCCAGTCGGCATCGTCCACGGCGACCGGCACCACCGCGCCCTGCACTGCCTCGTGCGCGAACAGCGCAGCGAAGGTGTGCGCGATCACCGGACGCCCCGCGACCTGCAGGTACTGCTTCGGCAGTTCGCCGCCGAAGCGCGTGCCGCGGCCCGCGGCGGGAACCACCGCCCAGACGCCGGACATCAGGGCGCCGGTTCCGTGGCCGGCCCGGACGCGGCGGCGGCCGGCGCCGCCGGCACCGGTTCCACCACGCGGTAGAACTTCTCGCCCGGCTTGATCATGCCCAGCTCGCTGCGCGCACGCTCCTCCACCGCCGATTCGCCGGACTTGAGGTCCTCGACTTCGGCGGCCAGGGCGTCGTTGCGCTCCTGCAGGCCGGCGTTCTCGCGCTTCTGCGCCTGGACCTGCGCCTCCAGCGCGACCACCTGGCCGGAACTGCCCACGCCGAACCAGAACCGGTACTGCAGCCAACCCAGCAGCAGCACCAGGACCAGCAGCAGCCAGCGCACTGCGCGCATCGCTTACTTCTTCAGCGACACGAAGGCGTTGCGGCCGGCATAGCGGGCCTTGCCGCCCAGCGCTTCCTCGATGCGCAGCAACTGGTTGTACTTGGCCACGCGGTCGCTGCGGCACAGCGAGCCGGTCTTGATCTGCGTCGCCGTGGTGGCCACGGCGATGTCGGCGATGGTGGTGTCCTCGGTCTCGCCGGAGCGGTGCGAGACGATGGCCGCGTAGTTGGCGTGGTGCGCCATAGCGATGGCCTCCAGCGTCTCGCTGAGCGTACCGATCTGGTTGACCTTGATCAGGATGGCGTTGGCGGTGCCGGACTCGATGCCTTCCTTGAGGATCTTCGGGTTGGTGACGAACAGGTCGTCGCCCACCAGTTGCACCTTGCCGCCGATGCGGTCGGTCAGCAGCTTCCAGCCGGCCCAGTCGTCCTCGGCCAGGCCGTCCTCAATGGTGATGATGGGGTACTGCGCCGCCCAGTCGGCCAGGAAGTCGACGAACTGCTCGCTGGTCAGGCGCTTGTTCTCGCCCACCAGGTGGTACTTGCCGTTGTCGTAGAACTCGCTGGAGGCCACGTCCAGGCCCAGCAGCACGTCCTCGCCGGCGGTGTAGCCGGCCTTGCCGATGGCTTCCAGGATGGTGTCCAGCGCTTCCACGTTGCTGCGGAAGTCCGGGGCGAAGCCGCCCTCGTCGCCCACCGCCGTGCTCAGGCCGTGGCCCTTCAGCACCGACTTGAGCGAATGGAAGATCTCGGTGCCGGCGCGCAGCGCCTCGGCGAAGGAGTCGAAGCCCACCGGCAGCACCATGAACTCCTGGAAGTCCACGTTGTTGTCAGCGTGCGCGCCGCCGTTGATGATGTTCATCATCGGCACCGGCAGCGACACGTCCGATTCGGCGATGTCGGACAGATACTGCCACAGCGGCTGCTTCTTCGACGCGGCCATCGCGTGCGCGTTGGCCAGCGACACGCCCAGCAGCGCGTTGGCGCCCAGGCGGCCCTTGTTCTCGGTGCCGTCCAGGTCGATCAGGCGGCGGTCCAGTCCTTCCTGGTCGGCGCCGTCGAAGCCGTGCAGCGCGTTGGCGATGGGGCCATTGACGTTCTCCACCGCCTTGCGCACGCCCTTGCCCAGGTAACGGGTCTTGTCGCCGTCACGCAGCTCCACGGCTTCCTTGGTGCCGGTGGACGCGCCGGACGGCACCATGGCGCGGCCGAAGGAACCGTCGGCCAGCGTGACTTCGGCTTCGAGGGTGGGATTGCCGCGGGAGTCGAGGATTTCGCGGGCGTGGATCTTGGCGATGGTGGTCATGGTGTCGGAGTCGTCGTCTGTTGGTTGATCTTCTGTTTCAGTTCCTGCAGTCCGGGCTCCTCTTCGCCCGGCCGGCGATAGGGTCCCAGCGGGAAACTGCCTGAAAACATGCCGACCCACCGGTATTCCGGGCGCCGCGCATCGTGCTTGACGAAAAATACATAATCCCAGCCCGGCATCAAGCCCAGGCTGCAATTGCCGAGACCGAAAGGCAGGTCGTCGACCACACCCTTCGCCGGCGGCGCCCCTTTCAGGACTTCGATCAGCGTGTAGCGTCCCTCGACGCCCTGCATTTCGAACAGGTCGTCCTCGTTGAGGTCCGCGCCCGGCTCGACCGGCAGCGTCTTCTCGGCGGCGGAATCGAGGTGCGCGACGAATATCTCATCGGCGTCGGTGATGGACGCTTCCAGCGTGGGCGGGCCGCCCACCCGGCTGCATGCCGCGCTCTGACCGGCCACGCCCAGCAGACCGAAGCCGCAGAGGATGGCGATCGCGCGGAAGATCAAGCCTGCGACTCCAGAAAACCGTGCTTCTTGGTGATCGCATCCAGCGCCAGCAAGGTCTCCAGCAGCGCTTCCATCTTGTCCAGCGGCCAGGCATTCGGCCCATCGGACAGAGCCTTGGACGGGTCCGGATGCGTTTCGGCGAACAGGCCGGCCACGCCCACGGCCACCGCCGCGCGCGCCAGCACCGGCACGAACTCGCGCTGGCCGCCGGAGCTGCTGCCCTGCCCGCCCGGCAACTGCACCGAATGGGTGGCGTCGAACACCACCGGGCAGCCGGTGTCGCGCATCACGCTGAGGCTGCGCATGTCGCTGACCAGGTTGTTGTAGCCGAAGCTGGCGCCGCGCTCGCAGACCATGATGGCGTCGTTGCCGGTGGACCTGGCCTTCTCCACCACCGGCTTCATGTCCCACGGCGACAGGAACTGGCCCTTCTTGATGTTGACCGGCCGGCCGGCCGAGCAGACCTTGCGGATGAAATCGGTCTGCCGCACCAAGAAGGCCGGCGTCTGCAGCACGTCCACTACCGCGGCCACTTCGTCCATCGGGGTGTATTCGTGCACGTCGGTCAGCACCGGCACGCCGACCTGCCGCTTCACCGCGTCCAGCACCTTCAGGCCCTCTTCCATGCCGGGGCCGCGGAAGCTGGTGCCGGAGGTGCGGTTGGCCTTGTCGAAGCTGGACTTGAAGATGAAGTTCATCCCCAGCCTGCCGGTGATCTCCTTCAGCCGGCCGGCGACGTCGATCTGCAACTGCATCGACTCGATCACGCAGGGGCCGGCGATCAGGAACAGGGGCTGGTCCAGGCCGACCTCGAATCCGCAGAGTTTCATTGCAGCCGATTCCTCAATGTGTAGGAGGGGCTTCAGCCCCGACCGGGATCAGGAAGAGCATCGGGGCTGAAGCCCCTCCTGCGGATCCCATCAAGCGCGCGCTTCCTTGAGCAGTTTTCCGCCCGCCTTCTTCTCGCGCGCGGCGCGGATGAAGCCGACGAACAACGGGTGGCCGTCGCGCGGCGTGGACAGGAATTCCGGATGCGCCTGGCAGGCCAGGAACCACGGGTGCACGTTGCGCGGCAGTTCAACCATCTCCACCAGCAGGTCGTCCATCGACTTGGCGGCGATCACCAGGCCGGCGTCTTCCAGTTGCGTGCGGTAGCGGTTGTTGAACTCGTAGCGGTGGCGGTGGCGCTCGGCCACCACGTCCTTGCCGTACAGCTCGCGCGCCAGCGTACCCGGCTTCAGGCGCTGCTCCTGCAGGCCCAGGCGCATGGTGCCGCCCAGGTCGGACTTCTCGTCGCGCTTCTCGACTTCGCCGGCGGCGGTGCGCCATTCGGTGATCAGGCCGATCACCGGATGCGGCGACTGCTTGTCGTTCTCGGTGCTGTTGGCGTCGGCCAGCCCGGCCACGTGGCGGGCGTAGTCCACCACCGCCGCCTGCATGCCGTAGCAGATGCCAAAATACGGCACGCGGTGCTCGCGCGCGTACTTGGACGTCAGCACCTTGCCCTCGAAACCGCGGTCGCCGAAGCCGCCCGGCACCAGAATGCCGTCCACGTCCTGCAACAGGGCCATGTCGGTGCCTTCCAGGTCCTGCGCCTCGATCCACTTCAGGTTGACGCGGGTACGCTGGCGCAGGCCGCCGTGCTTGAGCGCTTCCCCGACGGACTTGTAGGCGTCTTGGTGGTCGACGTACTTGCCGACCACGGCGATGGTCACTTCGTCCAGCGGGTTGAGCGTGGCATCGACCGCGGCCTCCCACTCGGACAGGTCGGCGGCCTTCGCGTTGTCGATGCGGAACTGGCGCAGCACGATGTCGTCCAGCCCCTGCACGTGCAGGCCCATCGGGATGCGGTACAGCACGTCCACGTCCGGCACGCTGATGACGGCGCGCTCGGGCACGTTGGTGAACAGCGAGATCTTGCGGCGCTCGGAATCCGGGATCGGCTGCTCGGAGCGGCACAGCAGCACGTCGGGCTGGATGCCGATGGAGCGCAGTTCCTTGACCGAGTGCTGGGTGGGCTTGGTCTTCAGCTCGCCGGCCGCGGCCACGTAGGGGACCAGGGTCAGGTGCATGAACAGTGCCTTCTCCGGGCCGCGCTCGGTGCGGATCTGGCGGATCGCCTCCAGGAACGGCAGCGATTCGATGTCGCCGACGGTGCCGCCGATCTCCACCAGCGCCACGTCGAAGCCCTCGGTGGCCTCGTCGATGCAGCGGCGGATCTCGTCGGTGATGTGCGGGATCACCTGCACGGTGGCGCCCAGGTAGTCGCCGCGGCGCTCCTTGCGGATCACGTTCTCATAGATCCGGCCGGTGGTGACGGAGTTCTTGCGGCTCAGGCGGGTGCGCACGAAGCGCTCGTAGTGGCCCAGGTCCAGGTCGGTCTCGGCGCCGTCGTCGGTGACGTACACCTCGCCGTGCTGGAACGGACTCATCGTGCCCGGATCGACGTTGATGTAGGGGTCCAGCTTCATCATCGTGACCTTCAGGCCACGCGCCTCCAGGATGGAGGCGAGCGAAGCGGCGGCGATGCCCTTGCCTAGCGAGGACACAACGCCGCCGGTAACAAAAATCAGGGGAGTCATGGGCGGGGCTCCGGAAAGCCGTAGTCTACAGGCAACGCCCGTCGCCCGGAAGCGCGACGCCCCGCCGAAGCGGGGCGCCGGGAATCGCGGAAGCGCCGCGAAACCCTTGCGGGACAAGGGTTCCGGGGCGGCAACCGGCGGTCAGGGCTTGCGTTCTTCCTCTTCCTCGCCGGCCTTCTTCTGCTGGCCTTCCTCGGCCTTGCGCTGCTTGGCGGCGGCCTCGTTGGCGGCGCGGCGGCGCGCCTTGGCTTCCGGATCGGCCGGATCGCGAGTCTGGGGCTGATCCTGCTTCGGTTTGTCGACCTCGCCGCCGGTGCGGGCCTGGGCGAAGGCCTGGGCCGCGAACAGCGCGCCGGCGATGGCGGCGGAAAGCAGCAACAGGTTGCGCGACTTCATGGCGATACTCCTCGTGGATGGACGGAATCTGGGGGCGCGGGGCGCGTTTCCAAGGGCTTCCCTGTCCACGCGCCAAGGCTAGCGCGCGTTGGCCGGCCCGCGACTGAACATGGAAAAAACCCGCCCCAGGCGGCACACTGCGCCGTCGCCGGGCCGGCCGCGGACCTTCCGCTTCCGCGCACCCGGCCCGCACCAGGAAGAACACACCGCCCCATGAGCAGTCGCTACAACGCCGCCGACATCGAAGTCCTCTCCGGCCTGGACCCGGTCAAGCGCCGGCCCGGCATGTACACCGACACCGCGCGCCCCAACCACCTGGCGCAGGAAGTCATCGACAACGCGGTGGACGAGGCGCTGGCCGGCCACGCCGGCAGCATCGAGGTCGTCCTGTTCAAGGACGGTAGCTGCGAAGTCAGCGACGACGGCCGCGGCATGCCGGTGGACATCCATCCGGAGGAGAGGATTCCCGGCGTGGAACTGATCCTCACCCGCCTGCACGCGGGCGGCAAGTTCAGCAACAAGAACTACACCTTCTCCGGCGGCCTGCACGGCGTGGGCGTGAGCGTGGTCAACGCGCTGTCCAGGCTGGTGGAAGTGCACATCAAGCGCGAAGGCAGCGAGCACCGCATCACCTTCCGCGACGGCGACCGCGCCACACCACTGGAAGTGGTCGGCACGGTCGGCAAGAAGAACACCGGCACCCGCGTGCGCTTCTGGCCGGACCCCAAGTATTTCGACACGCCCAAGTTCAACCTGCGCGCGCTGCGTCACCTGCTGCGCGCCAAGGCCGTGCTGTGCCCCGGCCTGGAGGTCACGTTGCATGACGAGGCCACCGGCGAACGCGACCGCTGGCACTACGAGGACGGTCTGCGCGATTACCTGAAGGGCGAACTGGCCGGCCGCGAGCTGTTGCCGCCGGAGCTGTTCGTCGGCCAGCTCAAGAAAGACAGCGAAGTCGTGGACTGGACCGTGGCCTGGGTGCCGGAAGGCGAACTGGTGCAGGAAAGCTACGTCAACCTGATCCCCACCGCCCAGCACGGCACCCACGTCAACGGCCTGCGCAGCGGCCTGACCGACGCGCTGCGCGAGTTCTGCGACTTCCGCAACCTGCTGCCGCGCGGCGTCAAGCTGGCGCCGGAGGACGTGTGGGACCGCGTGGCCTTCGTGCTGTCGCTGAAGATGACCGACCCGCAGTTCAGCGGCCAGACCAAGGAACGCCTGAGTTCGCGCCAGGCGGCCGGCTTCATCGAGGGCGCCGCGCACGATGCGTTCTCGCTGTGGCTCAACCAGCACGTGGATTTCGGCGAGAAGATTGCGCAGATCGCCATCGAGCGCGCCAGCGCGCGCCTGAAGACCGAAAAGCAGGTCGTACGCAAGAAGGTCACCCAGGGCCCGGCCCTGCCCGGCAAGCTGGCCGACTGCATCAGCCAGGACCTGTCGCGCACCGAGCTGTTCCTGGTGGAAGGCGATTCGGCCGGCGGTTCCGCCAAGCAGGCGCGCGACAAGGATTTCCAGGCCATCCTGCCGCTGCGCGGCAAGATCCTCAACACCTGGGAAGTGGCCTCCGGCAGCGTGCTGGCCTCGCAGGAAGTGCACGACTTGGCCGTGGCCATCGGCTGCGACCCGGGCAAGGACGACATCTCCGGCCTGCGCTACGGCAAGGTGGTGATCCTGGCCGACGCCGACTCCGACGGCCTGCACATCGCCACCCTGCTGAGCGCGTTGTTCCTGCGCCACTTCCCTGCGCTGGTGGCCGCCGGCCACGTGTTCGTCGCCATGCCGCCGCTGTTCCGCGTGGACGTGGGCAAGCAGGTGTTCTACGCGTTGGACGAGGAGGAGAAACGCCTGCTGCTGGAGAAGATCGAGCGCGAGAAGATCCGCGGCGCGGTCAACGTCACCCGCTTCAAGGGCCTAGGCGAAATGAACCCGGCGCAGCTACGCGAATCCACCATCCACCCGGACACGCGCCGCCTGGTGCAACTGACCGTCGACGACGACCTGCAGACGCGCGGGCTGATGGACATGCTGCTGGCAAAGAAGCGGGCCTCGGACCGCAAGACCTGGTTGGAGACCAAGGGCGATCTGGCTTCGCTGGAAGTCTGAAGCTAGGCGGCTATTCGTTGCATGGGGCCGTTGCGACGGCCTCGCCATCATCACAACGG
>ERZ761602.4614-NODE-4614-length-17379-cov-5.742092_pt1 | contig 17379 bp, 10 predicted proteins | sample MGYA00512165_ERZ761602 | MGnify/ENA primary metagenome ERZ761602 (study PRJEB28899, sample SAMN02445085) | bioreactor sludge metagenome | biome: EBPR sludge; isolation source: Thorneside wastewater treatment plant | place: Australia: Brisbane, Thorneside...
CGCGCGAGGGCTCGGCCGAGCCGCTCTGGCGCTACGACGTCGAAGCCGACCGCCTCGTGCGTCGGCCCGAGGCCGACGTCCCCAGCTCACTCACGCGCGTCGACGCCCTCGCCACCGCGGGCTCGACCCTGGTGCTCGCCGAGCACCTCGCGGGTCGGGTCGAGGTGCTCGAGGGGGGCGCCCCGCTCGCGACCTTCGACGCGCCCCGTCCCTTCCGAGTCGCGGTCTCCGCCTCGCAGGTCGCCGTGGTGAGCGCGCTCGATCATGCGCTCGTGGTCCACCCGCGTCTCGGTGCGGCGCTCGGCCCGGCCCAGCGCCTCGACCTCGACGCGCCCCTCTACGCGGTCGACCTCGTCGACTCTCCCGGCGGCGGCTTCGCCGTCGCCGCCGGTCTCGAGGACCACCCGCTCGATCGTACCGGCGGCAGCTTCGGCTACATCGACTCCTACGCCTACGTCGTGCGGACGGGCGAAGCAGGCCTCGAGCGCTGCGGCGAGATCGACCTGTCCGCGCTCGGCGTCGTCTCGCCCAAGGTCGTGCGCGCACGCGCCGAAGGCGACGGGCTCGTCGCCGAGATCTGGGGTGCCGCCACGGGGGCGCGGGTGCGTCTCGAGTGGCCGCTGGCGAGCTGTCCACTCGGCGAGCCTTCGGTGACGGTGGGCGCCGGTGTGCTGGGCGCCTCGGACGCCGCGCCCGACGGCGAGGGTGGCTTCGTCGTCGCCTCACCCTTGCTCGACGCGCTCGTGCACCAGCGCCCCGACGGCACGGCGTCGCCCTGGCCGATCGCGGCGCTGAGCCCACACGCTCACACGCGCAGCGCGTCTTCGCGTCTCGGTGAGCTGCTCGTGTTCACGACGGCCATCGCGCCCTGGCAGCGCAGCGAGGGCGAGCTCAGCCGCTTCAGCTGCGAGGCCTGTCACCTCGAGGGTGGCACCGATGGCCGCGTGCATGCGACCGGGCGCGGTGAGGTGCGCGCCAACACCAAGCCCTTGTTCGGCATCGCGAACAACGCCCCCCACTTCACCCGCGCGCTCGACCGCGACACGACCGCGATGGTCTTCGCCGAATTCCGTGTCGCCTCCGCGCGCAGCGGCGCGAGCGAGTGGTTCGAGCTCGGCGACGCTCCCGACGACTACCTCGAGGGGCTCCCGTGGGCCGACGCGGTGTCGACCTCGGCGTGGGGGCTGCGTCGAGCGATGATCGACTTCTTCTTCGACTTCGCGCACGCACCGAACGAGGCCGTGGTCGGGCGCAGGAGCTTCGACCCGGTCGAGCGGCGAGGCGCGGAGCTCTTCGCCGAGCGCTGCGTCGGCTGTCACGCCGCGCGCACCGTCACCGACGACCCGCTCACCGAGCTCGCGCCCTCCGCGTGGGAGGGCCTCGTGCTCTCACGCTCCGGGCCGATCGTGTGGGCGCGCGAGGGCTACGAGCGCACCGGCGTGCTCCCCTACGTGCACGCGGAGGGCGCGCGCACCACCTCGCTGCGTCGCGTGTCGAGCCGCTCGCCGCTCTTCAGCAACGGATCCGCCGAGAGCCTCTCCGAGCTGCTCGAGCGGGTGGGCTACACCGACGACGCGTTCTTCCACGACGGCGCACCCGAGGGGGCCGCGGGCCTCGACGCCTCCGAGATCGACGCGCTGCTCGCCTTCCTGGAGCTCTTGTAGTCGTGCTGAGGCGGATCGAACTCTCCCGCCCCTCGGTCGCCGCCACGTCGCGTGCGAAGCTGAGGCTCGAGCGACTGCTCGGCCCGTCCAAGGTCGTGACCGATCCCGACATGCTCGTCGCCTATGCCGGTGACGAGTCGGACAACGAGCCCATCCTGCCCGACCTCGCGGTGCTCGCCGCCTCGGCCGACGACGTGGCCGCCGTCATGCGCGTCGCAGAGGACGAGGCGATCCCGGTGACCCCGCGAGGCGGAGGTTCGGGCAAGTCGGGCGGCTGCATCCCGGTCGCCGGAGGCATCGTGCTCGCGACGGGCGCGCTCTCCTCGATCGTCGACATCGATCGCGGCGAGCACCTCGTGGTCGTCGAGCCGGGGGTGGTGCTGGCAGACCTGCACGCCGCCGTCGAGGCCGAGGGGCTCTTCTACGGGCCGGACCCGAGCTCGCTCGGCTGGTGTCAGCTCGGAGGCACGATCGCCGAGAACGCCGCGGGCCCGCGCGCGCTCGGCTACGGGGCGACGCGCGACTGGGTCCTCGGGCTCGAGATCGTGCCCGTCGGAGGCGAGCGCAGCTTCGTGGGGCGGCGCACCCGCAAGGGCGTCACGGGCTACGATCTCGTGAGCCTGCTCGTCGGCAGCGAGGGCACGCTCGCGCTCTCGACGCGCGCCGTGCTCCGGCTCGTGCCCAAGCCGGAGGCGGTGCGCACCGTGCTCGCGCTCTTCGACGACGCCTACGCCGCGGGCCGCGCGGTCGCCGCCGTCTTCGCGGCGGGCATCCTGCCGCGCTGCGCGGAGCTGCTCGACCGGCGCACGCTCGAGCTCGTGCGTGCGCGTGACGCGAGCATCGACCGGCGCGGCCACGCGATGCTCGTCGTCGAGCTCGACGGGGACGAGCTCGCCTGCGAGCGCGCCATGGAGCGCGCGGGTGCGGCCTGCGACGGGGCGGGGGCGATCACGGTGCTCGTCGCCCAGGACGCAGCGCGACGCGACGCGCTCTGGTCGGCGCGGCGCGCGCTGTCGACGACGACACGCGCGATCGCGAAGTTCAAGGTCTCCGAAGACGTCGTCGTGCCGAGGCGACACATCCCGACCTTGCTCGAGGAGCTCGAGCGCATGCGTGAGGGCGAGGCGCGTGCTTCGGAGGAGCGCGGCGACGGACCCGAGGCTCGGATCGAGCTCTTGGCCTACGGTCACGCCGGCGACGGCAACCTGCACGTGAACTTCCTGTGGAACCAAGCCGAGGCTGCGCCGCGCGTGGAGCAGCTGCTCGGCCAGCTCTTCCGCAAGGTCGTCGAGCTCGGCGGCACGCTCACCGGGGAGCACGGCGTGGGCCTCTCGAAGGCGCCCTACCTGCGCCTCGAGCAGAGCGACGCGACGATCTCTCTGCAGCAGCGCATCAAGGCGGTCTTCGATCCCAAGGGGCTGCTCAACCCCGGCAAGATCTTCGCGCCTCGTGGCCACGGTCTCTGCTGATGCGCGTGCTCGGCATCGACCCAGGGACCAGGCACCTCGGCTGGGGCGTGCTCGAGCGCGTGGGCACCAAGATCCGCCACCTCGCGCACGGCGTGATCGACACCGACACGAAGGCGCCGCTCGAGCGCAGGCTCGTCGAGATCGACGACGCCCTGATCGAGGTGATCGCGGCGCACGCGCCCGCCGAGGCCGCGGTCGAGGCGATCTTCTTCGCGAAGGACGCGCAGGCCGCCTCGAAGCTCGGTCACGCCCGCGGCGTGGTGCTCCTGAGGCTCGCGCGGGCCGGCGTGCCGAGCTTCGAGTACGCGCCTACACGCGTGAAGCGCGCCGTGGTGGGGGCGGGGCAGGCGAGCAAGGAGCAGGTCCAGCGGGTCATGACGACGCTGCTCGGGCTCGCCGAGGCTCCCCGGCTCGATGCGAGCGACGCGCTCGCGAACGCCTTCGCCCACCTCGCCGTCGCGCGTTTCCACGAGGCCGTCGAGGCCTCCACCGGCGGCCGCTCGGGCTCGAGCCCGGCGGCGAAGCTGCTCGCGGCCGCCGAGGCCGCCAAGAAGGCGGCGCGGCGCGCCCGCGCGCGGCGCGGCTGAGCACGCTCGCGCGCAGCGAGGCCGAGCCGCCGCGCGAGCGCCCCCGGCGGCGGGGAGCGTAAGCCTGCGGCCCGTGCCACGTTGTGGTATCCGAGACGCGCGGCGCGGGTCGCGCGTGCGCCTCGCGGGCCCCGCGAAATCCCCTCCGGGAGCTCGCGAATCGAATCGACCCACGCTCCGTCCAAGCCGACACGAACCATGGCAACCACCGGCTCCTCGTCCCGCCGCAGCTTCCTCTCCCTCTTCGCCAGCGTCGCGCTCGCCCCCGTGGCCGCCACGCTCGCCGGCGGTCTCGTCGCCCCCGGAGAGGCCCTCGCCGCGGCCCCCACCGCCGACGAGATCGCCCTGCGTGTCCAGCGCTTCTACGACGCGACGCAGACCTTCCGCGCCACCTTCTCGCAGACCTACCTCGTGAAGGTGCAGAACAAGAAGAAGGAGTCGAAGGGCAAGGTCGTCTTCGCCAAACCCGGCAAGATGAGCTTCGTCTACGACGCACCCAACGGCAACCGCGTGGTGAGCGACGGCAAGATCATCAAGGTCTACGAGAAGGAGAGCGAGCAGATGTACGAGTCTGCGCTCACCAAGTCGCAGTACCCCGCCGCGCTGAGCTTCCTCATGGGCGACGGCAAGCTCTCGAAGGACTTCAGCCTGAAGCTGCTCGATCCCTCGACGATGAAGTTCGAGGGTGGCTTCGTGCTCGAGGGCACGCCGAAGGAGGCCACGCCGGCCTACCAGAAGGTGCTCTTCTACGTCGACGGCGCGACGAGCCAGGTCCGGCGCGTGCTGATCCTCGACGCACAGGGCAACCGCAACCGCTTCGACTTCTCCGAGCCGGTGGTGAACAAACCCGTGCAGCCGAGCGAGTTCGAGTTCACCCCGCCCAAGGGCACCAAGGTCATCAAGCCCTGAACCGAGCGGCTGTTCCCGCGCGCGGTGGGCCCGAGGCAGGCTAGTCTCGGGCGCGCATGAGCGGCGATCCCTCGGGCGGTGGACCGCCCTTTCGTGGGCCCCACGGGGTGGGTGCGGCACCGGTGCCTCCGCAGGCGACGGTGCCCGACCGGGCGCCGGCACCGGCCTGGCCCGCGCCGCATGCGCACGCGCAGTACCCGAACGCGTCCTATCCAGCGCCCGCGCAGTACCCGAATGCGCCGTACGCAGCGCCCTCGCATCCCGCCCAGCACGCGCATCCGGCGCACGCGCAGTACCCGAACGCGGCGTATCCAGCGCCCTCGCACGCCGCCCAGCACGCGCATCCGGCGCACCCGGGCTCCGGCTACGCGCACCCGAACGCGCAGCAGCACGGCTACGCAGCCGCCCAGCACGCGCAGCACGGCGCGTTCCAGCATCGACCGCGCGAAGCGCCACTGCCCGGCGCTCCAGCTCCCGATCGTCACCGGCTGCGCGTGGGCCTCGTGCTGTGGGTGCTCGGGCTCGTCGCGGGCGTGGTGCTCAACGTCTTCTTCACCTTCCTCGAGATCGCGATGGCGCCCGATCCGGGGCGCGTCGCCTCCGCGATGGTGCAGGGCGCGATCCCGGCCTTCGCGATGTTGCTCGTCTACCTGCCGATCCCGGCGGTGCTCGACCGCTACGATCCGGAGCCGTGGTGGGCACTCACGATGGCCTTCCTCTGGGGGGCCTTCGTCGCCACCGGCTTCGCCGGCATGTTCAACACGGCGGTGCAGATCGTCGCCACGGGCGCCTTCGGCGAGCCCGCCGGGCGCTTCATCATGACCGTGTTCGCGGCGCCCTTCTCCGAGGAGATCATGAAGGGCCTCGCCATCTGGGGGTTCTTCTACTTCCTGCGTCGCGAGTTCGACGGGGTGGTCGACGGCATCGTCTACGCGACCTTCTGCGCGCTCGGCTTCGCCGCCGTCGAGAACGTGCAGTACTACGCACGCGCCGCGCTCGAGAGCCAGGAGAGCTTCTCGACGGTCTTCGTGCTGCGCGGCATCGTCGCGCCCTGGGGGCACCCGCTCTACACCTCGATGACCGGCCTCGGCTTCGGCATCGCGCGCGAGACCTCGAGCCCGTTCTGGCGCAAGGCCGCGCCCGTCGTGGGGCTGGGCGGCGGCATGTTCCTCCACGCCGTGTGGAACTTCGTGCCGAACCTGGGCGCGGCCGTCTTCGTGCTCTCGCTGCTGCTCTGGTTCGTCTTCATCGCAGCCTTCGCGGTGATCATCGTCATGCTGGTCGTGCGCAAGGGCCGCATCATCGCCGACCACCTGAAGGACGAGATCCTCTTCGGCACGCTCACGCAGCAGGAGTTCGCGCTCGTCACGAGCGCCTTCGGAGGCATCCGCAGCTACTTCCTCCCCAAGGGCTCGGCGTGGCGCAGGCTGATGCGTGCGAGCGCGCGGCTCGCGCTCTCCAAGTGGCACACGGCGCGCGCGATGAAGGGCCAGAAGCGCACCTTCAGCGTCGAGTTCATCGGGCCGCTGCGCGAGGAGATCCGCAAGGCCAGGGCCGAGATCGCCGCGCCCTGAGCGGCGTGGTGGCGCAGTCCCCACGGGGTGAACGCCTGTCACCCTTCCCGCGTGACGAGCTTGCGCGAGCCCTGTGCATCGCCTAGAAGGCGCGCCCATGGCCCTCGAGCGTACCCTTTCGATCATCAAGCCCGACGCAATGGAGAAGAACTACGGAGGCGCGATCCTGGCGCACTTCGAGAAGGAGGGCTTCGTCGTCAAGGCGCTGAAGCGCGTCCACCTCACCCGCGCCGAGGCCGAAGGCTTCTATGCCGAGCACAAGGAGCGCGGCTTCTTCGGTGAGCTCGTCGAGTTCATGTCGCGCGGCCCCGTGATCATCAGCGTGCTCGAGCGTGAGAACGCCATCGCCAAGTACCGCGAGGTCATCGGCGCCACCGATCCGGCGAAGGCCGCCGACGGCACCGTGCGCAAGCTCTACGGCGCGAGCGTCGGCGAGAATGCCGTGCACGGCTCCGACAAACCCGAGACCGCAGCCCGCGAGATCGCCTACTGGTTCGCCGGCTGCGAGGTCGCGCCGACCGCAGGCTGATGCCCTCGGCGCTGCACCACCCCGACACGGCGAGCTCCTCCTCGGAGCTCGCCGCGCGCCTCGCGCCGCTCGTGGAAGCGGCCTTCGCGGATCGTGCGCTGCTCGCCTCGAGCGAGCATGCGGGCGCCGTGCACCAAGTGCTCGCCGAGCTCGACGCCGGCCGCCTGCGTGTGGCCTCGCCGCCCGGTCCCGGCGAGACCGAGTGGGTGACGCACGCGTGGATCAAGCAGGCGATCCTGCTCTACTTCGGCCTCACGAAGATGGAGCCGAGCGAAGCCGGGCCGCTGCGCTTCCACGACAAGATCCCGATCAAGAGCGCGCTCGACGGCGTGCGGGTCGTGCCTCCCGGCACGGTGCGCTACGGCGCCTACCTCGAGCCCGGCGCCATCGTGATGCCTGGCTACGTGAACATCGGCGCGCGCGTCGGCGCGGGCACGATGGTCGACACCTGGGCCACGGTCGGCAGCTGCGCGCAGATCGGGCGCGACTGCCACCTCGCGGGCGGCGTCGGCATCGGCGGCGTGCTCGAGCCGCCTAGCGCGCGCCCCGTCATCATCGAAGACGGCTGCTTCATCGGCTCGCGCGTCATCGTCGTCGAGGGCGTGCACCTCGAGCGGGAGGTCGTGCTGGGCGCGGGCGTCGTGCTCACCTCGTCGACCGCGATCCTCGACGTCACCGGCGCGGAGCCGATCGAGCACCGCGGGCGTGTGCCGGCGCGCAGCGTCGTGATCCCGGGCGTGCGTCAGAAGAAGTTCCCCGCCGGCGAGTTCGGCGTGCCCTGCGCGCTCATCATCGGCAAGCGCACCGAGAGCACCGATCGCAAGGTCTCGCTCAACGCCGCGCTGCGCGACTTCGACGTCGCCGTCTGAGCCGAACGCACCGAGCGGTCCGCCCGCGCGACGCGTGGTAGAGAGAGGCGCATGGCGCAGCCCTCGGTCGTCGACACGCTCCTCTGGCTCTGCGAGACGCCCTCCTTCATCGGCGAGGAGGCCGCACTCTGCGCGGCGGTGAGCGAGCGGCTCGCGAGGCTGCCGCTCGCGCTGCCCATCCGCCGCTACGGCGACTCCATCGTCGTGCCCGTCTCCCGCGGCACGGGCGGCCCCCGCGTGGCGCTCGCGGGCCACCTCGACGTCGTGCGCACCGAGCACGAAGGCGTGCCGCGCATCGAGGGCGACAGGCTCTACGGGCCGGGCGCCGCCGACATGAAGTCGGGCCTCGCGGCAATGATCGATCTGGTCGAGCACGACCTCGAGCGCGTCTCGCGGAACTGCGATCTCACGCTCGTGTTCTACGCACGCGAGGAGGGCCCCTTCGCGGAGAACGAGCTCGGCGTGGTGCTCGCCGAGGATCCGGAGCTGTCCCAGGTCGAGCTCGCGGTCTGCCTCGAGCCCAGCGACAACCGGCTCAGCCTCGGCGCCAGCGGATCGATCCACGCGACGCTCGTCTTCGAGGGCAAGACCTCCCACAGCGCGCGACCCTGGCAGGGCGAGAACGCGATCCACAAGGCGGGCGCCTTGCTCGTCGAGCTCGGCGCGCTCGGCCCCCGCGAGGTCTTGCTCGACGGTCTACTCTACCGCTCGGTCTACTCGATCACGCTCGCCCAAGGCGGTCGCAGCCGGAACATCGTGCCCGATCGCTTCGAGTTGAACCTCAACCACCGCTTCTCGCCCGACCGCACGCTCGAAGAGGCGCAGGCCGACGTCGAGGCCCTCGTCGCAGGGCGCGCGCGCATCGAGTGGCGCGATCTCAGCCCAGCGGCGCCTCCCTACGCGAGCCACCCGCTCGTGCGCCGGCTCGTCGAGGCCGGCGTGCACGGCGTCGAGCCCAAGCAGGCCTGGACCGACGTGGCGCGCTTCGCGCAGCTCGGCGTGGCTGCCGTGAACTTCGGCCCAGGCGACAACGCCCAGGCGCACCAGCGCAACGAGTCGACGAGCATCGCTGGCTTGGTCGAGGGCAGGGCCATCCTGCTCCGCTGGCTCGGCGCGCTCGGCACGCAGGGCTGAATCCCCAGGGCTGATTCCCAGGGCGGCGACCCTCCGCTAGAGTGTGCGCCGTCCTCGATGGCCACCAGCCTGACCTCCCTCATCGTCCAGCGGCAGGTTGCGACCATCACCGAGGTGGAGCAGGCCATCTCGCGCCAGGTCATGCACGGCGCGGACTTCGTCACGAACCTGCTCGAGGTCGCGCCGCACACCGAGGGCGGCGTCACGATGGTGCTCGCGGAGAGCCTGGGGCTGCCGAGCGCTCCGCCGGGCCGCCTGCCGGCCCCCTCGAGCGAGATCCTCGATCTCTTCGAGGCCCGCGAGGCCCTCGCGTGGGGCCTGTTCCCGCTGCGGAGCTCCGGCACGATGCTCGTGCTCGCCGTCGCCGAGCCGCTCGAGACCGGCGTGCTCCAGGAGATCATCGAGCGCACCGGGCTCGAGCCGAGCCTGGTCGCGAGCCCCGCGGTGCGTGTGCGCGAGGGCATCGCGGCGCACTACGGGGTCCCGCTCGACGCACGCCAGCTCAAGCTCGTACAGCGCCTCGACGCCGCGGAGCAGGCGCGCTCGAGCGTACGCCCCGCAGCGATGGGCGCGGCCGAGGCCTCTTCGCTCGCGGCCTCGCCCCCTTCGAGCGAGCCCTCGGTTCGCTCGGTGCCGCTCAGCCTGCCGGGCGGGCCGGCTCCTTCGCTCGACGAGACCCCCGCCTACTTCGCGGCGGGCCCAGCCTACGCGTCGGCGAGCAGCGAGGTCGACGACGCGTGGAGCGACGTCGAGCCCTCCGCTCCAGCAGCCGAGGCGTCGCCTCCGGCCTCCGCCGAGCCCGTCGCGCCCAGCGAGGTGGCAGAGCCCGTGCTCGCGACACCCGCGGCGGAAGCCTTCGCGCCCGCCGAGGCGCTTCCGCAGCCCGCGGCACTGCAGCCCGCGGCCCCCGAGCCAGCGGAGCCGGCGCTCGCCGAGCCGGCGGCCTCGGTCGAACTCGCGCCCGCCGCGCCCATGCTCGACGACTCGCCGCGCCCCCCGAGCGTGCTCGACGCGCGCGCGCTCGTCGACGTCGTGAGGCGCGAGATCGACCAGCGCCGCAAGAAGTCGCACCGCTCGGCCAGGCGGCGCGGGCCCTTCAGCCGGGCCGAGGCGGAGGCCGAGCTGGAGAAGGCGACCAACCTCGACGGCGTCGTCGACGTCTTCTTCGCCTTCGGATCGCAGTTCTTCGAATACACGGCGCTCTTCCTCATCCAGGGCGACATGGCCGAGGGCCGCGACGCCTTCGGGCCGGGCACCGATCACTTGCGGGTGCAAGCGATCGGCGTCTCGCTCGAGCTGCCCAGCTCGCTCCGCGACGCGCGACTCGCCGGCCGCGTCGTGCTCACGCACCTCGACCAACACGAACTCGACCGCGAGCTCCGTCGCGACCTCGGTCGTGTGCGCGCGTCCTCGGGCCTCGCGGCGCTCGTGCCGCTCACCGTGCGCTCGCGTGTGCTCGCCGTCTTGCTCGGTGACGATGGCGAGGCCGACGTCACCCTCTCGTCGCTCGGCGAGCTGCTCGGGCTCGTCTCGCTCGCCGCGGCCCGGCTCGAGCGCATCGCGATCTCGCGCAAGCGCGGTGGCCCGGCGACGGAGGCCCTGCGCCCCCAGCCCGGGAGCGTCGCAGCGCTGGCGCGCGCCCTCTCTCTGCCCGTCGCCGAGCCTCCCGCGCCGAGCTCGCCGCCCGGACCCGCCCCCGCACGCACGGCGGCGCCCGACCGCACCGAGGTCGACGAAGCCCCGTCGAACCTCGCCTTCGTCGCGACCGAGCCCAGCTTCCACGCCGTCCATCAGCCCACGCCCGCCGCAGGCACACCCTCGCAGCGCGCGGAGCTCGGCCTCACGCCGAGCGTCGACGTCGTCGTCTCGGTGGCCTCCTCCGGCACGGCGCCGCTGCGCGCGCGCGGCTTCGCGCTCGACTCGCCCGGCGCCTTCCCGGCGGTGGACGAGGAGGAGCCCATGTCGGGGCGCCCGACGATGCCGGGCGCCTGGCCCGAGGCCGACGCGGCCTGGACGGAGCTCGTCGAGGGGCGCCCCACCTTGCTCGGCGATTCGCCCATCGAAGACAGCTTGCCGTCACGGCGCGCGCCCGTGGTGGAGTCGGCCCTCCGTCCGAGCTCGAGCGTCCCTCCGCGTCGGGGCTCGAACCACCCTCCGAGCTTCGTGCCGCCGATCCCACGGGAAGACGACGACGTGAGCGGTCTCGTCGCGGCGGAGAGCCACCAGAGCTGGTCGGAGCGGCCACCCGAGCTGCGCCACGCCACGCCCGCGCCCGCGCCCGCCGACGAGCTGCCTCATGGCCAGGAGGGCACCTACACGGTGATCCAGGGCCGCGAGAGCCGTCAGCCCTCCGAGATCGGTGCTGACCTCGAGGCTCTGCTCCAGCGCGCCGCGCGCGGAGGGCTCGACGGTGAGGAGGCGCTGAGCGAGCTCTTGCTCGTGGCCGAGAGCCAGTTCCCGCGCCTCGTCGCCCACTTCCCCGGTCCACTCGCCGTCGACCGCTTCCGCGTGCGCTCCGAGCTGCCTGCCGCTTCGGACTGTGGCCCCTTGCTCAAGCTGCTCGTCATGATGCGTCGCGCGGCGCTGCCCTTCATGACCGTGCGCAGCGCGATGCCCGACGTGGACCAGCGCTTCTGGGCGACGCACGTGCTCGGCGAGCTGCTCTTCCCGGAGGCCTCCAACGCCGTCTTGCCGAGGCTCTTCGACGAAGACGTCGGCGTGCGCAGGGTCGCGCGTCGCGCGGCGCAAGCGCTGGTGACGGCTGGCGCTCCCGGCGAGCCCTTGCGCGCGAGCCTCGCGCACACGATCCGCAGCGCGGAGGAGGCGAACCAACGCCGCGTGCTCGCCATCGAGGCCCTCAGCGAGATCCGCGTCGCGGCGGTCGTGCCGGTGCTCATCGACGCGCTCGGCGATCCCAGCGACACGATCGTGGAGGCGGCGCGCGCGGGGCTCATCATGATCACCCGGCAGGATCTCGGCCGCTCGCGCGAGGTCTGGCGCGCGTGGTGGCAGCTCCACCACCACGAGCACCGCATCGAGTGGCTCGTGAACGCGCTCACGCACGAGTCGGCGCCGCTCCGCCGCGCGGCGGGCGACGAGCTCAAGCACGTCACGCACGAGTACTTCGGCTACTACGACGACCTGCCGGCCGAAGAGCGAGAGCGCGTCCAGGCCCTCTACCGCCAGTGGTGGGCCGACGAAGGCCAGTTCCGCTTCCGCTGACTCGCAGGGTCCAACGAAAAAGCGGGGCGGGAGCTCTCGCTCCGCCCCGCCAAAGCCGCCGGGCCCCTTCGGCGAAGGGGCCTCAGCCGGCGCCGATCCTCACTTCGCCTTGGCGAGCGCGAGGTTCAGCACCTTCTTGAACTTGGTGTACGGCTGCGCGCCGTTGATGAAGTAGCCCTCGAGCTGGCCGTCCTTCTTCGTGTAGGTGATCACGAAGGCGGGCGTGCCGCTGATGCCGGCCTTGTCGGCCGCCGCGCTGTCGACGTCGACGGCCTTCTTGTGCACGTTGCCGTCGAGCGCCGCCTTGAAGGCCGCGAGGTCGAGGCCCTGGGACTCGGCGATCTTCTCGAGGCCGGGGCGCGCCATCGCGTCCTTGTCCGTGCCCTGCACCTTGAAGAGCTCGTCGTGGAAGGCCCAGAAGCCCTTCTGGCCCTTCTGCTTGAGCGCCTCGCGTGCCGCCTCGGAGGCGAGCGGAGCGTTCTTGTGCATGGGCAGCGGCTTGTCGCGCCACACCATCTTGATCTTGCCCTCGTACTCCTTCTCGACCTGCGAGAGCGTGGCCTCCACGCGCTTGCAGAAGGGGCACTCGTAGTCGCTGAAGATGTGCACGGCGACCTTGGCGTCAGCGGCACCCTTGGTGGGCGCGCCGGCGGCCTCGGCGTCGATGAGCTTCGTCTCCGGGGGCGGGGGCTCCTTGCCGGCCTTGATGATCTCGGCGTAGAGGTCCGACTTCTTCACGCCCTTGGCGAGCATCGCCTCGGCGTTCTTGAGCTCCTCGTCGATGATCTCCTTGAACTTCTCGACGGGCTGCGCGCCGACGAGGCGGCGGCCGTTGACGAAGAAGTGCGGGGTGCCGGAGGCCTCGAGGTCGTCCGCGAGCTCCTGGTCGGCGTTGATCACGTCGATGTACTTGTTGCCGCTGATCGCCGCCTTGGCCTTCTCCACGTCGAGGCCGAGCTCACCGGCGTACTTGGCGAGGTCCTCGTCGCTGAGCGCGCGCTGGTTCTTGAAGAGCAGGGCGTGCGCGGCCCAGAAGCCCGGGAGGCCCTTCTGTGCGAGCGCCTCGAGCGTGAGGATCGACGCGGGCGTCGCGCGCTTGTGGAAGGGCAGCGGGCGGTGCTTCCACACCACGCGGACCTTGCCGTCGTAGGTCTTGAGGATCTCGTCGATCGTCGGCTCCACCTTCGAGCAGAAGGGGCACTCGAAATCGCTGAACTCGACGATGGTGACGAGCGCGTCGGCGGCGCCCTTCGAGGGCGAGTTGCCCACGGGCACCTTCCACACGGTCTTGTCGTCGGCGGCCGGCTTCTCCTTGGCCTTCTCGGCCTCGGGGGCCGGGGGCGCCTTCGCCTTGTTCTCGGTGGAGAGCTTGGCGTAGACCTTGTCGGCCGGCACGCTCGAGCCGAGCGCCTTCGCCGCGGCGAGCTGCTCGTCGATGATCTGCTCGAACTTCGGCTGCGGCTGCGCGCCACTCAGGAAGATGCCGTTGATGAACGACGCGGGCGTGCCACGCACGCCGACGGTCTTTCCGCCGGCCATGTCCTGATCGATCTTCGCGGCGAACTCCTCCTTCTCGAAGGAGGCCTTGAACTTCGCCACGTCGAGGCCAGCCTCGCCGGCCCACTTCATGTAGTTGTCGGCGTTCAGGCCGCCCTTGTTGTTCTCGAAGACGACCTTGTGCATCTTCCAGAACGCGTCGTTGCCGCCGAGGCGGAACGCGGTCTCGGTCGCGAGGTGCGCGCCGCGGGCGTTCTTGTGGAAGGGCAGGGGGTTGTGCTTCCAGATGATGCGCAGCTGCTGCGGGCCGTACTTCGCCTTCAGGCCCTCGAGCGTCGCTTCGACCTTGCTGCAGAAGGGGCACTCGTAGTCGCTGTAGAGGACCAGCGTGACGGGCGCGGTGCGCGAGCCCCACATCGGATCCTTGGAGCTGACCGGCACGGCCGCTCCTTCGTCGCTCCAGTCGGTGGGGTTCTCGACGACGGCCGCGGCCGTCGCCCCGCCGCCCACCGAGCCGCGATCGATTCCCCACATCAGCAGCATGCCCGCCATGAAGCAGAGCAGGAAGCCGACGATGGCAGTTCCCTTGTTCATTGTTCGATGTTCTCCAACGTTGCTCGAACGCAGCGCGCCGCTGGGCGCGCTGCCCGATCGTCGAACGAGGTCGACGACCGACGTCTGTGGCTCGGACCTCCGCGCCCACCTGGGCACGGAGATCGCTCGCGTCGCGTGAGCGAGCGCGGCGGTCCGCTCTGCTCGCTCACACGGCGCTCACCTCGGCTCGGGTCCTTCGCGTTCGCGCACTCCGCACCGCTCAGGCGCGAGCCTAGGGGCTCGGGCGATCGCGGGGCTCGGTGTGCACGGCGAGCGAAGGACACCGGAAGCGGCGCGGTGAGACGCCGCTCGCCGGCAGGGCCCTCGAAGCCGAGGACCCAGCCCAGCTCAGCGTCGCATCGGTGGCCGCTCGATGTTCATCGAGATGCCCTCGGAGCTGTGCCCCGGGTAGGGGCTCTCCGGAAGATCCATGGAGGCGGCTCGGGCACGTGCGTCGGCGAGGCCGCTGAGGTGCGCAGGCTCGAGCGAGCTCTGTTGCCAGGCGGCCGGGTCCGGCTCGCGCTCACCGAGCCAGCTCTGCGCGTCGAGCTCCCCGTCGCCACAGCCCTGAACGGCCTCGAGGCGGTCGTCGGCGACGCTGCGCACGTAGGCGGCGGCGACGCCGGTGGTGGCGCTCGGATCGCAGAGCGGCGCCGGGGTGAGCGGGTCGTCGAGCACGCCGTTGCAGCCGATGCTCGGCTCTGCAGCTTGCGGCGGCACCGAGGCGGTGTCGCCGAGGCTGCTCGCGGCCCAGAAGCTCGCGTAGGCCACGTCGAGGCTGCACGCGGAGAGCGCGACGGCGTCGCCGCGCTCCGGCTCCTCGGCCGCTTGGGCGCGCCCCTCGGGCTGGCCCCGGCCCTCGGAGATGCGATCGCCCTCGGGGCCGCGTCCGCCCTCGACCCTCGCTTCGCTCGCTCGCTCCGAGGCGGCCACGGGCTGCGCCGCTGCGGTGCGGACCACGGCGAACATCGCCGCGCAGAGCGCGAGCGCGCTCAGGCAGAAGGCGCGCAGGGCCGTGAGCACGGGGGCCGACATCCAGGCCTCGCTATACCCCCGAGCGTGCTGGCTCGCAACGGGCGCTCCTTTTTTGGCCCACCTTATCGCACATGCGTAAGCCCAGAGCATGGCCTCCTCCTCGACGTCCCCTGCGAGCTCGGCAGCTCGAGCGCCGGTCGGCTTCTCGTCGTCGGATCTGCCGCGACGCTTCGGTCGCTACGTGCTGCTCCGGCGCATCGCCAAGGGAGGCATGGGCGAGGTGATGCTCGCGTCCACGCTCGGGCTCGAGGGCGCGGAGCGTCCGGTCATCATCAAGACGATCCGCAGCGAGCACCGCACCGACGCGAGCTTCAAGGCGCGCTTCCTCGACGAGGCGAGGGTGCAGGCCCAGCTCATGCACCCGGGCGTCGCGCAGGTCATCGAGGCGACGACCGACGACGAGAGCGGCGAGAGCTACGTCGCGGTCGAGTACGTCGAGGGCCGCAGCCTCGGAGACGTGCGCGCGCGCGCGCTCGCGATGAACGCCGCCATCGCTTGGCCCGAGGCGGTCGCGATGCTCACCCAGGCGGCCGAGGCGCTCGCGCACGTGCACGAGCGCGTCGACGCGGCTGGCAGGCCGCTGTCGATCGTGCACCGCGATCTGAGCCCGCAGAACCTCATGGTCGCCTACGGCGGCGACGTGAAGATCATCGACTTCGGCACCGCGCGTGGTGAGAACCGGAGGTGCCACACGGTGGCGGGCGTGGTCTTCGCGAAGCCGGGCTACGTCGCGCCCGAGGTCGCGAACGGCGACTCGGGCGACTTCCGGGTCGATCAGTACGCGCTCGGCGTGATGCTCTGGGAGCTCTGCGCGGGCAGGCGCTTCCTGCAGGGCGAAGCGAGCGAGCACATGGCCTCGGTCGCGAAGAACGAGCGCAACCTGCCGCCGATCGCCGCCGAGTGCGGCGCGCCGGCGGCGCTCGACGCCGTCATCGCCGCGCTGACCGCCTTCGATCGTGAGGAGCGCTACCGCAAGACCCGCAGCGCCGCGCGGGAGCTCGGCGCGCTGCTCGCGGTGGCCCCGCCGCTCCCGGGGGGCGAGCGAGGGGTGCGCGCGCGCATCGCCTCGCTCATGGATCGTCTGTTCGACGGCGAGGCCGTGCGCACGCGGCGGGAGTTCCAGCGCCTCGTGGCGCAGGCGCGGCACCGCGTCTCCACGGCGAAGACGCCGGCCCAGCCGAGCGCACAGGCCGCTCGGGTGGTCGAGGACGAGACGACGGGCCTCTTGCCGGGCACCCGCTACCGCGTGCTCGCCGAGCTCGGTCGCGGCGCGAAGAGCGTGGTGCACGAGGCAGAACACGTCGACCTCGGGCGCCGCGTGGCGGTGAAGGTCCTCCGTGTGGAGTTCGCCTCCTCGACCGAAGCCGAGGCGCGCATCGTGCGCGAAGGGCGCATCCTCTCGACCCTCGCGATCGAGGGGGTCGTGCGTGCGCTCGACGTGGGGCAGACCAGCGATGGGCGCCCCTTCTCGGTCCTCGAGAAGGTCGAAGGTCGCTCCCTCGACCACCGCCTCGCCGAAGGAGGCACGGCGCCCTGGCGTGAGGTGTTCGAGCTCGCGGACCGCGTGCTCGCGGTGCTCGAGCCCCTGCACCGCGCGGGCGTCGTGCACCGCGATCTGAAGCCGGCCAACGTCGTGGTCGGAGACGACGGCAAGGTCACGCTGCTCGACTTCGGTCTCGCGCTGTCGCGCGACGAGTCCGGCGCGACGAGCGGCGGCGCCGAGGCGAACCAGGGAAGGTCGGTCGCGGTGTACGGCACGCCCGAGTACATGGCGCCCGAGCAGGTGTCGCGCCCCGACGAGGTCGACGGTCGGGCCGACCTCTACGCGCTCGGCGTGATGCTCTACGAGCTCGTCGCCGGACGTCTGCCCTTCACCCAGGGTTCGGCGGTCGCCTTGCTCGAGGCGAAGCTGCAGGGCGGCCCCGACCCCGTGCCCGCGAGCGCGGGCCTCAGCGAGGCCGCAGCGGAGCTCGTCTCGAGGGCGCTCGCTCGCCACCCCAGCCTGCGCTTCGCCTCGGCGGCCGAGATGCGCGCCGCGGTCCGGAGCGCGCTGTCGGAGCCGGAGCGGCGACGCACGACCCGGAGGCGCCGGCTCTCGGTGGCGCTCGTCGCCGCGCTCGGGTGCGCGCTGGGCTTCGGTGCTTGGCAGCTCGGCGCAGTGCGCTCGTTCGGCGCGCACTTCGGCGCCGTGCAGGCCTCGGCTCCGCTCGAGGTGGCGCCTCCGACCGAAGGCGGGGAGGCACCCGCCGAGGCGCTCGGCGCGAGCGGGGAGGCCCCCGCGCTCGCCCTGCCCCTC
>ERZ761602.4615-NODE-4615-length-17379-cov-5.132475_pt1 | contig 17379 bp, 9 predicted proteins | sample MGYA00512165_ERZ761602 | MGnify/ENA primary metagenome ERZ761602 (study PRJEB28899, sample SAMN02445085) | bioreactor sludge metagenome | biome: EBPR sludge; isolation source: Thorneside wastewater treatment plant | place: Australia: Brisbane, Thorneside...
AGCATGTATTGATTGTCAAAGTGAATATATAGCTATGAAAACCACTGACCCGGTTTTGGAGCAATCCTTTACCGGGTTCTTTATCAGTGAGTTATTGAGACTAAGCCCTTCTTTTGCTGGCGAGATATTTATCGTGGATAACCTGGCTCATGGGTTTTTGATAGACTTTGCTTTCTAACCAGGAAATAATATCCAGGTAAGCAAAGGCGCGCGTTTCAAAACGATTTTTTTCCAGGTGTTTTATTTTTTGAAGAAGCTGCTCCAGCTCCTGCTTGAGCTTGTGCCGTGAAACGCGAAAGGAGTTCCTGAGAAACCGGAACATTTCTTCTTCGACGACTGTGAGGTTTTCCATTTTTGCCATAAACCGGTAAACGGACTTCGTAAGAGACTCCATCAATTCAAAATTTCCTAATTCATAATGCGCCAACAGGTGAAGAAGTCGCGCATAACATTGCAGATCGTTCCGAAGGTCTACGGGCTCGTTAATGATCCTTTGCAGGTAGTCAATGGAGACGGCGTAATCCCCGCTTCCAAAATACAGCATAGCGATCTTGTAATTAAAAACAAGGATGCGGTGCTTGTCGAGAAACAGCGCGTATGTTTCCAGCTTTTCTTCTATATGAGGGACTAGCGAAAGCCCTTCCCTGAAGGTCCCGCGCATAAAATGCCGGTTGATTTTAGCCTGTTGAATGGAAATAAAGGTTTGCACCTTGAAATTATCATGACGCTGGACCACATGAGAATGAGAGAATGTTTCCAGAGCTTCCAAAGCAAGATCCAGTTTTACATGATTGCGCAAATCAAAATGAGCGTTCATGATATTATGCATCCCCTTGATGTAATGGCCCGTTTCGACATTGATCATCCCAGGCTCATTGTTGAAGAGGTCGACCCATTTTTGCGCATAACGATAATACCGTAAAAAATCCTGGCAAATAAAAGCATACCAGTTATAACTCTGATACAGGTACAGCCGCTCATAAAATCCCGTTTGTTCTTTGCTGTTGGAAGGAAGGTTTTCCTCGAAGAATTTTCTAACTCCCGATTCGTCTTTTTCATTTCTTGCATGCCCGTTCTGAACATACCAGCTGTATAGTTTGAGCGCCAGGTTCGACAACTGGGTGATCATCTTTCTTCTTTCATGCGCTTCGCTTGCTTCTTTCGCCAACTGATCGGCCTTATAGGGAAGCCTGCGGGTAATATGCAGGGTCTCTATCTTTTTTTCCAGGGAAGCGATCTGGATCAGGATGGTGTCCTGGTGGTAGGAAATCGCGGTTTCCTTCAGTTTATCCAGGATCTTCAGGCTTTGCAGGTATAGCCCTTTATAGTAAAGAATACGGGCATAATCCAGTTGTTCAATAAGGTCAAGCTCAAGGTTCTCGCTTCTTTTAAGCAACCTCAGGCTGGCCAGCACCTGCCGGTAAAGATGGGTCTTAAGGTTGGATAGCTGCGATTTTCCTGTGTTAGGAAGCTTTTTTAGCAGGAGCTTCTCATCATAATCCTTCATTTTGTCCAGCGCATCGAACAACTGGACGATCTTGAGCTCCTCATTTGCCGAATTCCTCTTGATATAAAGTTTAAAATGCCTTTTTTCTGACTTTTCGAGGGAATGAATTAACTGGAATAGAATATCTGAAAATCGATTGGACATAATTAAAAAATACTTGCCAAATCCAATACAGATAAGGGATATAGCCTTTTTTGCTTCTTTTTGGCATAATGATATGCCGCCGAAGTTGACATCCGGGCAATACCAGGCGTCTTATCTTTGTAGTGGAAAGAAAAATGAATCATACGACAGGAAATCTTGAAGCAAGGATCTCAAAGACTTAAATTACAGGTAAGCTGTGAAATCCAGCGCCAACAATACCTTTTACATTTTTCATATGGCAAGCAATCGTTAGAGGCCGTCCTATTCTTAGGAGGGCTTTTTTTCGCGCCTGAAGTTATGAATAAATGAACAATACGGAAATTTATTTTGTTCCGGTAGAGACCCGGCTTCAACATGTTGCGTGGCTTGGGATAAAAAATGTCAATGGAGTTCTACCTTTCTTCTACCCCTTACTTCGAATAGAGCTTTTTTTATACTGATACGGACTTTGACCCAGTTGATCTTTGAAGACCTTGCAAAAATGGGAGCTTGACCTGTAACCGCACAGGTCGGATATTTCGGAAATTGATTTATCCGTCTGGATCAGCAGGTTGCAGGCATGGGATATACGTTGGTCGGAGAGGTATTGAGAAAAACTCTTTTTTGTCCTGTTCCGGAAAAAACGACAGAAGGATTGTTCCGTCATACAGGCAATGGCCGCTACCTGCTTTAATGATAGCTGATTTTGAAGATTATCCTTGATGAATTTTATAACGCATATCAGCCGGTCGGAATATTGCGATTCGGGGCTTTCAATTTCTTTATTTACGATGAAACTTTTATGCTGGGAGGTGGAAATGATGTGCATGATCTGTAAAAGCCCTTCAATTTTTTCAAATCCCGATTTCGACGATAGGGTGATCAGCTTTTCGGCAATGATTTTCCTGGTCTCCCCAAAAATCTTGATTCCTTTGGAAGCCTGCCGGATCACTTCCCTGATGCTGCTGAATTCTTTTACCGAATTAAAAACCTCTTCAAATATTTTCGGATTAAAATAGGTTACCACCACTTTGGAGCTAAGGGTGGTATTTTTCTTGTAGAAAGCTTCATCGCTAAGCCAGATATGAGGAACGTTCGACCCTATAAATACCATGTCCCCCGATTCAAAAGGCTCCACCTTATTCCCGATGATCCTGGTGCCGTATCCTTCTATAATAAAAACCAGCTCAAGTTCGGGATGCGCATGAAATGAAGGTTGGCTGTGAAAAGGAGACTGAAGGAATTGCTGGCGCCTCAGATCAATAGACAAAAAGTCATTAATAAGCGGAGTAATTTCGGTGTGTAAAAGCCTCATTTTGTTTCTTTATGGCAATTGAACAATGAACAATCGATGCAATAGGGAAGTTAGAATATTATTTTAATTTCTACCGATGTTAGACGTATTATATTTTTCCCCCGCGCCCTCTTGCGCCGCCCGGTGTATTTCCGATCATTCGTAAATACGCATATTGCCGGACTCATAAGCCTGTATCCGGGAAATGTAGCTATTGATCAGCGATATATATATGATTAAAGCCATAAACCGGGGCGGACTGCCAGGGATGCGCGCAATATCATACAGAATTATCTAAGGCGGCGACCCGGCAATAAAAAATTTTTAGCCGGCATGGGCGCATTGCCTTTTTGACGAACATATATAATAAGAACCTTAAAATCCAGGATTTTGAAGAGGATAGCGCTAGTCATACAACTGGCTGATAGCGTATTTATTGTTTCAGTAATTGAAGCCCGGCATGAAAAAACTATCTGAAGAACAGTTTCTGATCATAATTGAAAAATATCTGGCAGGACGGGCCAGTCCTGAGGAGGAGGAATTGCTGAAAGCATACTACGACGCTTTTGACGTAAGGCCCGATATTTTTGATAAACTTTCTGTTGTTCAGGAAGACAACCTGGAACAGGAAATAAAAGAAGGCATTGCCGCCCGGATAAATTATTATACATACGACAATAACAAAAGCAGGAAAAAAGGCATTATCGGCGGCCTTGCTATTGCGGCCGCGGTTATCGCCCTCTTTTTTACTTCCACGCTCTTCCTGAGCAGGAACAAGGGGCGAGCGGTAAAGGAGGTGGTTCAAAAAGCTTCCTATCCCGAAAAAAATAATTTTATCGAATTGCCCGACGGCAGTATGATCATATTAACGGCCGGCAGTAAAATTAATTACGACGCTGCTTTTGGCCTGCATGATAAAAGAGAGATCTACCTCGTGGGGGAAGCTTATTTTGACGTAAAACGCATCCCGGACAAGCCTTTTATTATTTACACGGAAAAATTGGTTACCACCGTTTTGGGAACGGCCTTTACCATTAGGGCTATGCCCGGAGATAAGGATATAACGGTTACTGTCAAACGTGGAAAAGTGAGATTGGACGATCATCATCATGCTTTGGGCGTGCTTAACCCAAATCAGCAGCTGATCTATCATGTGCAGCAGGAAACAGTCAGTCATGCTATAGTTCGTTCCGAAAAGGACAAGGAATGGAAGCAAAAGGATCTGTTCTTTGATAATGTTACCGTTTATAATGCCGCCAGGTTGCTGGAAGATCAGTTTGGCGTTACGATTGATATCAGGAGCGATCTCCTGGGGCGGCAGCGGTTTACGACTACTTTTAGCAAAGAAGAGGATATGGAAAGCATTATTAAAACCATTGCCCGGTTTAATGAAGCCAAATATGATATCGACGCGGAAAACAAACGGATCATTATCTATCCCGATAACTAAAGCTGTTAAGATATGCGTATAAATAATATCAGGATATTCCCGCCATCATAATGAACGCGGAATATGCCGGTTATTCTTGCTGCCGGCTGACAGAACACTATTACAATTTATCATTCAAACCAGACTGAATTTATGAGAAAAAAACCATTTGACGCGGGTGAAACTCGTTTGTATGCCAGCGTAGCCGGTAAAAGCTACGGGAAGCTGCGGTATTTTTTATTTTCCTCATTGGCGACGACGATGCTTGCCATGATGCAATGGCTTACGGTTGCGGCGGCGAATAGTCAATCTATCGATTCTGTAAGGGTGAGGATTGAATTGAAAAATGAAACCCTGGTAAATACGTTTCATAAAATAGAGAAACAAACCCCCTTTCGTTTCATGTATCGCGAGGAACAGGTTAAGCACATCGGCAACTTCAACCTGCCTGAAACCAATATTTCCTTAAGCGCATTATTGCAAATGTTGCTTACTCCGAACGGGCTTGATTTCATAGAGGTGAACAACAAGATATTGATTAAACCGGCAGCGCCGCAGGAAGCCGAGTCCATTCCGATACAGCCTGTTTTACCGGAAAACCCCGACAAGATCATTACAGGGAAAGTCATTGACGCCGCGACAGGGGAGCCCCTGAAGGATGTGAATGTAACCTTAAAAGGAGCCGTGCTGGGAACCAAGACCGACGCTTCGGGGAATTTCAGTATATCTGTTCCCGAAACGGCCGCCCGGCTGGTTTTCAGCTTTGTCGGTTATGAAACCCAGGAAATTGCCATAGGTAAACAGAACAATATTGAAGTGATGTTGAGGGTGGAAGTTAAATCGCTGGACGATGTGCTGGTGATTGGTTATGGAACGGTAAAACGAAGCGATCTTACCGGATCCGTATCCTCTATAAAGGGCGCTGACCTGGCAAAGGCCGCGCCGGTGGATGTAATATCCGGCTTGCAGGGAAGGGCTTCGGGCGTAAGGGTGACGGCCAGCGAAGGCGCTCCCGGAGCAGGGCTCAGCATCCTGATCAGGGGAGCCAACACCTTTGGCGATAGCGGGCCGCTGATCGTGGTAGATGGTATTCCCGGCATCTCATCCCGTTCTTTAAATCCTAACGATATTGAGTCCATAGAAATATTGAAAGACGCTTCCTCAACGGCTATTTATGGGTCCAGGGGAGCTAATGGCGTGGTGATGATCACGACAAAAAAAGGAAAGAAAGGGCGCGACCAGGTGGAGTATATAGGGAATATAGGACATAACAAAGTGATCAAAAAACTCGACGTGTTGGACGCCTACTCTTTTGCGTTAATGAGAAACGAAGGGCAACAGACGGCGAACGATTTGTCCGGTACAAATGAGCCGCTGCCCTTCGATGGAGAAATGCATTATAACTCCCTTACCAATAGCTATTACAGGGCGCCAAAACCCGAAGAATTTATCGGCAAGGGCTCCGATTGGCAGGATATATTATTCCGGAATTCGCTTACCCATAATCATACGGTTACCATATCGGGAGGAAGCGATGCTGGCAATCATCTTGTTTCTATTAACTACCTCAGCCAGGAAGGCGTAATCATCGGTTCGAAATACGATAAGATCGCTTTCCGGACAAACATCAACAGGAATATCAGTAAATGGCTCACAATAGGCAGCAACCTCGTCATTTCAACAGACAGGAACAGCCTGGTGAAAACAAATAACACCAATGAAAATGTTTTTGCCTCCGGCGTAACGCGCTCTGCGTTGACCTATCCGCCTACCATTTCTATTATTGATACGGTCACCAAGACGGCTTCTTATGTGCCTAACCTGATCAACCCGTACGTCTATACCACGCAGTTATTCAGTCAGAATAAAGAAACCTACCTCAATACCTATAATTATTTTGAGGCCAATATCATTAAAGGATTAAAATTCAGGCAGAACGTCGGTTTCAGTCTTGCCTACGGAAAGAGAGACGAATACATTCCCATCGTCATCAGCCTTGCCGACAATGGGAAAGCCCAGGTAAACATTAGTTCCAGCAACGGCCTTTTATCGGAAAGTATCCTTAGCTACGATCACTCGCTGAATAAACACAGTTTCGGCGTTACAGTGGGGGCGGTTTATGAAAAATGGGTGTCAGAATCGAGGAATAACAGCGTTACCAATTTCCCTACTGATGTTTTCCTGACCAATAATTTTAGCGCGGCAACAGGAATTCCCTTTATTCAGAATGGTAAAGGAGAGTCTTCCCTCGCCTCTATGCTGGGAAGACTGAACTATAATTTTGACGGACGATTCCTGGCTACCGTCTCCTTCCGCGGGGACGGATCAAGTAAATTTTCTAAAGGAAATAAATGGGCTTATTTCCCCTCTGCGGCGCTAGCCTGGGTAATCAGCAAGGAAAACTTTCTCAGGGAAAGTAAGGTGGTGGACGAGCTGAAGCTGCGCTCAAGCTATGGCAATACCGGCAATCAGGCGATCGGCTCGTACCAGACCCAGAACAAACTGATACCAGCATTGTATCCCATGGGGGGATCGCTGGTTTCAGGATTTGCGGATAACCAGGGAGCGGGACCGGGTAACGACGACCTGAAATGGGAAACCATCACCCAGTTCGATCTTGGCCTCGATGCGAATTTATTGGGCAACCGGTTGGGGCTTACCATCGATTATTATTATAAAAAGACGACCGATCTGCTTCAAAGTATCGTAATTCCCGGCAGCACCGGGTTCCTTACTAAACTCGTGAATTCCGGATCCATCCAGAACAGGGGGCTGGAGATCCAGTTGAGCGGCGCTCCCGTCAGGAACGGCATCTTTTCCTGGGATGTTACCGCAACGGTTTCGTTTAATAAAAACAAGATACTCAGCTTAACGGAAGGCGTTACCGAACAGTTTGCGCGCGCGCTCGACCACCGCGCGAATAATGTTCCCTTTATTCAGAAAGTGGGCTATCCCATCGGCACATTATACGGAAGGGTAGAACAGGGTATTTATAGAAATGAAGCGGAAGTAAGAGCGCTGCCCGAGAATGCTAATCTTCCCGATGCGGCGGTGAAAGCCCTCATCGGAGAAATTCATTATGCCGATCTCAACGGCGACGGGCTGCTGAACGATCTCGACCGTACCATCATCGGCGATGTAAACCCTAAATATTTCTTCGGACTGAATAACGATTTCCGGTATAAACGTTTTGATGTGAATCTTTTTATCAATGGAGTAGTAGGCGGGGATATCATCAATATGAACAATTCTTTTATCAATGATATCGGAGCCATGTATAATACTACGCGGGAAGTGTATGAAAACAGGTGGACCCCCGAAAACTGGGAACATGCTACCGCGCCCAAATCCTGGGTTACCTATACGCGTAATTTCTACACTACGCGCAGGTTTTTTGAAAGCGGCTCTTATATCAGGTTGAGGAACGTCGTATTGGGCTATACGGTGGGCGTTAAAAAACTGAACGCCATCCAAAAGCTAAGAGTGTATGCAAGCGCCACCAATATATTAACCATCAGCAAGTATAAAGGTTTTGATCCCGATGTGAATGCTTTCGGCGGTTCCACAAGAAGCGGGGTCGACTATTCTTCCTACCCCACTTCCAAGACCGTTAACCTGGGCGTACAGGTTATTTTTTAAACAACCATTGATAAATACACGATAGATCATGAAAAAAATATTTATTATCATAGCGTCGGTATTCCTGCTTAACGCATGCACTAAGATTCTGGAAGAAAAATCTTACGACTTCCTGGTGCCTTCTTCCTTTTATAAAACCGAGGCCGACGCCGAAGCGGCCATTATCGGAGTATATAACACCTTGCTTTCTTATGGGTTTTACCGGCAGAGTTTCTGGACCTATGACGGGGATTCGGATCATTCTTCCGGCCCTTCATGGTATTTTGGAGCTGTTGGGCAGGGTAACTACCTGGGTTACTGGGGAACCGACAACCTCTGGAATGATCATTACCTGATGATCTCAAGAGCCAACTCCGTACTGGAGAATGTCGAAGGCATGAGCATCAATGAAGACATAAAACAACGAGTGTTGGGAGAAGCGTATTTTTTCAGAGGCCTGGCCTATTTTGATCTCGTTAGGCTGTATGGCGGCGTCCCTCTCCGGCTGAGTACGGTTTCCTCCGGAAAGGAAGCGCCTTCTATGGGCCGCTCGACCGTTATGCAGGTATACGAGCAGGTTATATCTGATCTTAAAGCGGCAGAAGAAAGACTTTTTCCCTACCAGGATAGCCGCTCAGGCGGGATTGGCCATGTAACAAAAGACATCGCTTCCGCCTATCTGGCTAAGACCTATATTACCATTGCCTCCGGCTCGCTGGAAGGCGTAACGGTCGAAGTGTTGACCGCCAGGAAGATAGATGGAGATAACCAGCCTTACGCGAGATATCCTTTTCAAAAGAAAACGGTCGCCGGCCTCGAAGGGCAGGATAGCCAGGAATATTTCCGGTTGGCTATGGAAAAAAGCGCTGAAGTAATCTCTGGCAGCGGACGTACGCTGTTCCCTGCTTTTATGGATAATTTTAAGGTGGCGAACAGGCATCTTAACGAAAATATGCTGATGGCAGAGTTTCGCGGTCCCAGCCATTCTGAAGACGCTCTTGTCCAGGTACATAGCGCCGAAGTTCTTTTTGGTCCCGGCAATGGCGGCGGCTGGACCTGGGGAACGCGTAATTTTTACAATAATTATCTGGAAGACGGAACAAAGCTGGATGAAAGGGCGCTGTATGGCATCAACCACCAGCCTTCTATCAATGGGAAATTTTATTTTCCCGAGGAAGATGTTGAATATGCCGTGGACGGATATACCTGGGTGTTAGCCGAAGATAAAGCCTATACCAAAAAGTATGATGATATTACCCAGAAGGTGCTGGGCGGCAGCGATGCCCGTTACCCGATCCTGAGGTTATCCGATGTTTACCTGATCAATGCGGAAGCCAATAATGAACTGGGCAATTCAGTTGATGCTTATGCATCGCTCAATACGGTAAGAAGACGCGCAAAAACCCTGGATGCGCCAGCGGGCATGGACAAAGACGATTTCCGTTCCTTTGTCCTGGAAGAAAGAGGCCGCGAATTGTTCCTGGAGAACAACCGCAGGTTTGACCTGCTCAGATGGGGGATATACCTGGACCTGATGAATTTTATGAATGCCGACCAGTTCAATATCGTCAAGACCCGCAATGCAAGATCGCTGCTGCTGCCTATTCCCCAGTCGGAGATCAATTCCAATACAGAGATAGATATTAATAACCCCGGCTGGTAAAACGATTGATCCGTTAACAGATAAAATGAACCAACATGAAAATAAATAACTTATTCATACCAGGGATACTGTTCCTTGTCCTGGCGATTGCCTCTTGTAAAAAAGATGGGGATAAAATATCCGGGCCGCCGATCATTTCGAAAGTGACAACTTCCTTAAACCATGGCAATGGCATTACCGCTGGGGCGCTGAACCAATGGGTTGTTATTCACGGTAAAAATCTTTCCGGGACCCAAAAAGTAGTATTCGACGACCTGGAAGTGAATTACGAGGATATTTATGCCTCAGATACCCTGGTGTCGGTGCAGATCCCCAGGAGGATTCCCGCAGAAACGCTGAATAAGCTGACGGTTACCACTCCGTTAGGCTCGGCTACTTATGAATTCCAGGTGGTCTACCCTGCCCTGAAATTCAGCAGGCTGAAAAATGAATATCAACAGGAAGGCAGTATCCTCGATATTGAAGGGGATAATTTTGATCTGTACTTCGAGAAGGAAAATATGAAGGTGACTTTCGCCGGCGGCGTTGAAGCGACCATTACCGAGCTGAATGCCACGACCATCAAAGTGATCGTGCCCGCCGGCGCTGAAAAAGGCCCATTGCTGATAAAGGGAGGGGAGCCGTTGAATTCGGAGATCAATACCGTTTCAAGCTGGTACAAAGACGATCGGAATATGATGATCGTTGAGCCGGTATTGGTTCCGGGCCCGTTGACCGAGAGTAGCCCTGATTTCCCCGATAACCCGGCTCCGATGCTTATTAAAGCGGGCGATTACGCCGCAGGCGGATGGGATACTTTTTTCTCCACCTATATCAACTTCCCCGCCGGCGCCGTGACAAACGTTGACGGATATGCGATGAAATTTGAGATGAATACCAAGATTCCTATTTCTATCGGGGATATCATATTCAGGTTAGGCAATAATAATTATTATCGTTGGCCATACAATTATTTCGGGACTGTAATTAATACCAATAATCAATGGGAGACGATCTCAATACCCTTAAAGCTTATTGCGGTTGATCCTACCGACAATGTGTATTTTCAATTCATATTGTCTGACGGCAATTCCAGGACGCTCAATTTTGCAACCTGTAATTTCCGGATTGTCCCCATAAATTGATGCCAGCTTTGACGACAAAAAAAATTAATAACCCCTGATTTTTTTTAATAGGATAATGGAAAGCAAAATGATTCTGAAGAGAGAGCGGTTTTTATTAGGAATGCTATTGTTGTTTTTGATGCCGGCTTGCCGGACCGGAACTGCCGACCGGGAAAAGGAGGCTGCCCTGGCCCTGTCTACTTTTGAGCTGGCCCCGGGTTTTACAATGGAGATGATGGCAATAGAGCCGTTGATCTCGGATCCGGTAGCTATGGAAATTGATGAATATGGCCGCATGTATGTAGTGGAAATGCATGGATACCCGCTGGATAAATCCGGGTCAGGGAAAGTAAAATTGCTTTCAGATACGGACGGCGATGGGAAGATGGATAAAAGCGTGGTGTTTGCGGATAAACTGGTATTGCCTACGGGCGTGTTGCGCTGGCAAAAAGGAATACTGGTAACCGATGCGCCCAACGTATTGTATTTCGAAGATACGGACGGCGACGGCAGATCGGATATTCGCGATACCCTTTTAAGGGGTTTCGCTTTATCTAACCCGCAACACAATGTGAACAATCCTGTCCTGGGAATGGATAACTGGATATACCTGGGGCACGAGCCGGCTATTACTTCAAAGATGTATACGGAAGAGTTCGGCGATACCGGTTCGGATATCTATTACCCGGGAAGGGTCAATAGTCCGAAACTCCCCCAAAATGCCAGGGGAAGAAGCGTGCGCTTTCGTCCCGACCGGGGCGGGCTTGAACTTTTATCGAGTTTTACGCAATTCGGACAGACTTTTGATCCCTGGGGCCGCCACCTGTTGGTGCATAATGCCAATCATATCTATCACGAAGTAATAGGTTTCCCCTATCTTAACAGAAACCCGGATCTGCTTGTCTCTGATGCAACGCAATCGATCTCCGATCATGGCGCGGCGGCGGAAGTATATCCGATTACCCAAAACCCCGAACACCAGATCTATACCGATGTCGGCGTGTTTACTTCATCATGCGGGTTGACCTATTATTCCGGCGGTCTGTTTCCCGCTCCGTTCGACAGCGTGTCCTTTGTGGCGGAGCCTGTCAGCAATATTGTGCATGCGGATCTGTTGCGGGATAAGGGCGCCAGTTTTACGGCAAGCCGTTTATATGAGAACAAAGAATTCCTTGCTTCCACAGACTCCTGGTTTCGGCCGGTGAACATGTATGTTGGTCCGGATGGCGCCTTGTACATACTGGATTATTACCGGCAGATCATTGAACACCCCGAATGGATGGAGGATGAAGTGGTAAAATCAGGAGCGTTGTACAATGGTATGGATAAGGGAAGGATCTATCGTATTACGCCGGAGGGTACGTCATCCGCTTCCTGGACGAAGGGTTTTAAGTTGGGAGACGCTTCAAGCGAACAACTGGTAGAAAAGCTGGCGGACCCCAATGGCTGGTACCGGCGCAATGCGCAACGTTTATTAATAGACCGCCAGGATAAAATGGTAGTCCCCCAACTGGAACGCATGGCCGAAAATCCGGGTTCTCCTTTAGGAAGGCTGCATGCGCTTTGGACCCTGGAGGGAATGAATACCCTGAGCGCTTCTATGATCAAAAAAGCATTAAAGGATCCTGTAGCAGGTATACGTGAAAACGTCGTCAGGTTGTCTGAGCTGTATCTTGCCGGGGAACAGGATATGTTATCGGCGCTACTGGTCATGAAGGATGATCCCGACGCCAAAGTAAGGTTTCAACTGCTCTGCACCTTGGGGTTCAGCGACGCTCCGCAGTCGGCTAACATTATCCAACACCTGCTTTTTAAAGATATTGACGACGAATGGGTGCAGATTGCCGCATTATCGGCCCTTTCCTCACGGGGTACAGGTTTGTTGCAGGCGGTATTAAATCGTTATCAGCCCGGCAATACAGCTTATGCCTCGTTGATAGAAAGATTAAGCGCCATGGCGGCTGCGGGAGGCAACATCGAAATGGTTAAGTCGCTTATCCAAAATGCATTAAGGCCCGTAGCTAAAAATAAGGCGGGATGGCAGGCGCCGGTATTAAAAGGAATTGCGTGGGGATTGAGAAATGGAAAGGTCGGCGCATCTTCCCTGCAAAAAGAGCAGGAGGCGCTTTTGCAGGCTGCCCTGGGAAATGAGTCGTTTGTAAGTCGCGGCAGCCTTGAGATATTAAAAGTTATCGGGTTGCCTTCCGGAGCCGGCGCAAAGACGGCGCTGGAGAACGCGCAGCGTATTGCGGAAAATCCGGGCATGCCGGAGCAGAAAAGAACGGAAGCCGTCGATTTCCTGGTTTTTGGGAAGGCGGAGACATATATTGACTTGTTCAAGACCCTGATCAGTCCCAAGGAACCGCTGCCTGTTCAACTGGCGGCGTTAAGGTCCTTAGGTAAAATTACCGATCCCTCGGTCGGCGCATTTTTGTTGGAGAAATGGCCTTCGCTGACCGGCGATCTGAGAGACGCCGCCATCAGCGCGCTTATTACCAGTGAAGACCGTGCGGCGCTTTTGCTGGATGCGCTGGAAAATAACAAGGTAGAACAATCGGCCATCCCGTGGGGAATGAGGGTGCAGTTAATGGCGCAGGCAAATGAGTCATTGCGCGATAGGGCGCGTAACCTTTTTACAAAAGAAGACAAACAAAACCAGGCCATTATTGAGCAGTACCGTTCTTCCTTAACATTAAAGGGAGGTGAAAAGAATGGGAAGGAGGTATTCATAAAAAACTGTTCTGTTTGTCATCAGATCGGCGAACGGGGCGGCGCTCCATATGGGCCCGACCTGGGAACGATACGTAACCGTCGTTCTGAATCCATTTTAGCGGATATCTTAAATCCAAATTTATCCATAGCAGACGGTTATGATATCTGGATCATCGAACTTAACTCAGGAGAAAATATTCAGGGGTTGATCGCTACGGAAACGCCGACAGCAATAACGGTCCGGATGTACGGCGGAACGGAAATGGCGATCGCCAGGAAAGAGATCAGGTCTTTAAAGGCGCTGGGAATGTCGGCAATGCCCGCGGGCCTGGAAAAACAGATCAGCCAGCAGCAAATGGCCGACCTGTTGGCGTATATCCGCCAGCCCAAATAATCTTTTCGTTCAGCATTGACGGTTTTAAAGCAGAACGCCTGCGCTCATTTGACGATTGTTGCAGGTATCGAAATATTTTCAGCCGGCTTAATGAGATTATCGTTTCTCTTACAAGGCTTTCACTGCAAATAGATACATTATGTTTCAAAAAAAAATTGCTCTTTTTATTTTCTTCAGCGCATTGTTTTTCGGCCAGGCGGACGCCAATGATTTCCGGGCCTCTGTTATAAAGGTGGAGATCACGCCCGACAATGCGCAAATGTTGCTGGGATACCAGGCGCGCAAATCTACCGGCGTGGCAGACAAGCTTTATCACCGGATATTGCTGCTGGATGATGGAAAAACGCGTTTTATCCTCGCGTCTTCGGATATCTGCCTGATCTCTCCATCGGAGTACGATAAGGTTGCGTCCCGGTTAAAAGCCGCATTTAAAATCGACCCGAAAAATTTCTGGTGGACGGCCACGCATACCCATTCGGCGCCTGAATTTGGCCCGGCCGGGTTGCCCGGCGTATTCATGGGCGAACGCTACGAACACAAATATGATGAAGCCTATGCGGCGTTGGTGGGGAAGCAATTGATCGACGGCATTGAAAAAGCTATTCAGGCGCTTGCTCCTGCACAGTTGGGTATTGGGTGGGGCTTTTCGCAGGCAAATATCAATCGCCGGGGAAGGTATATCGATGGTAAAACGGTATTGGGCATGAACCCTGACGGTCCGGTCGACCGGAAAATCGGTATTTTAAAATTAATGAAACAGGACGGCGGCTTATTGGCTACCGTTGCCAATTATGCTATTCATGGCACTGTATTGGGATCGGGCAATTTACTGATTTCCGGAGACGTGCAGGGAGTAGTGGCGGAGTATGTGGAAGAACAGACTGGCGCGCCCATGTTGTTTATCAATGGGGCCGCCGGAAATATTGCGCCTATTTATAGCGGGGATCCCAGTCCCCAAATGCACCTGGGCGAATTTAAATTAATGCTCGGCAATAAGATACTGGAAGCGTCAAACCGTGTCAACGCTTATGAAAAAGAAGTAAGGCTGCAAACCAGGTCTATTATCGTGGAATCCCCGAGAAAGCAGGGGCTGGGCTGGCCTTCGGATATGGGAAGATATACCCGCGTCAACAAGGCAGGCGTGAATCTGGTTAGGATCCCCGTTAGTTTTTTAAAGATCAATGAAGAGACGGCAATCTGGGGAGCGCCGCTCGAACTGTTTTGCGAAGTGTCTAATAAGGTCAGGGATAATTCTCCATTTGCCAACACGTTGTATTTTGGGTATTGTAACGGATGGCTGGGGTATATGCCTGCTGAGGCCGAAATGAAATACGGCGGTTATGAAGTGGATATGGTATGCGCTTTTACAGCCTCCGGGCCCGCCGATCTTTATGAAGCGGTGATCAGTTACCTGCAGGGCGAACTCCGCAATCCTTAGCTTATCCGAAAGGCATAATCCCTATCTATTGATTAAATTTTAAAGATGGCGTTCATCAATATTTCCCGGATAAACCTTATAATCCTGCTTCTATTATTTTCCAATGAAATATCAATGGCGCAGCAAACGCTGAAGATATTAAACTATAATGTATATGAAGGTTTCCAGAATGACAGCTTACAAAAGGAAACATTTAAAGCATGGGTAAAAACATTCGACGCCGATATTATTACCTTCCAGGAACTTAATGGGTTTACGCATAATGCCCTGGAGGATTTGGGACATAGTTACGGGCATCCTTACGCGGTGTTGCAAAAAGAGCAGGGGTATCCTGTAGGGATAACTTCTAAATATCCTATCACGGATATAGAAAAAAGATCCGACGATTTTACGCTCGGATACGTATATGCGCGTATTTTGGATTATCACTTGTTTGTTATACACCTGAACCCTTTTCAATATACCAAGCGGTATACCCAGGTCAACAGTATTCTTGCTCAGGCGGCAAGGATCCCCAAAAAGGAAAAAATCATGATCATGGGCGATTTTAACAGCGCATCCCCTGTGGACAGCTTTGTAATGGATATTCCCGAACGCCTCCGCCATGCGGCTGGTTACGAAAAAAGCAGAACAGGCGAATATGACGACAACTATATCCTAAATGAGGGAAAATTTGATTATTCAGTTATTTCATCAGTGCATGCAGCCGGATTCTTTGATGCTTTTTATCTGAAAAATAGAATCTACGCCTCCACTTACAGTTCGGAAAAATACAGTTCCAGGAATGGGCCTTTTGGAAGAGATATCAGAATTGATTATATATGGCTGAATAAGACTTTGCGCGATAGATGTATTCGTTTTGATGTGATTAAAGATGAAGTAACGCATAGCCTTTCTGATCACTATCCTTTATTCATGGAGCTTAAACGATAGTGTCGCCTTGAGCGCAAGGCATTAGCTTTTAATTGATTTATCTCAGAACCCTGGATTAAACAATAGTGTCACCGCAGGTTTAAAGGTTTTTACATTTATTTGTGGCGAGCATTTCTATAAGAGAGGTTTAGGAATAAAATTGTTCACAGTATGGTAAAACGTTTTCTTTTACAGCTCGCCCTGATCATTAGCGGGTTTACGGGTAATGCCCAACTGGTGATGGACCAGGGATCTATCGCTCGTAATATCCTGGAAGAACTCGGTTCATGGGATGTCGACTTACTGGCCAAAGGAGGGCGTATCGACGCTATTCGCGCATTAAATGATTCTGTCGCGGTATGCGGGGCAAGAGGAGAAAACAGGGGACGGCTTTTTATCAGCTATGACCGGGGACTGACCTGGAAATTCCTTGCACAGCCAACCGGGTCGGAGATTACCTGTATTGCAGAAACCGGCAATATCGATAGGTTTTATATTCTTACCGGAGCGTCAGAAGTGTTTGCTACCGTTGACCGCGGAAAGTCATGGAAAAAAAGAGCAAAGCTGACCGTTAATAAAAACCGCGACGGGGCTACGGCTTCCTATTCCATAATGGTTACCAATAAGGGAACCTTATTGGCAACAGATACCGACACCGACGGCGGCCATGTTTTTCGTTCAACAGATAACGGGTTTACCTGGAAAGACCTGGGCGCTATTGGAAAGAACGCCTTGTATCGGCTGGAGAAGTCTAAGGACGGGGTGATCGTTAATGAATTTGGCGGCGCCGTATATAAAAGCGTCGACGATGGTTTGACCTGGAAAGAGTCGGGCAAATTAAGCGCTTCCGCGCTTTTTGCGACAGAGTCGCTGGATGGTTCAATATTGTTGCAGGCGGATCAGGCGGGGAATATCTATCGTAGCGAAAATGCCGGAGAGTCCTGGGAAAGAACGGCTTATCTGAAAGGTTCAGCGGATGATTTTATTAGCCTTATGGGGCCCGTGTGTTATTACTCCACTTATACGGAATCACGCGAAATATATGTCACGCTCGATCAGGGCCATAACTGGCATTCGATAGGCGCGGTCCCTACGGGCGCTGAAGGAGATTGGTTGGATCATGGCGTAAGTATGGACGCCGGGGATTCGATTGTCGTCCTGGCCGGATCCGGAAAGGGATTTATCC
>ERZ761602.4618-NODE-4618-length-17358-cov-10.623129_pt1 | contig 17358 bp, 16 predicted proteins | sample MGYA00512165_ERZ761602 | MGnify/ENA primary metagenome ERZ761602 (study PRJEB28899, sample SAMN02445085) | bioreactor sludge metagenome | biome: EBPR sludge; isolation source: Thorneside wastewater treatment plant | place: Australia: Brisbane, Thorneside...
TGATTGAAACGATGCCTCTCTCCCTATAGGAGAGTAATTGGGAGTGAAGGTGGCGCTTGCGCGGATACCGCCGTTGCTGGATGACCGCCTCCATTCACTCAGAATCGAGCAGAGCGGCAGATCTGGCTGGATGCTGGTGAGATCAGGGCAATCGCGCTGCTAGATTTGGCGGGCCGAAGAGGTCTCACTCAAGGTGTCGTGCGAGGGAATCCCATTGGACAACGACTACCCCAGACGGCCCTGCAACCAAGCGACTTTCTTTTCGGTAAATGCTTCCATGCTCACCCAATCCTCCACACCACTGCGCACCGCACTGAGCACGATCATCAAAATATCATGCAGGAAATGTAATTTGTTCCGCGCCCCGCGACGTGAATCGGACAGATCGGCAAAATAAGGGCCTGGGCCAAGTAAGTAAGATTGCATAGGGAGGCTCCACAAGACCGGTAGTATCCCTTATCCAGCCTCCCCATCCGTTGTCAACCCCCTACATAGCGCAATTGCCTTGCCTGGCTGGGTATCAGGGTAGAATCCGGCGACGGACTTGTGGTAAGCCCAAAATAACTAATAAAACACTCAAGATGTAAACCCCCCATTCTGACAACGTGGGAATAGCAGAGACTGCAGCAACAGGACTCGTATAGCTGATTTGGATGGACCCGTTACCACCGGAGTTCACTCCTTGTGCACCGCCGTTCGTCGCCACTGAATAAACTGACAACCCGGCCGGTCCGACGCTCCCGCCGCCGCCACCGCCCGCATCACTAGGTGCCGAACCGCCGCCGCCGCCGCCGCCGTAACCGCCGCCGCCGCTGCCTCCAGCACAACTAGCACCCGTGCCCCCCTGGCCTCCAGCGCCGGCCCCGGATCCTAATCCAGCCGCCGCCCCAGGCCCTCCATCGTCAAAACCGCCTTGCGCCCCGGGCCCCCCGTTGCCACCGGTTCCAGCGGCGACAGAGCATGTCCGTGAGGGGTCGTTCACACCGGCTGCACCGCCAATGCCACCGCCACCGCCACCCCCGCCGGTAGCGCTCCCACTGCCGTTCCCGCCAGCCTGTCCGTTTCCATCGGTCGTGTTGCCTCCATTGCCGCCACCACCGCCACCACCGCCACCACCGCCGCCGGCAATGACCTGATTCGCCGTGCCGGCATCGATATTCGTGGACCCACCGCCGCCGCCTGCTTCATTTGCTCGGGCGCCACCGCCGCCACCGACAAAGAGGCTGAGGGTCTGGCCTGGCGTAACCGGCAGGTTGGTCACGGTAACCACACCGCCGTTGCCACCCGCTGCTCCATAGCCACCACCACCGCCGGCTCCGGTAGCCACCACGTCGATTGTGGTGACGCCCGCAGGGACTTGCCAGCTATGTGCCCCAGGGGTAGTGAAGCTCACGCTTGCTGCATGGACAGTGGTGGCTCCACAACAGATCATCGCAATCAAGCAAACCCTAAGTTTCGTACGCATCCAGTACCTCCTATAACTCATTGCATCTATTTTCTGTTTCCCTGGTGCCGGAGTTCCACCCCAAGGACTAGTGTTATGCAACTCCACCCTGGGCCGCGCAGTAACAGACAGAAAGGAAATCAAACAAGAAAGGAAATCAAACAAGAAAGGAAATCAAACAAGAAAGGAAATCAAACAAGAAAGGAAATCAAACAACCCGTTAGAAAGCCTACCCAAGTTTTAGTACCCCTGCAAGATATCAGGGTAAATGGAATGGACGCCATCCCACCTGGTGATGGCTAATACGACGTGAGTTGCAAGGGCAACGAGTGATGATCAAGGATGATCGATGCCTGCTGGTATGAAAATACGCGGTGGTCATTGCGAAAGGAGAGATAGACCCTCGCGAGCCAACAGCATCAACGCGCCCACAGTGAGAAGAAAGAAGTCTTCACTGGCAAACCGGAAGGTCCGTCCGAGATGGATAGTAGCAAAACGGTGGTGGGTCTGGCACCGCCGCTGTGACGCCCCCCGCAGCAATCCCGACCCTCTCTGAATGGGACATGATCTTGCTGACCATGCTGCTCGGACTTGCGCTGGGGCGGAGGAAAGTGTCCGGGCAAGGTGAGTGATTACCTCCTTGCGCCGTACCCGTCGCTAATAAACCTAGGGTAAAGCTATCATGAGGGATCGCCATCGGGGTTTCTTGCTGTAATCGCGTTCAAGCCTCAAGAGCATGCCCACTCATGCACCGGCTTTCCGCTCTGTTGCCGTTCCAGATAGGCCAGGGTCAGCGCTTCCAGGTCAGGGCCGTTCCGTTCCAGAAATCGCCGTTGCCAGTCCGCACCGGTGCAGCCGCTTTCAACACGCGCGGCAATGAGATCCAGATACGCGGCCACATCCGCCACATCCAAATTCAAGACCTGTAACTCGCGGCGGGCCAAGGGCAATAGTTTTTCCAGTAGCAGTTGCCGCAATGGCCAGCGCTGACCATCCAGCCACACCACATCCGCTCGTAATCCATCCCGCGCTGCTGCGTAGAAATTCGCCCGGCACTGTGCAAAACTCAGCACAGTTTCGACGGGGGGCAGCGCCCGTGCCAAGCCATGCACCAACCCATAGTACAGTGCCGCATTGGCGATGGTATCGGGAATGCTCGGGCCAGCAGGCATCACACGATGTTCAATGCGCAAATGCGGCGTTCCATCAGGCTCGAAGCCGAGCAAAGGCCGGTTCCAGCGCCAGATCGTGCCGTTATGCAGGCGCAGATGCGGCATCCGGTCATCAGGCTCCGCGCTTAGATCCACCGGTAGCAAGGGCGGATAGCGCATGAGATTTTCGGTGAATAATTCCAGCAACGACTCCCGGACATAACCATCGCCAAAGGTCACGCGCCGGCAGGTCGGATCATCAGAACGCATCCCGCCCGGTAGCGCGACGGCCTGTTCGAACAATGGAATGCGGGTCTCCTCCCATAAATGTTTTCCAAACAGCAACGGCGAATTGGCGGTAACCGCCACCATCGGCGCTGACAGCAGTAATGTGGCGTTGAAGAATGCAACTGCCTGGTCAACCGTGACCTGTAAGTGCGTCTGAAACGAAGTTGCAGCCGCCTCTAACATGACGTTGGATTGCGTTAAACACAGACTCTCCACACCGTGAATGGCCAGTTCCATTGGCTGACCATGCCGCCGCAATAGAATTTGATCATTGATCGCCCGATAGCGTTGCTGATCGGACATATGCTCCAGGGTCAAGTCTGGGTCACGCAAGGTTGGCAGGATACCGATCAGCATGACGGCCGCATCCAGTTCTGCGGCTGCCTGTTGACAGCGTTGCCACAGATTTTCCAGGTTGGCGTGCATGCGCCGCAGGGCGTCGCCGTGTAGCGATAGGGGGGGCGTATTGAGTTCAATATTGAACACACTCAGTTCCGGCACCACCAGTGGATGGTCCATCCTCTCCAGAAAAAGTTGATTCAGCGGCGCAGGATGTCCGCGGCGATCCACCAACCACGCCTCAATCTCAAAACCGCCGATGCCGCCCATCGCTGCAAACTGTCTGTTCTGGAACCGGTCAGCCAAGAGGGCTGTTTCCTGGCGCAGGCGGGTTTGAAACCGCTGGAAATCCTCACGGGTGAAGGTCGAGCGGGAAATCTCCTGACCCATAAGCGGCATCTCTGGTTAAAAGGTCTCAGGTGGTTTTCATTGGAGCCTGGAGCCTGATACGTGACAACGTAGCTTATAGCCGGTTGCGTTCATCCCGGAAGGTAAAGCCACGCAATGGAATATTCAGTTTGCGGGTCAACGCAAGCGCTTGGAAACGATCACCCATTTCGCCAGGCAGCGTCAGCAGTTTGACTTGGCGGGCTTGCTCTAGATATTGAACAGAATTTGCCGGGTTTAAAATCCCTTCGGCTTCGTTGCCCTCCTTTGCTAAAGGGGGGTCGAGGGGGACTTCTTCAGCCAGCAATTCCATCAGTCCGCAGCCAAACAGGAAATAATTTTGTGCGGTATAGCCAGCGACTTCCAAACCAGCATTCAACCCCGCTTCAGCCACAGCGGTAAAGTCCACGCTCGCAGTGATATCTTGCAGACCCAGCAACAGCCATGGATTGTCGTGAACCCGATGGCGATAATGGCAAAGGAGGGTACCGGCAACCCGCTCGGGATGATAATACGCATGGCGAGGGTAGCCGTAGTCGATAAAGAGCAATGCGCCCGCGGTCAGTGGCTCAGCCACCGCGGCTAACCACGCTTCTAGCCGGGGGACATACTCAGAGGTGTAGCCTTCTGGCAAACGCCAGCCTAGCTCATCTTCAATCCACGCTATCGTTGCGGTTACCATCGGATCTTCTTCGCCCTCGATGGCATCCAGTGCAGTCCCAGTCCAAGTGACCATCAACCGGCGCGGTCCTTGAGGGGTGATGCGGAAGCGCTCGACAGGCAAGGCGTCCAGCACCTCGTTGCCAAGAATGACACCCTGAAACCCGGATTGCGGGAGGGTATCTAGCCAAACGACCCGTTCCAGCAGATCTGGCGTTCGTTCACGCAAAGTCTGGCGTTGGCGTTCACGCAACTCGCTACTCAGTTCCAGAATGGCGTAGTGTTCAGGTAAAGCATCGAGTTTATGCAGTTCCTGGAGCAGATCAGCGGCCATGATGCCCGTCCCAGCGCCTAATTCGAGAATCATGCCTCCGTTCAAAGCGGTCAGAACCTGTTCGCATTGGCGGGCCAGACAGCGTGAGAACAAGGATGACAATTCGGGCGCGGTGATAAAATCGCCGCCAGGACCAAACTTGCGGGTTCCAGCACGGTAATAACCGAGGGCAGGGGCATACAATGCCAGATCCATGAAACGGGCAAACGGGATCGCACCGCCCGCTGCTGTGATTTCGGCACGGATATAGTCAAGCAGCCGGGTGCTATGCGTGGCAGCAACCGGATCAGGAGCAGGCAGGGTCTTAAGCGGATCGGAAGATAGGGGCATGGGCGACAGGAACCTGATAACGGAATGCAAGAAGTATGGACCAGATTTTTACCATAGGCACACCGGCAACCGGGATGATGATCGAGACTATCTTTTTATTGGGTTATTGATAATTCAGTGACAAACCAAGGAGTCAAACAGGCTAAAATCGCCGACCATCATAAACCCTCAGATTGGATACAGCAGCGTGTGATGAAAACATCAACGACCTCCTTGGTATTAACCCTGCTCTTGGCTGTTATTGCGCCCCTTCAGGCCGAGACCTTGATGCCGGCAGCTTCGAACCAGGATCCAGCGACGGTCTACGTCAGCGATAGCGTGGAAATTCCATTACGCGCAGGGACTTCCAACCGCTATAAGGTGATTGGTTCAGTACGCAGCGGCTCTCCGATTGAAGTACTAAAGGTGGATAAAGGTAAGGGTTATACTCAAATTCGTACACCCGCGGGGGTACGGGGCTGGATTCGCAGTGATCAACTGACTGAGACCCCAAGCAGCCAGGAGTTACTGGCCAGCGTCCGTCAGGAGCTGGAAAAGCTGCAGGCTAAGCATTCCGATCTCAAACAGCATATGGATGAAGTCGTTAACCGGCCCTCCGGGGAAAATCTGAGTTATCCACAGATTTATGAGGAAGCTCTGCGACTGCGCCAGCAGTTGGCACAATACCGCAAAGTGGCATCCGATACGGTAGCGATTGATGAACGCAATAAGGCCCTGCAAGAACGGGTGGTCATGCTGGAGCGAGAGTTACAAATCGTGCAGCAGAAAAACCAGGCGCTGCACAATGACAATGATAGTATCCGGTTCCTGGTAGGCGCAGTGTTGTTGGGGGCAGCGCTGCTGGTATCCGTATTGATGCCACGCATTCGTGAACAACGGCGCACGCAATGGAGCCGGCTGTGATCAGTAGTCAGTTAATGCTGATGAGAATGTTATCAATCCCGGCAACCGCGTTCGATGATCACGCCCGCTTCCTGGGCGCTGGAGGGTACGCCTGGCTTGCGCAGCGTCAACCGCAACCAGGGTGCCGCAAACTCCTCCAGCAACCGTTGGGCGATTTGTTCCGCCAGGGTTTCTAGCAACTGGCAACGGCTAGCCGCGGCCAGTTCTCTGATGCGCTGTGCTATGGTTTGGTAATCGAGAGCACGATCCAACTGATCGGTAGCCGCCGCTGGACGAATGTCCGCCGCCAATTCCAGATCAACGAGCAAGTTCCGGCGGCTCTCACGTTCCCATGGATGAACGCCTATCGTTGTGTCAATACACAACTCGTGAATAAAAATGATGTCCATAAGACTTCCAGTTAGTTGATAGCTTAATCTTAGTGCAAAATTGCTGTCCCAGTCTCCCTGGTCCACACTGGCTATTGTGCCGGTATTTGAAATGCTTAGCGACGACATACGATGCTGCTTATAACTCTGTTGTTCGTAGTTTTCAGTTATCTGGCCGGTTCCATTTCCACCGCCATTCTGGTCTGCCGGGCGATGGGGCTGCCTGACCCTCGCAGCGAGGGTTCACATAATCCTGGCGCGACCAATGTGTTGCGCTTCGGCGGCAAAAAAGCCGCGGCTATTACCTTGGCCGGCGATTTTCTCAAAGGGCTGCTGCCCGTACTGCTAGCATGGTGGGCTGACGTGGGAGAGACCGGTTTGGCGTTGACCGCCCTGGCGGCGTTCCTCGGTCATCTCTATCCAGTTTTTTTCAACTTCGAAGGAGGCAAGGGTGTGGCAACGGCATTCGGCGCGATACTGGGTTTGTCCTGGCCGGTGGCGCTGGCGGCGTTAGCAACCTGGCTGCTGATGGCGTTCGTGGTACGGATTTCTTCTCTTTCAGCGCTAACAGCAGCAGTACTGACGCCGATCTACAGCTGGTGGTTCGGCTTGCCCTTCTCGCAGAGCGTGGCCATTCTGGTTATGGTGCTGTTACTGATCTGGCGGCATCGTTCCAATATCCAAAATTTACTGGCGGGTGCTGAGGACAAAATCGGCACGGACCGGTCTGAAGGATGAGTATCGAAGATTCAAAGACAGTCTCTAGCCCGGCCTTGATCCCGCAACTCTACCAGCAACTGCCGGAAACAAGAGTGCAGCTGTTCCCGGCAGCCGACCCTGAAACAACGTATCCAGCCTCCCGCAGATTGGTTAGAATCTCAATAAATTATCGATTGTAACTAACCGGCACATATAAACTCATTCCCCATGTGCAGTTAAAAACCTTTATAATTTTATTTTTACTTCAGTTCGATCACTCTTTCCTAACCACGTCATCCAGGTATTCACCTTCGTGAACAAGAAATCCAGCTACACGCGCGAGGAACTGCTTTCCTGCGCCCGGGGCGAGTTGTTTGGCCCTGGCAACGCTCAACTACCGCTACCCAATATGCTCATGGTGGACCGTATCATCCACATCGGTTCTGAGGGTGGCCAGTTTGGCAAGGGCGAAATCGTCGCGGAACTGGACATTCATCCCGGCCTATGGTTCTTCGGTTGCCACTTTATCGGCGACCCGGTGATGCCCGGCTGCCTAGGGCTGGACGCCATGTGGCAATTGGTCGGATTTTTCCTTGGGTGGATGGGAGGACAGGGACGAGGACGGGCGCTCGGTTGCGGGGATGTCAAGTTCACCGGTCAAGTACGTCCCGAGGCCAAGAAACTCACCTACCATATCCACATGAAGCGGGTTATTTTGCGCAGGTTGGTCATGGGTATCGCCGACGCGACTTTGGAAGTCGATGGCCGGACTATCTATACTGGTAAGGACTTGCGCGTCGGATTGTTTACCTCAACTGACGGCTTTTGAGGGGGTCACTCATGAGACGGGTCGTGATCACCGGTATCGGTATCGTATCCAGCATTGGCAACGACCGCTGGGAAGTCTTGGAATCGCTGCGACAAGGTCGCAGCGGGCTGGAATTCGCTGAAGATTATCAGGAGCGGGGACTGCGCTCCCATGTGCGGGGGGCACTGCATGTCGATCTGGCGGCGCTGATTGACCGCAAGATACTGCGGTTTATGGGCGATGCCGCCGCATACAACTATGTTGCGATGCGCGAGGCCATTGCTGATGCACAGCTGCCTGATGAGGTTGTGTCAAATCCGCGCACCGGGCTGATCACCGGGAGTGGCGGCGGCAGCCCCCAGCATATTGTCGATGCTGCTGACCTGCTGCGTAACAAAGGCCTGAAAAAGGTCGGACCCTACATGGTGCCGCGCACCATGTGCAGCACGACCACCGCCTGTCTGGCGACACCGTTCAAGATTAAGGGCGCGAATTACAGCATCAGTTCCGCTTGCGCCACCAGCGCTCACTGTATTGGTCACGGTGCTGAGTTGATTCAATGGAACAAACAGGATGTGGTGTTCGCTGGCGGCGGCGAGGAACTGCACTGGAGCCTGACCCATCTGTTCGACGCCATGGGGGCGCTGTCCACCAAATACAACAGCGCGCCACAGACCGCCTCTCGGCCTTACGACGCCAACCGCGATGGTTTCGTCATTTCGGGCGGCGGTGGTTTAGTGGTATTGGAAGAACTGGAACATGCCCGCCAGCGTGGGGCGCGGATTTACGCGGAGCTGATTGGCTATGGCGCGACTTCTGATGGTCACGATATGGTGCAACCCTCCGGTGAAGGGGCGTTGCGCTGCATGCAGCAGGCATTGGAGGGAGTCAGCGCACCCGTGGATTACATCAACACTCACGGCACCAGCACCCCAGCAGGCGACATTCGCGAACTAGAAGCAATCCGTGAAATGTTTGGCGAGCGTATCCCGCCGATCAGTGCCACCAAGTCGCTGACGGGCCACGCACTCGGCGCAGCCGGGGTGCATGAGGCGATTTATTCACTACTGATGATGGATAACCGCTTCATTGCTGCCTCAGCCAATATCGAGACCTTGGACCCGGCGGCGGAAGGTCTGCCCATTGTCCGCGAACGGGTCGATAACGCTCACCTTCAGGTGGTGATGTCCAATAGCTTCGGCTTCGGCGGCACCAATGCAACGCTGGTATTCCAGCGATTTGAAGGCTAGCAGTGCGTCTGCTGCGTGCATAACGAACCGATATTAAATCCGCATACAACTTGAAAGCCCACCTGGTGATCGATCTGCGCGAGGTGGCGGTGGGCATCACGGTCACCGCCACCTACGTTGACGAACATATCATTCGTGTTTGGCTCAATCTCAATCTCAAGCACAGGCGCGAGCCTTCCCTCCTCTGGTGGATTTGATTCGCCAAGCTGCTGTCGAACCAGCCTCTACCTGCAGTTAATGGACCTTTACAAGGTGAGGATCGCTTTATGATGACCGACTTCTTTTTCAAGCTGCGCAAGGCCAGCGTCCCTGTCACCTTGACCGAATTTCTGATCCTGCTAGAAGCCTTGAGTCAGCGGGTCACTGCCCACAGCATTGAAGAATTTTATTATCTGGCGCGGGCGGCCCTGATCAAGGACGAACGCCATTACGACCGCTTTGACCAAGTGTTCGCCAGTCACTTTAAAGGATTGGAAACCCTATTCGACGGGCTGATAGGCGCCACAGTGCCGCTGGAATGGCTGCACCGGTTGGCAGAATTGACCCTGAGCGAAGAGGATCAACAACTCATCGAATCGATGGGGGGTTGGGAAAAGCTGATGGAAACCTTTGCACAACGAATGGCTGAGCAAGAGGGACGTCATCAGGGCGGTCATAAATGGATCGGCACTGCCGGTACATCACCTTATGGAGCCTATGGTTACAATCCGGAAGGTATCCGCATCGGGCAGGACACGTCACGCCATCGTCGAGCCGTAAAGGTCTGGGATCGCCGTGAATTCCGTAATCTCGATGACACGGTGGAACTCGGGACGCGCAATATCAAGATCGCACTGCGCCGGTTGCGCCGTTTCGCCCGTGAGGGCGCGGCTGAGGAACTGGACCTGGATGACACCATCCGCTCCACCGCGCGCAATGCGGGTTGGCTGGATCTGAAAATGGTGCCAGAGCGGCACAATGCGGTGAAAGTGCTGTTGTTTCTGGATGTGGGTGGCTCGATGGATGACCATATCCGAGCCTGCGAGGAGCTGTTCTCGGCGGCGCGGAGCGAGTTCAAGCATCTGGAGTATTTCTACTTTCACAACATGGTCTACGAAGGGCTGTGGAAGGATAACCGCCGCCGCTATACCGAAAAGATCGACACCATGACCGTGCTGCATACCTTTAGCCAGGATTACAAATTGATCCTGGTCGGTGACGCCACCATGAGTCCCTATGAGATTACCTACCCAGGCGGCAGTGTCGAGCATTTTAATCCTGAGGCTGCCGATGTGTGGATGAGCCGGTTACTCGCCGCTTGGCCTCGGGCAATCTGGCTTAATCCGCAGTCGCAAAACCGCTGGAGCTACATCCCCTCGATTCAGATGACTCGGGAGTTAATGAGCGACCGCATGTACCCCTTGACCCTGGAAGGATTGGAGCAGGGAATCCGCGTCTTGCAACGGTCGCGGTGAACACTAGCTTAGCGCAATGCTTGCGGGAGCGGGACATCGACCCGGATCGTTGAGTTTTTGGTGCTGGATACGCCATATCCAGGTGATCAGATCCAGCCGCCACAGTGCCGGTTTTTTGACGCTGGAGGGAGAGCTAGATCCGCAGTCCAATCGTAATCATCCTGTAAATTCAATTGCTTTATATTTTTGGCCCGTTATGTGCTAAAGCACCTTCATTAATTTTCCCTGAATCAGGTAGCTGTCATCTACTAAGGCAGTTGTGTCGTTTACAGCTAACAAAAACTCTCTGATCCATGAAAGCCGTCATTCTCGCCGGGGGACTTGGCACCCGCATCAGTGAAGAAAGCCACCTGCGACCCAAGCCGATGATCGAAATCGGTGGACGGCCGATACTCTGGCACATCATGAAAATCTATTCCGCCCATGGCATCCACGATTTTGTGGTCTGCTGTGGCTATCGCGGCTACATGATCAAAGAGTATTTCGCCAACTATTTTCTGCATATGTCAGATGTAACCATCGACATGGCGCGCAACGAGATGGAGGTTCATCATCGTCATGCCGAACCGTGGCGAGTGACGTTGGTGGATACCGGCCTGGAAACGATGACCGGCGGGCGTCTCCGCCGGGTGCGGGAATATTTGAACGGCGAAACATTCTGTATGACCTATGGCGACGGGGTAGCCGATGTGGATATCACAGCGCTGATTACCTTTCATCGTCGCGAGCATTCGCTCGTAACAGTCACGGGGGTGCAGCCGAGTGGCCGGTATGGCTCGCTGGAAATCGAACAAGAACGGGTGATGTCGTTCCGGGAGAAACCTAAAGGTGATGGGGCCTGGACCAGCGGGGGATTTTTCGTGGTCGAGCCTTCCGCTTTCGGTTACATCGCGGGGGATCGCACAATATGGGAACGTGAACCCTTGGAGCGCCTCGCTACCGAAGGGCAGTTAGCGATCTTCAAACATCACGGTTTTTGGGCAGCGATGGATAATTTACGTGACAAAGGGTATCTGGAAGAACTATGGGCTAGCGGCCAAGCACCCTGGAAAATCTGGCTATGACACCAGATTTTTGGCAGGGCCGACGGGTACTGGTAACCGGTCATACCGGTTTTAAAGGCAGCTGGCTGTGCTTGTGGTTGCAGCGTCTAGGCGCAAAGGTCACAGGTTACGCCCTAGCGCCGCCGACTCAGCCGAGTCTGTTCGAAACCGCACGCATCGGCAAGGGCATGCATTCCATCCTGGGCGATATCCGGGACTTTGACGCCTTGCGGGCGACCGTGGCGGCGTGCCGCCCCGAAGTGGTGTTTCATCTAGCAGCGCAGCCGCTGGTAGTGTCATCCTACCAACAACCAGTGGTCACCTACGCCACCAACGTGATGGGCACTGTGCATCTGCTAGAGGCAGTGCGTCAAACCGGCAATGTTCAAGCCGTGGTCAATGTAACCAGCGACAAGTGTTACGCTAATCGGGAGTGGCTGTGGGGTTACCGGGAAAACGAGCCGATGGGTGGCGATGATCCCTATAGCAGCAGCAAAGGTTGTGCTGAGCTGGTGACTGCCGCCTATCGAGCATCTTTTTTTTCGCCAGCAGATTATGCCCAGCATGGAGTAGCACTGGCCTCGGCGCGGGCAGGAAATGTGATAGGCGGCGGTGACTGGGCAGCGCATCGATTAATTCCAGACTTGATTCGGGCATTTCAGACGGGCCGGGCCGTGCCGATCCGATGCCCGGAGGCGGTACGCCCTTGGCAGCATGTGCTGGAGCCATTAAGCGGCTATCTGACTCTGGCAGAACGGTTATTTATCGAGGGACCCGCATTCGCAGAAGGTTGGAATTTCGGCCCCGCTGAAGCAGACGCGCGACCAGTGCGGTGGCTAGTAGATCAATTAGCGGTGTTGTGGGGTAATGGCGCGACCTGGAAGCTGGATGAGGAACCACATCCGCATGAAGCACATTATCTGAAATTGGACTGCGCCAAAACTCAGATGCATTTGGGTTGGACACCGCGTTGGAATCTGGAAGAGGCGCTAGCTAAAGCGATCGAGTGGTATCAGTCATTTTTCAGCGACGTTGATATGCAGCAATTGAGTCTGCACCAACTGGCTGAATTTGAAGCAGCGATGGACTAAGAGATATGGACATTCATGCAACTCCTCTAACCGGGGTTTATCAGGTAATAGCAACTCCTTACCAGGACGAGCGCGGTCAATTCACTCGCTGGTTTTGTCAGCGGGAATTAGCCGATCTGCTGGACGGTCGGCAAATTGTGCAGATCAATCATTCACTAACCCGTTGCGTAGGCGCGGTGCGGGGTTTGCATTTTCAGTATCCGCCTCATGCTGAGATGAAGCTGATCCGCTGCCTGCGAGGGCGCGTATTTGATGTGGCGGTGGATCTGCGTGCGGGGTCACCGACGCTGTGGCATTGGTATGGCGTGGAATTAAGTGCGGCGACCCATATGATGCTAGTGATTCCCAAGGGTTGCGCTCACGGCTTTCAGGTTCTAGAACCAGATAGTGAGTTACTGTATCTCCACACTACCTTTTATGCACCGGCAGCGGAAGGTGGTATTCACATTGATGATTCCCGCTTAAAGATTACTTGGCCATTGCCGATAATCGACTTATCGCCACGCGATCAAGCACTTCCTCGACTGACCACTGACTTCACTGGAATCCCGTTGTGAATTCTGTTTGCCGTCATTGCCAGACACTCCTGGGTGCGCCCTTTCTCGATCTAGGCTTCACCCCTCCCTCCAATGCCTATCGGACTGCGGCGCAGAGGGATGAACCAGAACTGAGTTACCCGCTGCGGTTATCCGTTTGCAAGCAGTGTTGGCTGGTCCAAGCCCCGGTAGTGGCCCATCCAGAAACCTTATTTAGCGCGGATTATGCCTATTTTTCCTCAGTATCAAGCACTTGGCGAGAACATGCCCGGCATTATGTCGCGATGATCGTCGACCGGTTGAGATTAGGTACGCATTCGAATGTCATCGAGGTGGCGGCCAATGACGGTTATCTCCTGCAATACTTTGTTCAACGAGGTATTCCTTGTCTGGGCATCGAACCGGCTGAAGGAACGGCTCGGGCCGCTCAAGCCAAAGGGGTGCCGATCATGATGGCATTTTTCGGTCAGGTGCTAGGCAAGCAGCTGGCTGTAGAAGGTCAACAGGCGGATTTACTGATAGGAAACAACGTACTGGCCCATGTGCCGGATATCAATGATTTTGTAGCAGGACTAAAAGCGGTATTGAAACCAGATGGGATCGTGACGATGGAGTTTCCGCATCTGTTGCGTCTACTTCAGGAGAATCAGTTCGATACCATCTATCACGAACATTATTCCTATCTATCACTGCAAGTAGTGCAACGGATCTTTACCGCCCAGGGCTTGACCGTTGTCGATGTCGAGGAATTGACAACTCATGGAGGTAGCTTACGAGTGTATGCAGCTCATAACGAGCGTGGAGAAACCACTACGGCGCGAGTGGGCGCACTCCTACATGCCGAGGAAAATTACGGGCTGAACATGCCAATAGTTTATCAAGGCTTTCAGGAACGAGTGAATCGAGTGAAGAATGAGTTGCTGGCTTTTTTATTGGAACGGCAGCGCCAAGGTAAGACAGTGGTCGGCTACGGTGCGGCGGCCAAAGGCAATACTTTATTGAACTATGCCGGAGTAAAACCGGACTTGTTGCCGTGGGTAGCGGATGCTGCACTGTCTAAGCAAGGCCGGTATTTGCCAGGGAGCCATATTCCAATCGTTCATCCTGACCGGATCGCTGCTGAACAACCGGATGATGTGCTGATCTTACCTTGGAACTTGCGGGAGGAGATCAGCCAGCAATTAGCTTTTATCCGTAAATGGGGTGGACAATTCGTCACTGCTATTCCCCATCTTGAACGTTGGATATGAAGAGACGTGTGGTAAGCCAAACCATGAGGCACCTCTCGATTACTAATGCCTTATTCATTTATTCTTAATAAAATTTAAAGAGAAATAGATTGACAGCGCAACGTCTTACAAAAGTAGCTGTTACGGGTGCCAGTGGCTTTATCGGCCGGTATGTGTTATCGGAATTAGCACGGCGCCCGGTAGCAATTGTGGCAACGACGCGCGCTGCATCACGATTGGCGAATTTAGCGGCAGCAATTCATATCGTAGAAATGGATATTGCTCAAGCGTCTGTCGAAAGCTACGGCCAACTCGGGCATCCAGATATCTTGATCCACTTAGCTTGGGATGGCCTGCCAAATTATACATCATTACATCATTTTGAAACTGAATTACCCCAACAGTATCGCTTTTTAAAGGGCATGATCGAAGCAGGTCTGTCTACCTTATTAGTAACAGGAACCTGCTTTGAATATGGTATGCAATCCGGAGCATTATCAGAAGATTTGACACCACTTCCGATAAATTCTTATGGCTACGCTAAAGACGCACTAAGGCGGCAACTTGAATTCCTGCGTACCATTCATCCATTTTCATTGACCTGGACCCGGCTCTTTTACCTTTATGGTGATGGACAATCACCGAACTCCCTTTATTCTCAATTGCAGGCGGCTATTATACAGGGTGATGCGGTATTTAATATGTCCGGTGGTGAACAATTAAGAGATTATTTGCCCGCACACGAGGTAGCGCGACTTATCGTTGAGCTGGCAATGCGCCGTTATAACCATGCCATCATCAATGTTTGCGCTGGCCAGCCAATTTCGGTACGCCGTTTAGTGGAAGGCTGGCTTACACAGAGAGGCTGGGATATCACCCTCAATTTGGGTCATTATCCTTATCAAGACTATGAGCCAATGGCATTCTGGGGTAATTCATTGAAATTGGATGCATGCTTAACAGATGCAACTAACATAGAAGGAACAGAACAATGAAAGCTCAATTGAAACCTAGAATTAATTTGGATGGGCGTACTCCTCTTCAGACTGTTATTCCTCTTCAGACTCCTTTCGTGGTCTTTGTAGATCCTGCAAGCGCCTGCAATTTTCTCTGTCCCTTCTGTCCAACAGGCCACCGTCAAATGATCGACGAAACAGGCCGTTTTCAAGGCGTCATGCGATTAGAGCTGTTTCATAAAATTATTGATGATCTAAGTGAGTTTGAGCAACCTATCAAGGTTCTCCGCATGTACAAGGACGGTGAACCGTTTCTAAATAAAAATTTAGCAAAGATGATAAGTTATGCAAAAAAAAGTGGTTTTGTAGATTACATCGATACTACTACTAATGGATCTCTTTTTAGTCCAGAGCGTCTTGCTCCAGTCTTAGAGGCGGGTCTAGATAAAATCAATATTTCTGTAGATGGAATGAATCGTGAGCAATATCTAAAATTTACTGGATTCAATTTTAATTTTGAGCGATTCGTTGAAAATGTTAAATGGCTGTATGCTAACAAAGGTAGCTGTGAAATAGTAGTTAAAATTCCAAGAGATCTTATTACGGAACCGCAAGAAAAAGAGTTTTTAGATACTTTTGGAGATTATTGCGATAGGATTTTCATTGAAAATTTCGCGCCATGCTGGCCTGAGTTTGATGTTGAAGCACATACTGGTATAAAAATTACTAAGGGGATATATCAGCAACCTATCAAGCCAACAGATACTTGCCCTTATGTTTTTTATTCTTTTTCTGTTAATGCAGACGGCTTAGTTAGCTCATGTTTTCTCGACTGGGGACGCAAGTTAATCATCGGTGATGCAAGAAAACAGAGCTTAAAAAGTATTTGGCACTCTACCGAAATGAATGCCCTGCGTCTTCAGCACTTAGAGGGAAATCGCCACAAAAATCCAGTGTGCAGTCAGTGTGGGCAATTGTCTCATTGCCTTCCAGATAATATCGATCTATATCGAAAGGAACTACTACCGAAATTTCTAAGCTATGCAGCAATGAATGTAGATGGAACAGTACCAAGCATTGAGCCTATCAAGTCATCACACTGAAATTAATTAATAATATGAACACCAAGTTATCACGAATTGTTCATATTACGCCCCACCTAGGCGGGGGTGTTGGTAAGGCATTATGTGCTTTAGTTGAAGCATCAGATGCCAATTTTTTCCAACATATTTTTCTGTTAATCGAGAGACCTGAAAAAACTCAATTTTTAGATAAATTAATGGCATTGGGCGGAGAATTGATTATCGCACCGAATGCAGAGCAAGTCGAACAATTAATTTCGAGTGCTGATATTGTCCAAATAGAATGGTGGAATCATCCGGCGATTTTCAAGTTTATTTGTGAGCAACGGATGCCACCGATGCGCCTGTTAATATGGTGCCATATATCCGGCTTACACACGCCAGTGATTCCACCTATGCTAATTGAAGTTGCAGATAGCTTTTTGCTTACATCACCCTGCTCTTTTTTAGCATCTTCTATTGCTAATCTTCATGATAAAAAAAAGAAGAAAATAAGTGTCGTATCCAGTGGAACTGGGCTATCCACGTTAATTCATCGCTCCAATTCGTTGGATCCGCAGCTTAACGCGGGCTATATAGGCAGCTTTAATTTCTCTAAATTGCATCCAAATTTCGTACAATATTTAGCTGCTGTTGATATTCCTGATTTTCAGATCAGAGCATGGGGTGACGAAATTAACCGCGAATTCTTGATAAAACAGTGTATTAAAGCAGGTAAGCCTCATTTATTAAATTTCGCTGGATATACTATGGATGTCACAAATGCTTTAAGCACCCTGAATGTTTTTGTCTATCTACTTAACCCTGCTCATTATGGCACAGCAGAAAACGTCTTAATTGAAGCAATGTCAGCAGGTTTAGTTCCTATAGTTCTAAATAACCCAGCAGAAATGTGTATTATTGAAGATCACAAAACAGGCTTAATAGTCAGCAGCCCATCAACTTTTTCTTCTGCCATTAAATGGCTGGAAAACCATCCAGAAGAAAGACAAAAAATCGCTAATAA
>ERZ761602.4619-NODE-4619-length-17353-cov-4.606660_pt1 | contig 17353 bp, 12 predicted proteins | sample MGYA00512165_ERZ761602 | MGnify/ENA primary metagenome ERZ761602 (study PRJEB28899, sample SAMN02445085) | bioreactor sludge metagenome | biome: EBPR sludge; isolation source: Thorneside wastewater treatment plant | place: Australia: Brisbane, Thorneside...
CTCGGCATCGCGATGGAGCGCCGTGTCTTCCCGGAAGGGAAGGACGACCAGGGTCGCGACTGGTCAGACCTGCGCTGGTCCCGGTTCAAGAACTTTGAAGCCCGCGCCATGATGGACGTGGTGGCGGAGCGCGTTTTCCCCTTCCTGCGCCAGCTGGGCGAGGAAGGCTCCAGCTACGGCGATCACATGAAAGATGCGCGTCTTGGTTTTTCCAACGCCGCGCTCCTCGCCAAGGCGGTGGATATGCTCGACAAGATCCCGATGGAGGATCGCGACACCAAAGGCGACGTCTATGAATACATGCTCGGCAAGATCGCGAGCGCCGGGCAAAACGGCCAGTTCCGCACGCCGCGCCACATCATCAAGCTGATGGTGGAGATGACCAAGCCAACCCCGCAGGACGTAATCTGCGATCCGGCGGCGGGCACCTGCGGCTTCCTCGTTGCGGCGGGTGAGTATCTGCGTGACAAACACCCGGCGCTGTTCCGTGACGAGAAGCAGCGCAAGCACTTCCACCAGGGCATGTTCCATGGGTTCGATTTCGACCCGACCATGCTGCGCATTGGCTCCATGAACATGGTGCTGCACGGGGTGGAAAACCCCGATGTCAGCTATCGCGACAGCCTAGCGCAGGAGCATGACGCCGACGCGGGGCGCTATTCCCTCATCCTCGCCAATCCGCCCTTCGCGGGCTCGCTGGATTACGACGCGACGGCGAAAGACCTCCAGCAGATCGTCAAGACGAAAAAGACTGAGCTTCTCTTCATCGCGCTCTTCTTGCGCCTGATGAAAACCGGCGGGCGCGCGGCGGTGATTGTGCCGGACGGCGTGCTGTTTGGCTCTTCCACCGCGCACAAGACGCTGCGGGAAATGCTGGTGGAAAAGCACAAGCTGGAAGCAGTGCTGAAATTACCCTCCGGCGTGTTCCGCCCCTATGCGGGCGTCTCCACCGCCATCCTTTTCTTTACCAAGACCGGCGTGGGCGGGACCGATCATGTCTGGTTCTATGACCTTCAGGCCGATGGTCAGAGCCTTGATGATCGCCGCACCGAACTTTTGCCGCTGGAGAAGCTAGGTCCGACGCCACGTGAAGCGCTTAGCGAGGATGAGCACGACAAGAACAATTTACCCGACGCGCTCGCCCGCTGGTTCGCGCGTGACGGGGCGGAGCGGGGCAATCCGCGCACGGCGCAGAGCTTCTGCGTACCCAAGGCCGAGATCGCCGCGACGGGAACCTATGACCTCTCGCTCAACCGCTACAAACAGGTGGAGCATGAGGAGGTGGAGCACGAAAGCCCCACCGCCATCATCGTCGATTTGCGCAAGCTGGAAGACGAGATCAGCGAAGGCCTCACCAAGCTGGAGGCGATGCTGGGATGAGTGCTTGGAACGTGTCAAAGCTCGGCGCTGTCGCGGAGTTCATCCGGGGCATAACTTTCAAGCCCGATGATGTTGTACCGCTCGCATCGACTGGTTCTGTGGCCTGCATGCGTACCAAGAACGTGCAAGTCGATCTTGATCTGAATGATGTATGGGGAGTGCCCGAAGCGTTTGTGAAAAGGGCGGACCAGTTTTTGCGGGAGGGCGATATAGTTGTCTCAACTGCAAACAGTTGGAATTTGGTCGGAAAATGTTGCTGGGTTCCTGAGCTTCCATGGCCCGCTACGATAGGAGGCTTCGTCTCGGCACTGCGTGCTGACACCCGTAAGATATTCCCGCGCTTTCTTTATCATTGGCTAGCAACCGATGTGACGCAGGCCCGCATACGTTCTTGTGCGCGTCAGACAACCAACATCGCGAATCTCAGCATCCCGCAGAGTCTGGACATTGAAATCCCACTCCCCCCGCTGGAGGAGCAGAAGCGAATTGCGGCTATTCTGGATCAGGCCGATGAGCTACGCCGCAAACGCCAGCGCGCCCTCGACCGCCTCAGCCAACTCGGCCAAGCCATCTTCATCGAGATGTTTGGTGATCCGGTGACCAATTCCATGGGCTGGCCCGTGGGTACCATTCGCGACCTGTTGGCCGAGGCAAAATACGGCACTTCTGCGAAGGCCAACGCAGAAGGTGTTGGTCTACCTATGCTGCGCATGGGTAACCTGACCTATGACGGAAAGATCGACCTTTCAGACTTGAAGCACGTCGAATTGTCAGATGATGAGTTTGATAAATACACGACACGCCCCGGCGACATCCTTTTCAATCGCACAAACAGCAAGGAATTGGTCGGAAAGACTGCCGTTGTCACCCAGGAAGAACCCCTTGCGATTGCGGGCTATCTGGTTCGTGCGCGTACCAACGAAAGGGGAAACCCCCACTACATTAGCGCCTATCTGAATTCGGCGCACGGCAAGACCACGCTCCGCAACATGTGCAAAAACATTGTGGGCATGGCCAATATCAATGCCCAAGAGTTTCAGAATATTGCAGTCGCCATTCCTCCGAAGAAAATTCAAGACGATTTTGCTGCGCGGCTTTCAAGCATCGAAGCCGCGCGGCTTCCGATAGCCATTTCACAAACAGGGACAGAGTCGCTGTTCGCATCGCTCCAGGCTCGCGCCTTTCGAGGGGAGTTGTAGCCATGCGTGGAGAGCTTGTCGGCGTATGGGGAGACACTTGGGGCGCAATCTGGTTGCCGATTGCGGAGCTTGGGTCGGAGCACAATGATATTTTCTGCGAACTCTATAGGGCCGCTGTGGAGTGTGGTGCTTTGCGACTCTCGCCCACTCCAGAGGTATTGGCGGACGCCATCGATGACCCTGTTCAGGCAATGCAGTTGTTCCAAGGGCTGACGAGCGACGACTTCAAGGACGAGTACGGCGCAGCTCGGCTGGTTGAGTCTGCTTTTGACGTATTCGAAGAACTCGGCGGTGATGCTCTCTCCAATGAATACTTCCTGCTACTAGAAGCCTTCATCGTAAAGTACAGCCTGCGATATGACTTGCGACGCCCGTGCGCTTTGTGTCCAACCTTGCCAGGAATGTTTGCGGGTTTGTTGCGTGAGCTGAGGCAGCGCACCTCGCATGATGCGCATCTAAATGAGTTGATGTCTGACTTCGAGGAGGCAATTCGAGATATTCGATCTGATCAGTCAAGCAGGCGCATCAAGACCTGCATTCAGAAACAGTTCAACCTATTTGAGGCACTAGCAGCACGGTGCCCCGATGTTACTACCAATTCGCTCGGAAGAATCTGCGACCAGCTTGTAAGCTGGCCTCATGCCGAAGTTAGAGAAGCAGTTAAACGGCTCTACAAGTTCGCCTCAGACTATCCGGGAATTAGACATGCGGGCACGCCCGCCAACGCGCTTCGCGACGTAGATGTTCGTGATCTTCTGGCCGTTTCGGTCGTCCTGGCGGGCTTCACTCCCTACCTCGCGCACGAGGTGGATTCGGCATCTGCCTACAATGGGGGGACGCGATGAAAGCCACTGAAGCCAATCTGCTAGAGTTCATCAAGAAGTCGCCGCGCTTCATCATCCCGATCTATCAGCGCACCTATTCGTGGACGGAGCGGGAGTGCCGCCAGCTTTGGGACGACATCCTCCGCGCAGGCGCATCCTCGGAGATCAAGGCCCATTTCATGGGCTCGGTCGTCTACATCCAGGACGGGCTCTATCAGGTCACGACGAACTCGCCGCTGCTCGTTATCGACGGCCAGCAGCGCCTCACCACCATCACGCTGCTAGTGGCGGCGCTCGCCGATGCGCTGGAGAAGCAGCTTGAGGACGCGCGCGAGCCGATTGACGGCTTCTCACCCCGCAAGCTGCGCAACTACTACCTCGTCAATCCGGAAGAGGAAGGTGAGCGGCATTACAAGCTGCTCCTCTCGCAGACCGACCGCGAAACGCTGATCGCGCTCGTTGATCGGCGCGAACTTCCGGCTGAGGCCTCGTTGCGCGTGAGCGAGAACATCTCGCTTTTCCGCGACTGGATCGCGAGCGCCTCCGACCTCAAGATCGTCTGCCAGGGCGTGGCCAAACTGCTGGTGATCGACACCTCGCTCACGCGCGGGGAGGACAATCCGCAGCTCATCTTTGAGAGCATGAACTCGACCGGCAAGGAATTGAGCCAAGCTGACCTTGTGCGCAATTTCGTGCTGATGGGCTTGGAGCCCACGCTGCAAACGCGGCTCTACAAAGAATATTGGCGACCATTTGAATTGGAATTCGGTCAGCAGGCTTACGGCGAGGAATTTGACGCCTTCATGCGTCACTACCTAACGCTCAAGACCGGCGAGATTCCCCGGCAAGATCAGGTCTACGAGGCGTTCAAGACACACGCCCGCTCAAAGGCCATCGCTGAAGCGGGCACCGAGGCGCTCCTCAAGGATATACGGGCGTTCGCGGGCTACTATTGCGCGATGGCGCTCGGCAAGGAGAAACGCCCGCGTTTGCGCGAAGCCTTCCAAGACCTACGCGAGCTGAAGGTCGAGGTTGCCTATCCCTTCCTGCTTGAGGTCTATGATGATTGCGCCCAAGGCCGCATTTCGGATGATGACTTGCTTGAGATCGTCCGCTTCATCGAAGCTTACGTTTTCAGACGTGCGATTTGCGCCATCCCGACCAATTCCCTCAACAGAACTTTCGCCACGTTTGGCAAGGCGCTTAAGAAGGATCGGTACCTAGAAAGCGTGCGGGCGCACTTCCTGCTGTTGCCTTCCTATCGCCGCTTCCCCAGGGACGACGAGTTCCGGCGCGATTTCGAGACGCGCGATCTCTACAAATCCCGTATCCGGTCCTATTGGCTCCGCCGCCTTGAAAACCACGAGCGCAAAGAGCGCGCCGTGCTCGACGAGTACACCATCGAGCACATCATGCCGCAGAATGATAATCTATCGAGCGCCTGGAGAGCGGACCTCGGAGCAGAATGGCAGCGCGTGCATGAGACCTGGCTGCACACGCTCGGGAACCTCACGCTGACCGGCTATAATTCAGAATTCAGCGACCGGCCCTTCACCGAGAAGCGGGACATGACCGGCGGCTTCAAAGAGAGCCCGCTGCGGGTCAACCAAGGGCTCGGACTGCTGGAGCGCTGGGACGAAGAGCAAATTCGCAAGCGGGCTGAACGGCTTTCAGGTGTGGCAGTCGATGTCTGGCGTTTCCCCACACTCGCGGAAGAAGCGCTTGCGGCCTATCGCAAGCTCGGCGCGGCGAAGTCCACCTACACGATCAATGATCATCCGCAGCTGTTGTCCGACAAGATACGGCCTATCTATGAGGCGTTCCGCCGCGAAGTGCTGGCTTTGGACCCTTGCGTGGCCGAAGAGTACCTGAAGCTCTATGTGGCGTACAAAGCGGAGACGAACTTCGTTGATGTGATCCCGCAGAAGAACGCATTGCAGCTCTCACTCAACATGAAGTGGCCGGACCTGAGCGATCCAAAGGGCATGTGCCGCGATGTCTCCGGCATGGGCCGGTGGGGGAATGGGGACGTAGAGGTCAAACTCACTTCCCTCGATGACTTGCCCTACATCATCGGGCTCGTCCGGCAGAGCCTCGAACTGCAACTGGGAAATGGTGCTGATGCATGACCCAGTTCGCTTTCCTCCAGACCGAGTTTCCTGAGGTCTTCGCCTTGGCGAGGAAGGCAGAGATGTCCGCGACCACGGATGCACGCGGGGCCTGCTTCCATGCACGCCTGGCGCTGGAGGCTGCGGTCAAGTGGATGTATGCCCACGACCGCAGCTTGCGGTCGCCCTATGACACCGCGCTCTCTGCGCTGATCCATGAGGGCACGTTCCGCGCGCTGGTGGGTAATGCGCTCGTCACCAAGGCGCGCATCATCAAGGACTACGGCAACGCGGCTGCGCATGAAACGCGCGCCATCCCGCCGGGCAACGCCATCATCGCCGTACGGGAGCTATTCCATTTTAGCTACTGGCTGGTGCGTACTTACGCGCGCGGGACGAAGCCCGATGCGGGCCTCACCTTCGACCAGAACGCTCTGCCCCGTGCCGTGCAGGTGGAGGCCTCGACTCTCGCCAAGCTGCAAGCCTTGGCGAAGGAGCGCGAAAGCACTGCAAAGGCGCTTGAGGATGCGGAAGCCGCCCGCATTCAGAGCGAAGCGGACGCCAAGGCACGTGATGCCGAGATCGCCCGGCTTCAGGCCGAGATCGCCGCCATCAAATCGGCGAATTCCGCGACGCCTGACACGCACGACTACAACGAGGAAGAGACCCGCAACGCCTTCATCGACCTGCTTCTGCGCGAAGCCGGTTGGCCGCTCGACCAACCGCGCGACCGAGAATTCCCAGTCACCGGCATGCCCAACAATACCGGCGACGGCTTTGTCGATTATGTGCTCTGGGGCGATGACGGCATGCCGCTCACCGTCATTGAGGCCAAACGCACCCGCCGCGATGCGCGGGTCGGACAGCAGCAGGCAAAGCTTTATGCCGATTGCTTGGAAAAGCAGTTCGGCGTGCGCCCGCTGATCTTTTACACCAACGGGTATGAGCACTGGCTCTGGGATGACGAGCGCTATCCGCCGCGCGCCGTGCATGGTTTTTTGAAGAAGGACGAACTGGAGCTGTGGCGGCAGCGCAAGAGCGCGCGGCGCTTGCTCTCGACCACCAGCATCGATGCCGACATCGTCGAGCGCTACTATCAGACCCGCGCGATCCGGCGGGTTGGTGAGGTGTTCGAGAAGGATCACCAGCGCAAGGTGCTTCTGGTCATGGCGACCGGCAGCGGCAAAACGCGCACCGTCATCGCGCTCATCGACCAGCTCATGCGCGCCAACTGGTGCAAGCGCGTGCTGTTCCTGGCTGACCGTGTCGCGCTCGTCCGGCAGGCGCATAACGCCTTCAAGAAGCACCTGCCGTCTGCACCAAGCGCGAACCTCATCCAGGCGCACGATTCGCAGAAGAACAACCATCACGCCGCCCGCGTATGTCTCTCGACCTACCCGACGATGATGAACCTCATCGACGAGATGGAGAACGGCCAGCGCCGTTTCGGGCCGGGGCATTTCGATCTCATCGTCATCGACGAGGCGCACCGTTCGATTTATCGCAAGTATCGCGCGATCTTTGACTATTTCGACAGCCTGCTTGTCGGCCTCACGGCAACGCCGCGCGATGAAATCGACCGCGATACCTATTCCCTGTTCGAGCTGGAGCGCGGTGTTCCCACCGATTCCTACGATCTCGACCAGGCCGTCGCTGACCGCTTCCTCGTACCGCCGCACGCGATTTCTGTGCCCCTGCGCTTCGTGCGGGAGGGCATCAAGTACGATGATCTCTCTGACGAGGAAAAGACAAAGTGGGATGCGCTGGAATGGGAGGGCAAGCTTCCCGCCGGTGACGTTGATGCCGCCGCTGTTAACAAGTGGCTCTTCAACACCGACACGGTTGATAAGGTGCTGGAGCACCTGATGACCTATGGCCTGAAGGTCGCGAGTGGCGACCGCCTGGGTAAGACGATCATCTTCGCCAAGAACCATGACCACGCGAAATTCATCGGGGAGCGCTTCGACACCAACTACCCGCACTTGAAAGGTTGCTTCGCGCGCGTTGTTGATTACCAGACCGAGTACGCGCAGTCGCTGATCGACGATTTCTCGGTGCCGGAGCGTGCGCCGCACATCGCCATCTCGGTCGATATGCTCGACACCGGCATCGACGTGCCGGAAGTGGTCAATCTCGTCTTCTTCAAAATTGTACGATCAAAGACGAAGTTCTGGCAGATGATCGGGCGTGGCACGCGGCTTTGCCCGGACCTGTTTGGCCCGGGCCAACACAAGACCGAATTCTTCATCTTCGACTTCTGTCAGAATTTCGAGTTTTTCAATCAGAACCCGGAGCTGAAAGACGGAGCGGCAGGGCGCTCCTTGAGGGAACGCCTGTTCTCCACGCGGGTCGAAATCGCGAGCGCACTTCAGGATCTGCCGCAGGGGCAACGCAGCGACAGACTGACCAAGCTTGACGTAGAAACGCGCAGCCGTCTGCGCGATGAAGTGGCGGGCATGAGCCTCGATAACTTCCTGGTACGCGCTAAGCGCCGGGCCGTTGAGGAATTCCAACGCCCCGAGGCCTGGAACGCGTTTTCGGCAGATGATCGGGAAACGCTGATCAACGAGATCGCGGGCCTTCCGACTGCTCTCGTGGATGACGATGTGGCAGCGAAGCAGTTCGACATGATCGTACTGAACGGTCAGCTCGCCCTTCTGCGCGGTGATGCGACCTTCGCGCGCTGCAAGGAAAAGGTGATGACAATTGCAGCCAAACTGGAAGCGCTCGGCAACGTGCCCATGGTTGCCGCCGCCATGGCGCTGATCCTGGACGTCCAGACCGATGAGTTCTGGCAGGACATCGACGCATGGTCGCTTGAACGGATGCGCCGCCGCCTTCGCGATCTGATCAAGCTTATCGAGGGAGAAGATCGCGTCCTGGTCTACACAGATTTCACGGATGAAATCGGCGAAGGTACGCAGATCACACTGCCGAATTCGAACACCGGAACCGACAAAGTTCGCTTCCAGATGAAAGCGCAAGACTTCCTCAAGCGCCACCTCGATCACATCACGATCCAGAAATTGCGCCGGAACGAACAGCTGACGCCGCATGATTTGAGCGAACTTGAGCGCATTCTCGTAGAGGACGTAGGCGCAACCGATAGCGACCTCGATGAAGCGCGTGCTTTGGGCGGGTTAGGGCTTTTTGTCCGCTCACTCGTAGGACTTGAGCGAGATGCCGCGAAGGCCGCATTCGCGGACTTCCTTGCGGGCCGCAACCTCAACGCCAATCAGATCGAGTTTGTAAATCTCATCATCGAGCATCTGACAGAGCGCGGCGCGATGGACCCACGCCGCCTCTATGAGAGTCCATTCACGGACTTCGACGCTCAAGGCATCAGCGGTATCTTCCCGCAGGCCGATGTGCAGCAAGTCGTCCAGCTCATCAATGAAGTGGGCAGGAGAGCGGCAGCATGAGTGCTGAGGTCAGTGTACCTGTGAATCGGCGCGCCCAATGGCACCTAATCGGCTCCGAAGACTGACCCCTTTGGGTCCAACCCTAACCCCGGCGCCCCTACATATTTCGGCGTGCGATCAAGTGCTTACTCGAAGAAGAGCAGGGTCAGACTTCGGTGCTGATCGGGGGTCAAACTGCACGCCGATTCACAGGCGGCGTCGGCTGCCAGTACATTCAGCCTGGCAAGCCGCAGCACAATGCCTACAGCGAGAGCTGCAGCGGGCGGTTGCGGGATGAGCTTCTCAATGAGACCATATACCGCTCGCCGCCGCACGCCCGCTCGGCAATGGACGCCTGGCGAGCCGACTACAACTGGTCCCGACCGAGCGCAGCGAAATTGAGGCAGAGGAATGAGCAGGCCCGGTAAGGATTCCTCCGAGGTTGTCGCGTTTATGGCGCTCTTCGCCAGGCTCAAGGATTGGTCTGACGATGACCCGAAAGGCCTGTTCGATTTCGCGGCTGGCGACGAGAGCGTGAGGGACCTCTGCGTGAAGCTCTCATTGGCGGCGCATCTCCTCAAGATGAACGAACGCCGGGCGCGCGCGCTCTTCGCCGCCCCGGTCGATCCCGCCTTCCTGGCCGCATGGCGTGACTACGAAGGCCGGTATGAATCCATCGTGTCGAGTATCTGGGCATCAGACTTTTTTTCGGACTTCGCCAGCGTAGAACCCTCCCGCGTTCCGAAGGTGGACTTTGAATGGGACAATGCCAACGCCGAGGCAGCGGAACAGGCCGGTGTCATTGAGGAGGCAATCGACTTCGCGCAGGAAAACATCGATCAGGAAGAACGGTGGATTGATCAACCGGATTTCGTCGAACGGATTCAGGACGGAATCGGTGCATGGGAGCGACTCAAGCAGGACACCGGGTTTGATCTGCAGGGGGTGTTCCGGCGCCGCGCACTTGTTCCCTTCGTGCTTGTGCCGCGCCAGATCGCCGCCAAGCACGGGAGCGCCGAGACGCTGTCGATGCTCAAGAACCTGCAACAGGCGCATGACGCCTTCGTCTTCGGCGCGACATACGCGGCGCTCGCGCTGATGCGATCGATCATGGAGGCTGTGCTGCGCGACCACTATCGCGCAGAGGGCAATGATCTGAGTGAGCGCATCCGAAATGCCCGTGGACGACTTCCTCCCGGCGCAAACGAGGGGGCGCTGCATCGACTGCGAAAGCTCGCAAACGCGATCCTGCACCTTGACCGGGCGAAGGACGAGGGACTGCCCAAGATGGACGAGGTACGGTTGGAAAAGGAGATCGTGTCGCTGCTGTTCGTCCTTCGGGCGTTGATCGAGGGGGCAAAGTGATTGGAGCGATCTCAAATCCGCACGAAATGGTGGCGAAGATCGATGCCGCTATTGCCATCACTCCCGTCGCCGAGGTCGTCGCGGAGGCGGCCAAATGAGCCCGATTCGCACTCGGACAGGCGTGACGGCCACGAGCCTCGCCATCTCTTACACCAGAGCGAGGTTTCCATCGTCTTGCCGAGTGGGGTCCGGAATCCCCAGTTTTCTTGGAGCGACTTGCTTTGGGCCGCCATAGCGATTGGCCGCCCCAACACGGCCTAAATTTTTTTCAGTATGGCGATGCCTCGGTTCACGAAGAATTATGCCGGCTGTCGATCGTCAGAATGGCATTGGAGCAGGTACCTTTCAGCAACCGTCTCCATCGGACCGATGCGCTTCGAGAGCTTGACCCCACCGAGAAAGGGCGAAGATCAGTCGCCTCAAGTTCAGCTTGGAGTTCTGACGGCGGCGCGTTGTCGCGTTGAGAGCTACGCTCAGGATGGTAGAGTTTCACCTCCAACGGGGGGCGGGAAAATGCAATTTCGAGTCCCAAAAAGGCCGTTTTCGAGTCCTGGGGCTTCGGGTAGGGCTTCGCGAAAATCACATCGTGATTTGTCAATATAATCAATACACTTAGCCTATCGATTACAGTCCTCTTCTGGCACCATCTAAGTCTCCGGCGCATGACGGCCGGCCGGGTTTCGCGATACAAATCGTTACACGGCGCGCCGGGCCTGCAATCTGCAGGAGACATCGCCGCGTCATCCTCGCTTCCGTCCGCGGCCAGGGCCGCCCCATCGACGGAGCACCTCATGTCATCCTTCGCCCGCACGGCGTCCGCTATCGGGCTCGCAGCATCTCTTGCGCTATCGGCGGCGGCCCAGGGCCGGGACCCGGGCGAGATGCTGGAGCGCCTGCGCCAAGCCGATGCCGATGGCGACGGCGCCGTCTCGAAGGCCGAGTTCGCCGCGTTCCGCACCAGGATGTTCGACCGGCTGGACCGCGACGGCGACGGCTTCGCCTCGGCCGGCGACCTTCCGGCGCGGGCGGCCGGCGGGACCGCCGGGGGGGCCGGCGACATGCTCGCGCGGGCCGACGCCGACGGCGACGGCAAGGTCAGCCGCGCCGAATTCGCCGCCGCCCCGTCGCCCGGCTTCGACCGGCTCGACGCCGACGGCGACGGAACCGTTACGCAGGCCGAGTTCGCCGCCGCGGCGCAGGCGCTCCGGGCCCGCTGAGCGGCGCTCCGCCGAACGGGCCCGCATTGACTTCGCGCGCCCGGCGCGGCACGCAGCCGTCATGACGGTCCATCTGCATCACGGCGACCTGCCCGAAGGGCTCGACCTCGGGCCGGTCGTCGCCATCGACACCGAAACGCTCGGCCTCAAGCCGCGCCGCGACCGGCTCTGCCTGGTGCAGCTGTCGGCCGGCGACGGCGACGCGCACCTGGTCAAGTTCGGCGCGCCCGGGGTCTACGAGGCGCCGCGCCTCAAGGCCCTGCTGGCCGACCCGAAGGTGCTGAAGGTCTTCCACTACGGCCGCTTCGACATCGCGGTGATGAAGCATCACCTGGGCATCGACACCCAGCCCGTCTACTGCACCAAGATCGCCTCCAAGCTCGCGCGCACCTACACGGACAAGCACGGGCTGAAGGATCTGGTGAAGGAGCTGGTCGGCGTCGATCTCTCCAAGGCCTCGCAGAGCTCGGACTGGGCGGCCGCGACGCTGAGCCGCGACCAGCTCGACTATGCCGCGTCCGACGTGCTGCACCTCCACAAGGTGAAAGCGATCCTCGACGCCATGCTGGCGCGCGAGGGCCGCACCGCCCTCGCCGCGCAATGCTTCGCCTTCCTGCCCACCCGCGCGGCGCTCGACCTCGCGGGCTGGGCCGGCGACGGCGAGGGCGAGCGCGACCTCTTTGCCCACTGATCCCGCCCCGGCGCTGCGCTCGCCCGCGGCGACCGCCACCCTGTGGGCGCTGCTCGCGGTCGCCGTGGCACTGCTGTTCACCGCCTGGACCCAGCCTTTGCTCAGCGTCCAGGTCACCGCCAAGCTGCCGGCCTTCATCCCCGAGCCGTTCCAGAGCATGACGATCCTCGACGAGACCCGCAGCGTCGTCACCATGCTGGAGCGGCTGTGGGAGACGAACTACCTGGTCATCGCCGCCCTGCTGTTCTTCTTCGGCGTCCTGCTGCCGGTGGTGAAGAACGCCGGCGTCGCGCTGCTGCTCGCCAGCCGCGCCGGCTCGCGCGGACGGCGGATGGCCGACGTGCTGCAATTCGTCGGGCGCTTCGCGATGGTCGACATCTTCGCGGTCTCGATCATCGTATCGGTCATGGCGGCCTCGACCATCGGCCAGGGCGACAACCCGGGTCCCGCGGCGGTCGAAACCGTCACCACTTTGCGTTCCGGATTTTACCTTTTCGTCGTCTATGTGCTGCTTAGCTTCCTGATCGACGTCCTCCTCGCGCGGCGCGCGCGCGGCGCCTGAGGCGCGGCGGCGCCCGCCTGCGGCGGCCATCATGTCGGCGCATTTCTCCTGTGAGTACCGCCCCCCAACCCCACCCACGAGGCTGAGGACCATGAACCTGTTCAAACGCACCGTTTCCGCCCTGGCGCTCGGCGCCGCGCTGGCCGCCCCGGCGGCGCTGGTCGCGCCGGCCCTCGCGCCCGCCGCGATGGCGCAGGACACCGCCGAGGCCCGCTTCGCCGAACTGATGACGCTCTACGGCGTGCCGCAGGGCCTGCTCGCCTGGACGGCGGTCGAGGAGACCGGGTCGGGCTTCATCGCGCGGGGCATCAAGGTCGACCTCGCGGGCCGCAATCTCGGTCTCTCCGAAATCCCGCTCGGTGATTTCGAGGTGTCCTCCTACACCGTCGAGAACGGCTACGTGACGGCGCTGAGCGGCCGCTTCAGCAACATCAAGGCCGACCTCGCCGGCCTGATGACCGCCGGCCAGACGCTCGGCCAGGTTCCGGCCGGCGCCTCGCTCGGCATGGGCCTCGTCATGATGGCCGGCCAGATCCAGGGTCTCGGCTACCAGACGCTCGACATCGCGATGGACATCGACTCGCGGCTCGACTTCGCCAGCGGAACGTGGAGCCAGTCCGGTTCGCTCGATATCGCCGACGCCTTCGACTTCGACTTCTCCAGCGACCTCGCCAACGTGACGCCGGCCTATGTCGACGGGGCGCGCGAGAACGGCGCCAAGATGCTGCTCGACCCGGCGGCGGCCGAGGCCGCGACGGCGGCGGCGATGAGCGATCCGGCCGGCCCGCTCGCCAATATCGGCTACAGCGGCTTCGCGGCGGCCTTCGACGACACCGGCCTGATGGCCAGGCTCGAACCGCAGATGGCGCTGGCGCGCCAGCAAATGCTGGGCGTCAACGCCGACGGCACGCCGAAGACCGCGCTGAGCGACGAGGACCTTCTCGCCCAGGCCACCGCCATGTCGGCGGGCGGCGGGCTCGCCCCGGAAAAGCTGATGCCGCTGATGAAGGCGGTCTACGGCTTCGTGATGCAGCCGGACGTCATCGCGGTCAGCGTCAAGGCCGACCCTGCCATCACGATCTCCGACTTCATGAGCTTCGCGTCGGGGGCGGCGCCGGCCGGGATCGACTGGAACAGCCGCATCACGCTCGAGGCGCACAACTGAGGCCGCGCGCCACCCCCGCCCGGCATGGACGGGGGCGCGCCGGCGGACTATCTGAGGGGTCCGTTTCCAGGAGTGCCTCCGCGCCATGACTGCGCCGGCCGATAGCGCCACCGATCTCGCCGTCGCGCGCCGCGTCCTCGCCATCGAGGCGGCGGCGCTCGGCGCGCTCGGCGACGCGCTGGACGGCGCCTTCGCGGCGGCGGTCGAGACGCTCGTCGCGGTCAGGGGGCGGGTCATCGTCAGCGGCATGGGCAAGAGCGGCCATGTCGCCACCAAGATCGCCGCCACCTTCGCCTCGACCGGCACGCCGGCCCAGTTCGTCCATCCGGCCGAGGCCAGTCACGGCGATCTCGGCATGATCGGGGCGGCCGACGCGGCGCTGATGCTGTCGAACTCCGGCGAGACGCGCGAGCTTGCCGACATGATCGTCCATACGCGGCGGCAGAAGATCCCGCTGATCGGCGTCGCCTCGCGGCCCGGCAGCACGCTGCTCAAGGCGGCCGACGTGGCGCTGCTGCTGCCGCCGGCCGAGGAGGCCTGCCCGATGGGCCTCGCGCCCACCACCTCGACCACGATGATGCTGGCGCTGGGCGATGCGCTGGCCGTCGCGCTGATGGAGCGGCGCGGCTTCGACCGCGACCAGTACAAGGTGTTCCACCCAGGGGGCTCGCTCGGCCAGGCGCTGCTGACCGTCGCCGACCTGATGCATGGCGGGACCGAGATCCCGCTGGTCGGCGAAGCGGCGCCGATGGAGGACGCCGTCGCCGCGATGTCGGCCAAGCGCTTCGGCTGCGTCGGCGTCGTCGATGCGGCGGGCCGGCTTGCCGGCATCGTCACCGACGGCGACATGCGCCGCCGCTTCGGGGAAAATCTGGCGGGGCGCGCCGTCGGCACGGTGATGACCCGCGCGCCCAAGACGATCGAGGCGTCGGCGCTCGCCTCCGAGGCGCTGGCCCGGCTGCAGGCGCACCAGATCACCTCGCTCTTCGTCGTCGATGCGGCCGGCCGGCCGGCCGGCCTCATACATATCCACGATTGCCTGAAGGCGGGCCTCGCATGACCGGCGAGAGCGGCGCCGCGCCGCGGCTCGAAGGCCTTGCCGCCCGCGCCGGCCAGAGCGAGCGCCGCTTCGCCGAGGCGGAGCGCCATCGCCGCCGCGTCTCGCGGCTGAAGATCGCGCTGCCCCTGCTCGCCGCCGTTTCGGCCGCCGCGATCTTCATCAGCCTCGCCCTCAACCAGCGCCCCGACGAACACGTCGCGGGCACCGGCACGCCGGGGATCGAGATGCACGCCCCGGTGCTGAAGGGCACGGGCGACAACGGCAAGCCCTACGAGGTCGTCGCCGCCGAGGCGGTGCAGACCCGCGAGGGCCATGTGGAACTGACCGAGGTCGCCGCACGGGTCGAACTCGAGGACGGGGTGATGACGCTGGCCGCGCGGTCCGGCACACTGCACCCCGAAACCGGGGCGACGGCGGTATCGGGCGGCGTCGTCATCGAACTCGGCGATGTCTATCGCTTCGAGACCGAGCGGGCCGGCGGCAACATGAAGACCGGCATCTTCACCGGCGACGCGCCGGTCAGGGTGACGGGGCCGATGGGCACGATCGAGGCGGCGGGCTTTCGCATCGAGAAGTCGGTGAAGCAGGTGACCTTCACCGGCGGCGTCACCTCGGTTTTCGATCCGGCGGCGGCGAAGGCCGCCGACCCCGGCAGCAAGGACAAGACCCCATGATCCGCGGCGCGCTCTTTGCCGGACTTCTCGCCCTCGCGAGCGCGCAGCTCGCGCTCGCCGCCGAAAGCAAGGCCCCGTTCGCCGGACTGGGAGACGATTCCGACAAGCCGATCGCCGTCAGCGCGGAGACCCAGCAGGCCGATTTCAACGCCGAGACCATCACCTACGAGGGCGCGGTCCGGGTCGAGCAGGGCGAGATGGTGCTGCGGGCCGACAAGGTTCTGGCCGAGGCGCCGAAGGCCAAGCTGGTGCGGGTGACCGCCTCCGGCGATGTCGTCGTCACCTCGCGCGACGCGACCGCGACCGCGCCGCTTGCCGTCTACGACATCGCGGCGCGGACGATCCGCCTGACCGGCACCGTGGTGCTGACCCAGGGCGGCAACACGCTGCGCGGCACCGAACTCTTCGTCGATCTCAAGGCCGGCACCGCCACGCTCACCGCCAAGGGCTCGGCCAGCGGCCGGGTCGATGGCGTGCTCGACCCCGGCACCGCCAAGGGCCAGTAGACCGTCCGGCCTTTCGCGCGCCTCACCGCACAAGAGGCCGGCGGCCGGGAATAGGACTATTGTCATATTTTTCGGCCTAGGCTATGGTCGGCGGCGAAGGGAGAAAGCCCGATGGCCGCAGATCGGTGCCCGCCGCCCCGCTCGTTCGCCCCGCCGTGCGCGGCATTGAACGGGTGCGCGCCGCGCGGCGCGATTTACGCGAAAATCGAGGTTCAAATCGGACGGGCCGGTTCAATGGCTGGGTCCGGCCGCGCGAAGCCGCCGGTTTCCCGGCGGAGCGGGCAATTGAACCGTCCGGCGCGCCAAGGCGGCGCGAGGCCTCTGGCGGGGTTCAATCCTGCCCGGGCCGGGCTTTACGCAGCTGCAACATTCGTCGCTTGCGCGCTCCGACGGAATGGCCAACATGGCGCCGTTAAGGATCAGGGCAAGAACCGCGCCAACCGGCCAGGCCTTCACCCAATCTTAAGCGGCCACCCTGTCTCATGGACCCCGACATGACCTCGAATGCCCCGGAAAGCCCGACCAAACCGACCGGCGGCCTCTCGCCCACCGTGGTGCAGGGGACGGGCGGACTCGTGGTCAAGCGGATCGGCAAGAGCTTCCGGAAGCGCCCCGTGGTGCGCGGCGTCAGCCTTGAGGTCCGGCGCGGCGAGTCGGTGGGCCTGCTCGGCCCCAACGGGGCGGGCAAGACCACGACCTTCTACATGATCATGGGGCTGATCCCGGTCGACTACGGCACGATCGAGCTGGACGGCGTCGATGTCACGGCGATGCCGATGTACCGGCGCGCCCGGCTCGGCCTCGGCTATCTGCCCCAGGAAGCCTCGATCTTCCGCGGCCTCTCGGTCGAGGACAACGTCATGGCGGTGGCCGAGCTCAGCGAGAAGAACCCGGCCCGGGCCCGCCAGCTCACCCAGGAATTGCTGGCCGAATTCGGCGTCGAGCATCTGGCGCGCACCCCGGCCATCGCGCTTTCGGGCGGCGAGCGGCGCCGAGTCGAGATCGCCCGGGCGCTGGCCAGCGCCCCCAGCTACATCCTGCTCGACGAGCCCTTCGCGGGCATCGACCCGATCGCGGTCGGCGAGATCCGCTCGCTCGTCACGCATCTGAAGAATCGCGGCATCGGGGTGCTGATCACCGACCACAACGTTCGCGAGACGCTCGACATCATCGACCGCGCCTCGATCATCCATGACGGACG
>ERZ761602.4620-NODE-4620-length-17352-cov-7.563855_pt1 | contig 17352 bp, 14 predicted proteins | sample MGYA00512165_ERZ761602 | MGnify/ENA primary metagenome ERZ761602 (study PRJEB28899, sample SAMN02445085) | bioreactor sludge metagenome | biome: EBPR sludge; isolation source: Thorneside wastewater treatment plant | place: Australia: Brisbane, Thorneside...
ACATCAACGTGCACGACCAGTGGGCGGTGGAAAGCATGGGCGCCATCCAGGACCGGACGCGCGAACACCTGGGTACCAGCGACAAGGTCATCCTGGCCAACCGCCGCATGCTGCAGGCCGCCATCGACACCGTGGCCGCCGGTGGCCAGCCGCCGCGGCCCTGCACGACGGCCGTCGCGCCCGACACCATCGACTGCATCGCGCCGGCGGCCGACTGGGAGCGCCATTGGGCCGAGGCCGTGCGCGCCAAGCGCGAGGCCGCGCCCTGGCGCCTGGCGGCCGCGGCCGAGGCCGCGTCTTGACGTCCTTTGCCGAACGCTGCGGCGTGCACGACGCCGCGCGCGGTTCTGCCTGCGCGCAACTGCTGCAGCGCCTGCACGAGGCCGGAGCCGAGCAGGTGCGAATCGGATGGTGCGACCTGCACGGCATGCTGCGCGGCAAGACGCTGATGCCCGCCGCGCTGCCCTCGGCGCTGCACGACGGGCTGGGCCTGGTCAGCACGCTGCTGCTGAAGGACACCTCCGACCGCACCGCCTTGCGCGTCTTCGAACGCGCCACCCAGGACGAATGGCCCGGCTTTGGCGGCCTCTTCGGGGCCGGCAACCTGCTGCTGCTGCCCGACCCCGACAGCCTGCAGCTGCTGCCCTGGGCGCCGGGCACGGCCTGGCTGCGTGCCCAGCCCTGGCATGCCGACGGCACGCCGGTGGTGGTGGACCCGCGGCGCGTGCTGCAGGCCGCGCTGGCGCGGCTGGCCGACGCCGGCTACGCCCTGCGCTGCGGGCTGGAGATCGAGTTCCACATCTACCGCATCCGCGGGGAATCGCTGGACCCGGCGCAGGCCGCCTGGCCCGGCGAGCCGCCCCAGGTGGACCTGCTTCACCCGGGCTACAACCTGCTGTCCGAGGCCTGGGCCGACCGCGCCCACGAGGCCCTGGCCATCGTGCGCCGCACCGCCCAGGGCCTGGGCCTGCCGCTGCGCTCGCTGGAGATCGAGCTCGGCCCCAGCCAGTTCGAGGCCGTCTTCGACGTCGCCGATGCGCTGACCGCGGCCGACCGCATGGTGCTGTTCCGCAATGGGGTGCAGCAGGCGCTGCGCCGTGCCGGCTTCCACGCCAGCTTCATGTGCCGGCCGCCGTTTGCCAACATCATGTCCAGCGGCTGGCACCTGCACCAGTCGGTGGCCGATGCCCAGGGCCGCAATGTCTTCCAGGTCGAAGCGGCGCCGCAGGGCCTCGACGGCCGCGACGCCCGTGCCGTGCTGTCGGACACCGGCGCGCACTGGCTGGCCGGTCTGCTGGCGCATGCCGGCGCGGCGGCGGTCTTCGGGTGCAGCACCGTCAATGCCTTCGGCCGCTTCCGGCCCAACGCGCTGGCGCCGCTGGCCGCCCTGTGGGGTCGCGACAACCGCGGCGCCATGCTGCGGGTGCTGGGCGGGCCGGGCGACCCCGCCACCCGCATCGAGAACCGCATCGGCGAGCCCATGGCCAACCCCTACCTCTACATGGCGTCGCAGGTGCACGCCGGCCTGGACGGGCTGCGGCGCCGGCTGCAGCCGCCGTTGGCCACCGACGACCCCTATGGCGACCAGGGCGCCCGGCTGCCGACCAGCCTGGACGCGGCACTCGACGCGCTGGAGGGCAGCGCCGTCATGGCCGAGGGGTTCGGGACCGAACTGATGCGCCTGTACGGGCGCATCAAGCGGGCCGAGGCCCTGCGCCATGCGCAGGCCGAAGATGCCGACGAGTGGCAGCGCCGCGAATATTTCAGCAGGTATTAAAGTGCGCCAGTCGCTGCAGAACATGCATTAAACTGCACGCGTCCTGTCCAGCACGGCAGGGCCAACGAGGGGATCCATGCGAGTGCTCGAAGCGCTGGCCAAGCTCTGTGCCATCCTGGCCGGCCTGCTGTTGACCGTCATCACGCTGATGACCTGCGCCAGCCTGATCGGCCGCAACACCACCGGCTGGACCATCGTCGGCGATTTCGAACTCTCGGGGGCGGCGGCCGGCGCGGCGATCGCGCTCTTCCTGCCCTGGTGCCAGGTGCGGCGCGGCAACATCATCGTCGACTTCTTCACCAGCCGCGCAACGGCCGCCACCAACGCCGCACTCGACCGCCTGGGCGCGCTGCTGTTCGCGCTGGCGCTGGGCCTGCTGACGTGGCGCACGGCCATCGGCGGGCTCAATGCCTGGAACAGCCAGTCGACGACCATGATGCTGGGCCTGCCCGAGTGGATCGTCTATGCCTTCATGGTGCCGCCGCTGGCCCTGTGCGTGGCCATCGGCCTGTGGCAGGCGGCGGCCGGCTTCGGCGAAGGGGTGGCCGAATGAGTCCGCTGACGCTCACGCTGCTGATCTTCGCCATCATGCTGCTGCTGATGGCCATCCGCACGCCCATCGCGGTGGCCATGTTTGCCGCCGGCACGGCGGGTTATGTGCTGCAGGCCGGCTGGCTGCCGCTGGCCAACTTCCTCAACACCCAGGCCTTCGCGCGCTTCGCGAGCTACGACCTGAGCGTGATCCCGCTGTTCATCCTGATGGGCAACTTCGCCACCCAGGGCGGCATCTCGCGCGCGCTGTTCGAGTTTGCCGCCGCGGTGATGGGGCGCTTCAAGGGCGGGCTGGCGATGGCCGGCGTGCTGGCCTGCGCGGCCTTCGGCGCCATCTGCGGCTCCAGCGTGGCCACCGCGGCCACCATCACCAGCGTGGCACTGCCCGAGATGCGTCGCCACGGCTACAGCGGCCGTCTGGCCACCGGCACGCTGGCGGCAGGCGGCACGCTCGGGATCCTGATCCCGCCTTCGGTGCCGCTGGTCATCTATGCCATCCTGGCCGAGCAGAACATCGCCAAGCTGTTCGCCGCGGCCATGATCCCCGGCGCGCTGGCCATGCTGGGCTACATGGTCGCCATCGCCATCTACGTGCGCGTGGTGCCCGGCCAGGCGCCCGAGCACGACGACGCGCCCGAGGTCACGCTGTCGGCGCTGCTGGGCGTGGGGCCGATCGCGGTGATCTTCCTGGTCGTCTTCGGCGGCATCTACGGCGGCCTGTTCACGCCCACCGAAGGGGCCGCGGTGGGCGCCGCCGCCACCTTCCTGGCCGCGCTGGCCAAGCGCGAAATCACCTGGGCCAAGTTCAAGCACTGCTTCTACGCCACGGCCGAATCGTCGGCGATGATCTTCCTGATCTTCCTGGGGGCCGACCTGATGAATGCCGCGCTGGCCCTCACGCAGGTGCCGGCGCAGCTGGCCGGCACGGTGGCCGCCTGGGGCCTGCCGCCGCTGGCGGTGGTGGGCGCCATCCTGCTGCTGTACGTGGTGCTGGGCGCGGTGATGGACGAGCTGAGCATGATCCTGCTCACCGTGCCCATCTTCTTCCCGCTGATCATGGGCCTGGACTTCGGCATGCCCAAGGAGAGCGTGGCCATCTGGTTCGGCATCATGGTGCTGATGACCGTGGGCTTCGGGCTGCTGGCGCCGCCGGTGGGGCTGAACGTGTACGTGGTCAACGGCCTGGCCAGGAACGTGCCGATCGGCGAGAGCTACCGCGGCGTGATGCCCTTCCTGATGAGCGACGTGGTGCGCACCCTGCTGCTGCTGTTCTTCCCGTCGATCTCGCTGTGGGTGCTGCAGTTCCTGGGCTGACCCGGGTCCGGCGGCGCCGGCGCCGGTGACGGGTCAGCGCGCCGCCAGAGCGGGTGTCCAGTCAGCGCGCCGCCAGTGCGGGTGTCCAGTCAGCGCGCCGCCAGTGCGGGTGTCCAGTCAGCGCGCCGCCAGTGCGGCGCGGGCCAGCGCCACGTGGTCGTCCAGCCGCGCCAGCTCGTCCGGCGCCAGGGGGCGCAGCCTCGAGTTGGCGGCCGTGAACGGCCGGGCCGGGTCGGGCTGGAAGCTGCGCAGCGCGGCGAGCAGGGCCTCCAGTTCGGCCGCCGGCAGGTCGGGCCGAGCGATGTAGGTCGGCCCCGGGATGCCGCCGATGCGCGCCAGCACCACCGCGCTTTGCGGCGTGGCCGGCGGCAGCCCGGCACGCTGCGAATCGGCGCAGACCAAGGCGGCGATCTCGCCGCGGTCCAGCGCATACAGCGCGCTGTTGACCGATGGCTGCACGATCACCGTGACGTCCGCGTCCAGGCCCTGGCCCTGCAGCCAGCGCCGGCCGACCGTGGCGGTCAGCGACAGCGGGTCGAGCAGGCCCACGCGCCGGCCGCGCAGATCGGCCGGGGTGCGCACCGGTCCGCCGTCCCTGACCACCACCTCGACCGTCACCGTCCGTTCGGGTGCAGCCAGCAGCCGCCAGCCCCAGTCGACCATGGCCAGCCGCGCCAGGTGCGCCGGCATCTGAGCCACCTCGTGCTCGCCACGGCGGGTGGCCTCGGCCAGCGCCCTGAAGTCGCGCGCGGTGAACATCTCCACCGGCCGCTGCAGCCGGGCTTCGAGGTGCTCGCGCAAGGGGCGGAAGGTGGCCAGCAGGGCCGCCGGCGACAGGAAGGGGGCGAGGGCCATCCGCAGGGGGACGCCGCCGCGCGCGCCCGCCCGGCCGGCCGTGGCCAGGGCGGCCGTCAGGGCCGGCAGGTGGCGGCGACGCATGCGCAGCGTGTTCATGCGGTGCCCCCCTCGGCGGGCCGGGCCCGGCCGGCCAGCAGGCCGTCCAGCCGCGCTACCAGGTCACCGACATCGATGGGCTTGGGCAGGTAGGCCTGGAAGCCGGCGGCCAGCGCGCGCCGGATGTCGCCCGGCAGGGCATTGGCGCTCAGCGCCAGCAGCGGCACGTGGGCCGTGGCGGCATCGGCCTTGGCCTGCCGGCACAGCTCGATGCCGTCCAGCACCGGCAGGTCGATGTCGACCAGGGCGATGTCGATGCCGCCCTGGCGCAGCCGCGCCAGGCCGCTCTGGCCATCCCGCGCGACGTCCAGCGCCCAGGCCGGGCGCAGCGCCACCACGCGGCGCAGCAGCTCGACGTTGGACGGGTTGTCCTCCACGCACAGCAGCCGCGCCGGCGCCGCCCAGGCGGCCGGGGTCGCCACCGCGACGGCATGCGGTGCGGCGTCGGCCCTGGGTTCGGCCACCGGCAGCTCGACACGGAACACCGACCCCATGCCGGGTTCGGACTCGACCAGCAGCCGCCCGCCCATCAGTTCGACCAGGCGCCGCGTGATGACCAGGCCGATCCCGGTGCCCTCGATGACCTCGCCCTCGCGCACGAAGCGCGTGAAGGGCTGGTAGAGCTGCTGCACCTGTTCGGGCAGCAGGCCGCGGCCGCTGTCGCGCACGGCGAAGTCGCGCCGCCCTTGCACCGGGGCCGACACCGTCACCTCGACATGGCCGCCGTCGCGGTTGTACTTGACGGCATTGCTCAGCAGATTGGCCAGCACCTGCTTCAGGCGCACCCGGTCGGCCCGCACCCAGGCGCCGGCCGGCACCGGGGGCGGCGGGCGCAGCGTGATGCCGCGGCCGGCGGCCTGCGACTGCACCAGGGCCAGCGCCTCGGCGATCAGCTGGCCGAGCTCCACCGGCTCCGACGAGGTGCGCAGCGCACCGGCCTCGATGCGCGACAGGTCGAGCACGTCGTTGATCAGCGCCAGCAGGTGCCAGCCGGCGTCCTCGATGTGGCGCAGCTTGTCGCGGTCGGCGTCGGAGCGCTGGGCCTCCTCCAGCGCCAGCAGCTGGGCGAAGCCGAGGATGGCATTGAGCGGCGTGCGCAGTTCGTGGCTCATGCGCGAGAGGAATTCGCTCTTGGCGTGGCTGGCGCGCTCGGCCTCCTCCTTGGCGCGCTCGAGCTCGGCGGTGCGCAGGCGCACGCGCTCCTCGAGCTGCTCGTTGGCGCTGCGCAGGGCCTGCTCGGCCTCGACGTGGCGGGTGATGTCGGTCAGCGTGCCCATGGCCGCCCTGGGCTTGTCGCCGCCGGGGGCGAAGAGCGGCGTGGCGTTGACGCTGCACCAGGACTCGCTGCCGTCGGCGCGCCGGATGCGCATCACCCTGTCGCGCTGCGGCTGGCCGGTGTCCAGCACCCGCCGCGTCAGCCGCTCCCCGGCCGGCAGCTCGCTGCCGTCGGCGCGCAGCAGCACAGTGCCGGCCGACTCGATGTCCAGCGGCTCGTGGCCCGGGCGCGGGGCCCCGTGCAGGCGCAGGAAGGTCTCGTTGCAGTCCAGCACGGCGTTGTCGCGGTCGACGACGACGAAACCCTCGGTCAGCGTGTCCAGCACGCCGCGCACGAATTGCTGGTGGTCCTGCAGGGCCTTCAGCTGCGACTCGATGTCGGCCGACATGCGGTTGAAGGCCGTGGCCACCTCGTCGATCTCCTGCACGCGGCTGCGCGGCAGCCGGGTGCTGAAGTCGCCGGCTGCCACGCGCTTGCTGGCCTGCGACAGCCGCCGGAAGCCACGGCTGAGCAGGGTCAGCGTGATGGCCAGCAGCACGCCGCCCACTGCCAGCACGCCGGCGCCGATGGCCAGCGCGCTGCGCCACAGTCGGTCGCGCGCGGTCCTCAGCACGTCGGTGCGGATGCCGTAGCGCACCTGCCCCAGCGGCTGGCCCGCCAGTTCGATGGGTGCCTGGGCGATGCGCAGCCCCGGCAGGGTCGCGTCGCCGGCCCGCGCCACCGTGCCGCCGCGGGCATCGAGCACCTCGACGAAGGGCAGCTGCTGGCCGTTGATGTTCTGTGCCAGCAGGTCGACCAGCGTGGCGTGGTCGCGTGCCACCAGCAGCGGCCCGATGGCGGCGGCCAGCAGCGGCCGGTAGGCCTGCTCCTCGGCCTCGAAGCGCTCGTCGAGCGCCTGCGCCATCAGGTGCTGGGCATTCCAGAGCAGCAGGCCCAGCATCGCCGTGAAGACGACGACACTGACGAGCAGGTACTGGCTGCGCAGCGTGCGGAACGGCAAGGCGGGTGGCGTCGGACGGGCGGGGGGCCGATTGTCGCCGAGGCAGCCCGCTCATCAGGGTAAGTCTTGAAGTCGGGGCGCGGGGCCGGCCGTTACCTTCACCGGCTGATCCATTGTCAAAACCCGACCGGAGCCCCACCCATGAAACGCCGTTCCCTCCTGCAAGGCGCAGCTGCCGCCGCCTCGCTCGGCACGCCGCTGGCCGCGCTGGCCCAGCAGACCGTCACGCTCAAGTTCCACACCTTCATGGCGCCGCAGTCCAATGTGTGGCTGGGCATGCACAAGCCCTGGATGGAAAAGGTCGAGAAGGAATCCGGCGGCCGCATCAAGTTCGAGGCCTACCCGGCCATGCAGCTCGGCGGCACGCCGGTGCAGCTGTACGACCAGGCGCGCGACGGCGTGGTCGACGTCGTCTGGACGCTGCCGGGCAACACGGCCGGGCGCTTCCCGCGCATCGAGGTCTTCGAGCTGCCGTTCATGATGAACAACGCCGAGGCCACGTCCAAGGCCTACTGGGAGTATTTCCAGACCCAGTGCCCCGACGAATTCAAGGAGACGCACCCCATCGCGCTGCAGGTGCATGGGCCGGGCATGTTCCATTCGGCGAAGAAGGCGATCCAGAGCGTGGGCGACCTGCGCGGCATGAAGGTGCGCGGCCCGACGCGCCAGGTCACCAAGATGCTGGGCTCGGTGGGTGCCATCCCGGTGGGCATGCCGCTGCCGCAGATCCCCGACGCCCTGAGCAAAGGCACCATCGACGCCTGCGTCATCCCCTGGGAGGTGGTGCCGTCGGTGAAGGTGCACGAGCTGACCAAGTTCCACAGCGAGTTCGACAACAGCGGCGGTGCGCTCTACACGACCACCTTCGTGATGACGATGAACAAGCCCAAGTACGACAGCCTGGCGCCCGATCTGAAGAAGGTGATCGACAACAACTCCGGCATGGCCACCTCGGCCTGGCTGGGCAAGACGCAGCAGGGCAACGACGTGCCCGGCCGCAAGACGGCGGTGGACCGTGGCAACACGATCTACCAGTTCACCGCGGCGCAGCGCGAGGAATTCGTCAAGCTGTCGGCCAGGATCGACGACGAGTGGGTGGCCGACATGGACAAGCGCGGCTTCAAGGGCGCGCAGCTGCTGCAGACCGCCCGCGACCTGATCGCCAAGCACGGCAAGGGCTGAGCCCGAACCTGCGGGTCCACCGCGTGGACCCGTCGGCCGCATCTGAACCCCTTCTGCCCCGCTTTTCGGCCTGAAGGACCGGGCCGCTCTCCCTAGAGTCGGCAGCACCATCGCGCCCGCCCCGGGCGCTGGTGGTTGCCGCACCCTCCGGAGAGCCGCCATGAAGCTTCGACACGACCTTGCCGCGCTGCTGCCCAGGCTGCGTGAGGACGACCTGCCGAAATTCTGCGCCTTCCACGAGCGTTATGCGCCGCACCTGCAGGCCATCGCCGCCAACCTCTACGACCGCCTCGAGGCCGCCGATCAGGCGCGCTTCCTGACCTGGTTCCTCAAGCGCTGGGCGCGCATCGACCTCGTCAACCCGGTCGAGCGCCGCCTCTACGACGCCACCCTCGCGCGCTTGCGCCAGGAGCGGCGCGAGGACGTCGAGCTGGGCGGTCGCACCTACCGGCTGCGCGACATGAAGTCGCAGGGCCAGGACTTCAAGCTGCTCGGCTACGACTGGTGCCTGGGCGTTCACGACATCTACTACAACCAGTACGAGCAGGGCGACGTGGCGCTGCGCCCGGGCGACGTCATCATCGACGCGGGGGCCTTCATTGGCGACACGGCGGTCTACTTCCACCACAAGCTGCAGGGCCGCTGCCAGTTGCACAGCTTCGAGCTGCTGGACGAGAACCTGGCGCTGATGCTGCACAACCTCGAGCGCAACGGTGTCGCCGACGAGCGCATCGTCATCAACAAGCTGGCGCTGGCCGACCGCAGCGGTGACGAGGTCGTCGTCGCCAACGGTGCCTCGCAGGGCTCGACCTCGATGTTCGGCCGCACCGGCGGCGGCACCCGCGTGCAGACGGTGACGCTGGACGACTACGTCACCCGGCTGCAACTGCCGCGCGTGGACTTCATCAAGATGGACATCGAGGGTGCGGAATCACTGGCGCTGGCCGGTGCGCGCCACACCATCGCGCACTTCCAACCCAGGCTGGCGATCTGCCTGTACCACCAGTGGAACGACGTCGTCACGGTGCCGCAGGCCATCCTGGACACTGGGGTCGACTACCGCTTCCGCTTCAAGTGGGTGCAGCTGCGCGACGGCTGGGAGGCCATCCTGCTGGCCGTGCCGGCCGAGCAGGCCACGCCACGCCCGATCCCTGCCGCCGCGGCGCCCGATGCGCTGGAGACGGCGCTGACGACCCTGTCGCGCCTGGTCAACCGCCAGCACGCCGCGCTGGCGGCCCTGCAGCGCGACCGGCGTGCCGGCCCGGCGCCGGCGCTGCCCGCCGAAGCGGTCTGCGACGAGCAGCCGGCGATCGCCGCCTGAAGCAGGAGCCCCGCATGCAGGACACCGCCCTGACGCCGGCCACCCTTTCGCCGGCCGCCGCATCGGGCCGCAGCCAGGCCCTGGCCGCCGATGCCCGTCGCGGCACCGTGGCCCTGACCTACGGCACCTACGACCTCTTCCACATCGGCCATGTGCGCCTGTTCCAGCGCATCCGCCAGCGCTACGACCGCCTGGTCGTGGCCGTCTCCACCGACGAGTTCAACGCCATCAAGGGCAAGAAGTCGGTCGTGCCCTATGCCGACCGCGTGGAGATGGTCAAGGCCTGCCGCTGGGTCGACGAGGTCATTGCCGAGACCGACTGGGCGCAGAAGCAGCGCGACATCGCGGCCCTGGGTGCCGACGCGGTGGTGATGGGCAGCGACTGGGAAGGCCGCTTCGACCACCTGAAGCCGCTGTGCGACGTGGTCTACCTGCCGCGCACCGAGGGCGTGTCCAGCACCGAGCTGAAGGCCGACGTGGTGGCCACGGTGCGGGCACGCGCCTGATGCCGGGCGGTCACCACGCCATGGACGATCACGCACGGCTCGAGGCCCTGCTGGCCGACACCGGCGGGGCTGCGTATGTCTGCGACCTCGACCGCCTCGGTGCCAACGTCTCGCGATTCCTCGGTGCCTTCCGGGCGGTCTATGCGCCGACGCGGCTGGCCTATTCCTACAAGACCAACTACCTGCCGGCGCTGTGCCGCGAGGCCGACCGCCTGGGCCTGCTGGCCGAGGTGGTGTCCGGCATGGAATACGAATGGGCGGTCCTGTGCGGCGTGCCGGCGCAGCGCATCGTCTTCAACGGCCCGGCCAAGACGGCGCCGGAGATCGGCCAGGCCCTGGCGGACGGCGCGCTCGTCAACGTCGACAGCCTGGGCGAGGCGCAACTCGTCGCCGGGCTGGCCGCCCGCCTCGACGGTCCGGCGAGGGTCGGCATTCGCTGCAACCTCGACCTCGACTGGCACGGCCGCAGCTCGCGCTTCGGCATTGCGCAAGCCGGTGGCGACCTGGCGCGGGCCTGGCAGGTGTTGACGGCGGTGCCGAACCTTCGCATCGAGGGCCTGCACTGCCACACCTCGTTCGACCGCTCGGCGCCGTCCTACCGGCGGCGTGCCGAGCGCATGGTGGCCCTGGCGGCCCGCTTGTTCGAGCGCGAGGCGCCGCGCTTCATCGACATCGGCGGCGGCTTCTCCGGGCCGATGCCGCCCGAGCTGGCTGCCCAGTTCGATGCCCCGCCGCCCAGCCCCGAGGACTATGCCGGGGCGGTGGGCGAGGTCATGGCCCGCGCGTTCGGGCCCTCGGGAGGGCCCGAGCTGTGGCTGGAGCCCGGCGTGGCCCTGGTCGGCGACGTGCTGTCCTATGTCTGCCGGGTCGAGCAGGTCAAGACGGTGGCCGGGCGGCGCGTGGCGGTCGCTTCCGGCGCGTCGCACGACATCCGCATCGTGCCCAACCGCTACAACCCGCCGCTGCGCGTGGTGCGCAGGGCCGGTGCCGGTGGCGACGGCCTGCCGGCGCCGCTGGATCTCGTGGGCCACACCTGCCTGGAGCACGACGTGATCGTGCGCGACGGCGCCCAGGCCCTGGCGCCGGGCGACATCGTCGTGCTGTCCAACGTCGGTGCCTACTCGATGGTGGTGTCGCCCAACTTCATCCGCACCTCGCCGCCGGTGGTGGCCTGGCGCGACGGCGGCTGGCAGTTCCTGCGCCGGCGGCTGAGCGCCCGCGAACTGATGGCACAGTTCCCGGCCTAGCACCGGCCGGGCGCCGATCGGAGAAGCCAACATGCCCGAGGAATCCCACCTGCTGCGACACGAGGCCGACCGGCAGCCGGAATTCGTCCCCAACCGCCGGCTCGACGAGCTCATCGGGCGCCTGTCGCGGCTGCTCGGCCCGGTCGAGGCCGACGTCAACCGGCAGTTCGAGGCGCCGCGGCTGCCGGTGCTGGCGGTCGTCGGTTGTCCGCGCAGCGGCACCACGCTGCTGACCCAGCTGCTCGCGCGTTCCGCGCAGCTGTTCCACCCCACCAACGTGCTGTCGCGCTTCGCCTATGCGCCGCATGTCGGCTGCCTGGTGCAGCAGCTGCTGTTCGATCCCGCCTACGACCTCAACGGCGAGTTTGCCGGCCTGCGCGCGACCACCGGCTACAGCTCCCACATCGGCAAGACGGCGGGTGCCCTGGGCGTGAGCGAGTTCTTCCACTTCTGGCGCCGCTTCTTCCCCAACCACGACCCCGGCCACCTGACGGCGGACGAACTGGCGCGCGTGGACGTGGCGGGCCTGCGGCGGGAACTGGCGGCCATCGAGGCCGTTTCCGGGCGGCCCTTCATGTCGAAGGCGATGATGATCCAGTACAACATCGCCCACTTCGCGGCCGTCATGCCCGAGCTCTTCTTCGTGCACGTCCGGCGCGAGCCCCTTTACGTGATGCAGTCGATCGCCCAGGCGCGCCGGCGCTACTACCGCGACGAGCACATCTGGTGGTCGGTCAAGCCGCGGGAGTACGGCTGGCTGAAGGACCTGCCGCCGGCGGCGCAGACCGCGGGCCAGGTCTACTTCACCGAGCAGGCCATCGTCACGCAGCTTGCCGCGGTCGACCCGGCGCGGCAGTTCAGCCTGTCCTACGAGGATCTGTGTGCCGATCCGAACGCCGTGCTGCACGCGCTGGCGGCGAAGCTGGCGGCCCGGGGCGTTCAGGCCGACCTGTCGGTGCCGGAAATTCGGTTCCCGTGCGAGAACACGATCCGGCTGCCGCCGCAGGACATCGACCAGTTGCGCCGTCACCACCTCGAGCACGCGGCCAGGGTGCCGGTCCCGGCATGAACGGCAACGTCCTGCTCACCAGCGTCGGCCGGCGCAGCTACCTCGTGCGGTATTTCCAGGCGGCGCTGCGCGGGCGCGGCCGTGTGGTGGCGTCGAACATGATCGCCGACACCGCCGGCATGCATGCGGCGGACATCGCCCTCACGACCCCGCCGGCCTACAGCGACGAATACGTGCCGGCCATCCTCGAGATCTGCCGCCGCCACGACGTCCGTCTGTTGTGCTCGCTGCACGATCTCGACGTGCTGGTGCTCAGCCGCCATCGCCCGGCCATCGAGGCCCTGGGCACGGTGGCCATGCTGCCGACACCGGAATGGGGCCTGCTGGCGCTCGACAAGCTGGCCTGCACCCGCGCGCTGCAGGATCAGGGCGTCCCCGTGCCGTGGACCACCGGCAATCGCGATGCAGCGCGTGACGCGCTGCGGCAGGGCCGCGTGCGCTTTCCGCTGGTCGTCAAGGCGCGCGCCGGCTTCGGGTCGCTGGGCCTGGCCGTCTGCCATGACGAGCAGGAACTCGACCGCGCCTGGCGAGCCGCCGACGAGCAGGTCGCGCGCTCGGTGGTCGGGCGTTTCGTCGACATGGCCGAGGGCGAGCGCGTGCTGGTCCAGCAGCACCTGCCGGGCCGCGAGTTCTGCGTCGGCATCTGCAACGACCTGCAGGGCCGCTACCGGGCGCATTTCGTCTGCGAGGTCCACGAGATGCGCGCCGGCGAAAGCGACCGCGCCACCAGCGTCGACCGCGCGCTGGTGGGCGGGCTGCCGCAACGCATCAGCACCATCACCCGGCATCCGGGCCTGTGGGGCCTGGACTGCCTGGACGACGAGGGCGTGCTGCGCGTCATCGACCTCAACCCGCGCTTCAGCGGCGACTACCCGTTCCATCACCTGGCCGGCGCCGACGTGCCGCGCGCGCTGCTGGACTGGGTCGACGGCCGGCAGCCCGATGCGGCCTGCTTCGAGGCGCGTGCCGGGGTCCGGGGCTACAAGGACCTGGTGCCGACGGCCGTGCCGGCGGGCCGCTGAGGCCGGTCGGGCGCCCGGCCGGGTCCTGCCGCGCTCAGGCCGCGGCCCGCAGGGCTTGCTGCGCGGCGGCGCACAGCAGATCGGCGATGCCGTGCACCTGTTCGTCGGTGAGCGCCGGGTACATCGGCAGGCACAGCACCTGGCGCGACACCTCGTGCGCCACCGGCAGGTGCTCGGGGCGTGCCGACGGCAGGTGGCGGTACATCGGGAATTCGCTGATCAAGGGGTAGAAGTAGCGGCGGCCGTTGACGCCCTGGGCCTTCAGGCGCTGGTACAGATCGTCGCGTGTCGTCGCGAACCCGGGGCCCACCAGCACCGGCATGTACGAGTGGTTGCGCGTCGTGTGCGGCAGCGGCTGCAGCAGGCGCAGGCCCCGCAGTCCGGCCAGCCGCTCGCGGTACAGGGCCTCGATGCGCGCGCGCCTGGCGATGGCGCCGTCGACATGCTGCAGCTGCAGCAGGCCGAAGGCGGCGTTGATCTCGCTCATCTTGCCGTTGATGCCGGGCGCGACCACCGTGACCTCGTTGACGAAGCCGAAATTCTTCAGGTGGTCGATGCGCTGCTTGGTGCGGGCGTCGGGCGAGATGATGGCGCCGCCCTCGAAGGTGTTGAAGACCTTCGTGGCGTGGAAGCTCAGGATCGACAGGTCGCCGGCCTGCAGGATGCTGCGGCCCTGCTGCTGCACGCCGAAGGCATGGGCCGCGTCGTAGATGACCTTCAGGTTGTAGTTGTCGGCAATCTGCTGGATGCCGTCGATGTCGCAGGGGGTGCCGTAGCAGTGGACCGGCATGATGGCCGTGGTGCGCGGGGTGATCGCGGCCTCGATGCGCTGCGGGTCCAGGTTGAGCGTATGGGGGTCGATGTCGGCGAAGACCGGTTCGATGCCGTTCCACAGCAGCGAATGCGCGCCCGCGACGAACGAATACGGCGTCGTGATGACCTCGCCGCCGATGCGCAACGCCTGCAGCGCCGTCACCAGGGCCAGCGTGCCGTTGGTGAACAGCGAGATGTGTGCGACCCCGAGGTAGTCGCACAGGGCCTGCTCGAGGCGCTGGTGCATGGGCCCGCCATTGGTCAGCGTCTTGCTGTCCCAGATCTTCTGCAGATAGGGGAGGAATTCTTCCAGCGGCGGCAGGTAGGGCTGGGTGACGAAGATGGGCTTCATGGCGGTCTTGTCAGGCGAGCGCGGGCTGCGCGCTGCGTTGGGGTTGGCTGGCCTCTGCGATCGCCGCCTTGGCCTGGGCGTCGAGAGGGGAGGCGGCGATCTTGGCGGCGAGGTCCGACACCGCCTGCGGGTTGCCCAGGCGCTCGTGCAGGCGCAGCATGGCGGTCCAGGTGCGCACGCGGCGGCGCTCCTTCTCGCGCGCCGGCAGCGGCGTCCACGAGCTGAACTCGTTCTCGCGGCGCACGGCACCGGTCAGGGTCTCGAAGTAGGCGCAACGGCCCATGGTGCCCAGGTAGGAGACCAGGAACTGGTCGCCGAAGGCCGCCAGGGCGCGCTCGGGCGGCAGCGTGGTGAAGGTCTTGCGGAAGACCAGCGTCGGCAGCCAGATCAGCATCTGCGCGGCCATCAGCTGGCGCTGCGAGACGAAGAAGTCGCGGCCGATCTTCGACCAGGGCCGCACCGTGAGCGAGGTCTCGACGAACAGGTAGTAGTTGTGCGCCGAGCACGAGACGTCGGGGTGCGCCATCAGGAAGCCCACCTGCTGGCGCAGCTTGTGCGGCGCGATCCAGTAGTCGTCGCCCTCGCAGGTGGCGATGTAGTCACCTTCGGCACGCGCCATCAGGGACGCCAGCGGGCGGCCGCCGCGCGAGAGCTGGTTCTCGGTCTGCAGCACCGGCTTGATGATCCGCGGATAGCGTGCCTGCCAGTCGCGGATGATGTCCTGCGTGCGGTCGGTGGAGGCGTCGTCATGCACCAGGATCTCGAACGGATAGGGCGAGTCCTGGCAGAGGAAGCCCTGCAGCGCCTGGGCGATGTAGCGCTCGTGGTTGTAGGTCGTGCACAGGATGCTGATCGCCGGGCGGCTCGAGCCACCCCAGTGCGCCAGCAGTTCGGCCTCGCTGTGCGCCGGCGGGATGGCCAGGCGCTGGCGGTCCTTGCCCAGCCCGTCCTGGATCCAGCAGTTGGCTTCGGCATAGCGGCCCAGCCGGTGCGAGGCGACCGCGGCCAGTCCGTAGGTGCTGCGCGGCGTGCGCTCGCCCATGCCTTCGCGGATGCGCGTCAGTCCGCGCAGGGCCAGCGCCCATTGACCGTGCCGCATGGCGCCCAGCACCGCCTCGGGCAGTTCTTCCAGCGGCCCATGCTCGATCAGGAATTCGGCGCGCACGAGGTCGAGCACGGCCGCCGGGTCGGTGTCCAGTCCGAAGCCTGCGACCAGCCACTCGGCGACACGGCGCTCGTGCCCGGGCGCCGCACCCTCGGGCGCCTCGACCAGCGTCGTGAATGCATCCAGGACCGTCGGCAGGCCTTGCTCCAGGGCCGGGCCGTCGGAGGGGTCCGCAGCCAGCCGCAGCGCCAGGTCGACGCCGCCGATCGCCAGCGCGCCCACCAGGGCCGCAGGCGTCGTCCGGCGATGCGGGCCGATCGCCGCCAGGGTGTCGGCGGTGCGGTCGTCGTCGCCTGCCATCGCCTGCTCGCGCAGTTGCCTGAGCAGGGCCGGCAGGTCGGCCTCGATGGGGGGCAGCGATGGCAGGGTCATGCGCAGACACTGTAGGCACGTGCGCGGCTGGCGCTCGGCCGAACAAGCGGGTGCTTGCGCCCCAGTTCGGCGCCCGGAACCTGCGCGGCGGTGTCAGCATCCATGCCTCGGCGACGGCACCGCGGCCCCTGCGTGGCCGACCGGTGGCGGGACGTGGATCGGAGGCGGACTTGAATCTCGGCTTTCTCATGTGCTCGGAGCGCTCCGGCAGCAACCTGATCACGCGCATGCTCGATGCGCACTCGCAGATCTGCGGCCCGGCGCCCAAGCATCTGATCAACCCGGTCGCCCGCAACCTGTTCCGCTACGAACCGCTGACCGACGCCGCACAGTGGCGCGCCCTGCTGGCCGACATCCACGGGCTGCTGGCGGCCGACTTCTCGCGCTGGCGGACCACGTTCTCGCTCGACGACCTGGCCGGGCTGGCGCCGCCGGGTGACGTGTCGACCTTGATCCGGCGCATCTATGAGCGCGAGGCGCAGGCGCATGGCAAGACGCAGGTGTTCGTCAAGGAGAACCACGTCTACGAGTTCATCGCCTTCCTGCTGATCCACTACCCGCAGGCGAACTATGTCTACCAGGTGCGTGACCCGCGCGACATGGCGCTGTCGTGGAAGAACAACCCCAGCCATCCGGGAGGCGTCGTGCGTGCGGCGCGCCAGTGGCAGACCGACCAGCAGAACAGCCTCAAGCTGTTCTCCGAGCTGCGCCGGCTGGGCCGCGCCGTGCTGGTGCACTACGAGGCCTTGATCGAGCGCCCCGAAGAGGTGCTGTCCGAGGTGGTGGCCCTGCTGGGCCTGGCCTACGAGCCCGGCATGCTGAGCTACCACGAATCGGCGCTGACCCGGGCCAACGCGCAGCAGCAGCATGCCTGGGCCAATCTGGGCAAGGCGCTGATGAGCGACAACAAGCACAAGTACCGCGAGGCCCTGAGCGCCGACGAGATCCGCGCGGTGGAGAGCCTCTGCTTCTTCGAGATGCGGCACCTGGGCTATGACTGCGACTTCGACAAGTCCGAGCTCGACCGCTTCGCCGCCCAGGCGCTGCCGGACTTCGAGCGCCAGGACAGCCTGGCCAAGGTTCACGTGCAGCCGGCCAGCGTGAAAGCCAATACCGAGGCCAAGCGGCGCTTCTACCAGCACCTGCCGCTGCCGCGCTGAGCGGTGTGCGCCGTCAGTGGCGGCCGGCAGCAGCCCCTGCAAGCACCAATTCGTCGCCGATCACCGCCAGCAGGCGGTCGGCACTGCCGCCATCGTGGTGGTCGAACCACTGCGCGCGCAGCCGCTCGCGCGCCTGGGCGTGGGCGTCGGTCTGCGCCAGGTCGTCGCGCCGCAGCGCCTTGGCCAGTGACGCCGCGTCGCTGAACAGCGGGCCCGGCAGCTCGGCCAGCTTGTCGTCGAAGAGCTTGCGCGACTTCTGCACATAGGCCT
>ERZ761602.4621-NODE-4621-length-17337-cov-6.305925_pt1 | contig 17337 bp, 16 predicted proteins | sample MGYA00512165_ERZ761602 | MGnify/ENA primary metagenome ERZ761602 (study PRJEB28899, sample SAMN02445085) | bioreactor sludge metagenome | biome: EBPR sludge; isolation source: Thorneside wastewater treatment plant | place: Australia: Brisbane, Thorneside...
TGTAGGTGTTGCGGACCATGAACTCCTTGAGGATGTCGTTCTGGATGGTCCCGTCGAGCAGCTTGCGCTCAACCCCCTGTTCCTCGCCCGCGACGATGAAGAACGCGAGGATCGGGATCACCGCGCCGTTCATGGTCATGCTGACGGACATCTGATCGAGCGGGATCCCGTCGAACAGGATCTTCATGTCCTCGACCGAGTCGATGGCGACCCCGGCCTTGCCGACATCGCCGACCACGCGCGGGTGGTCGCTGTCATAGCCGCGGTGCGTGGCAAGGTCGAAAGCGACCGACAGGCCCTTCTGTCCCGCCGCCAGGTTGCGGCGGTAGAAGGCGTTCGATTCCTCGGCAGTAGAGAACCCGGCGTACTGGCGGATCGTCCAGGGGCGGCCCGCATACATCGATGCGCGCACGCCCCGGGTGAACGGCGCGAAGCCCGGCAGGCCCGGGTCGCCCGCATCTTCCGCCGTATAGAGCGGCTTGATGTCGAACCCTTCCGGGGTCTTCCAGGTCAGGTCCTTGCCCTTGACCTCTTTGGCCGCGGCGGCCTGCCAGTCTTCGATCTTTGCCATTTCGGGTACCCTTGGTGTGCTTACTTGCCCTGGAAGTTGGGCTTGCGCTTTTCGAGGAAGGCCAGCCCGCCTTCCATCGCGTCGGCGGAAGAACCGGCAATGCGCTGGCCTTCGGCTTCGGCCAGCAGCTGTTCGGAGTAGCTGTTTTCCATCGCCACCAGGATGTTCTTGCGCATCGTGGCATAGGCAATGGTCGGACCATTGGCGAGGCGGGTGGCCAGCGCGCGGGCCTCGGCCAGCAGGTCGGCGTCTTCCACCACCTTGTAGATCATGCCCCATTCTAGCGCCTTTTCCGCGCCGATCTTCTCGCCCAGCATCATCATTTCGGTGGCGCGGGCCTTGCCGATCATGCGCGGCAGCATCCAGCTGGCCCCGCCGTCCGGCACCAGGCCGATGTTGACGAAGGCCTGGAGGAAGTACCCGCTCTTGCCCGCGATCACGAAATCGCCGCACAGGCCGATCGAGCAGCCGACCCCGGCCGCCGCGCCGTTGACCGCGGTGATCACCGGAATGTTCAGCCGCGCAAGGTTCATCATCAGCGGGTTGTAGTGCCGGGTCAGCGCGACATAGCTGCCCTCCCCGCCCGAGATCGAGCGCTCGCCCCGCGCCGAAAGATCCGCGCCGGAACAGAAGCCCCGGCCCGCGCCGGTGATGATCAGGCAGCGCGCATCGCCCAGGTCGGCGGACAGCGCATCGTTGATCTCGCCCGCCATTTCCAGGCTGCAGGCATTCATCCGCTCAGGCCGGTTGAGCGTGATGGTGGCGATCTTGTCGGTCACATCGACGGTGATGGTATCGTAAGCCATGCAGTTTGATCCTCTCTCAGTTCCTTGAACCTTTTTCCGATCGTCCCGAGCGCTGGCGAGGGACCGCCTCGCAACCTGCCGCTCGATTTCGCACCGGGCGAACGGTGCGGGGCCTCAGTTCGACCAGTGCTCGTCCCCCTTGGGCGTTTCCATGATTTCGGTCAGCACCCCGCCCATGTCCTTGGGGTGGACGAAGAAGATCAGCGTGCCGTGGGCGCCGATCCGCGGCTCGCCCAGCACACGCTTGCCCATGGCTTCGAACTCGGCCTTGGCGGCGTGGATGTCGGGCACTTCATAGCACATGTGGTGCTGCCCGCCGGCCGGGTTCTTCTCAAGGAAGCCGGCGATCGAGGTATTGCCCGGCAGCGGCTCGATCAGCTCGATCTGCGTGCCGTTCATTTCGCCATCAGCGCCGGGGGTATCGACGAAGCAGACCTTCACGCCCTGCGATTCCAGATCGAACGGTTCATGAATCTTCGTCGCGCCCATGACGTCGCGGTAGAAGACGATGGAATCGGCGATGGAGGGTGTGGCGACACCGATGTGGTTGAGACGGCCTAGTTTCATTTCGCCTTGTCCTTGCTTTGATTCGATGCAGAAGCTTTCTGCATCGGCTCGTTACTTAAGCTCTGCCAATCTGTGTAAGCTGACACACCGGCAGCAATTGCCGCGATCAGAGCGGATATTGCGGTGATCGACGCCAGGGTCCCTTGAAACCAGCTGAGCTTAAACTCCTTTCTTGCGGTCAGGATCTTGGTATCGATCCAATACAAGTTCCCTTCGCCATCAACGCCGAGATGATTCATCGCATCCAAGCTGATCGGACGAACGCCCGGCGGCGATCCGGGCATTGGCTCAGCGGCAGACTGAGCCCAGTGTTGACGTTGGTCAGCCATCACAGCGGAATATTGTCATGCTTCTTCCACGGGTTCTCGAGGCTCTTGTTCCGCAGCTTGCGCAGCCCCAGCGCGATCCGGCGGCGGGTGGAGTGCGGGTGAATCACCTCGTCGATGAAGCCCTTGCTCGCCGCCACGAACGGGTTGGCGAAGCGGTCTTCGTATTCGGCGGTGCGCTCAGCGATCTTTTCCGGATCGCCCAGGTCCTGGCGGAAGATGATTTCCACCGCGCCCTTGGCACCCATCACGGCGATTTCGCCTGTCGGCCAGGAGTAATTGAGGTCACCGCGCAGGTGCTTTGAGCTCATCACGCAATAGGCGCCGCCATAGGCTTTGCGGGTGATCACGGTGATCTTCGGCACGGTCGCCTCGGCATAGGCGAACAGCAGCTTGGCGCCGTGCTTGATGATCCCGCCGTATTCCTGCGCCGTGCCGGGCAGGAAGCCGGGCACATCGACGAAGGTCAGGATCGGAATTTCAAAGGCATCGCAGAACCGCACGAAGCGCGCGGCCTTCTTGCTGGCGTTGATATCCAGCACGCCCGCCAGCACCATCGGCTGATTGGCGACCACGCCAACGGTACGGCCTTCGATCCGGCCGAAACCGACGATGATGTTGGCGGCATGGGTCGGTTGGATTTCAAAGAAATCGCCTTCGTCCAGCACCTTGCGCACTACTTCGTGCATGTCATAGGGCTGGTTGGCATTGGCCGGGATCAGGGTGTCGAGGCTGTCCTCGATCCGGTCCCACGGATCGCTGGTCGGCCGTTCCGGCACGCCGGTGCGGTTGCTGAGCGGCAGATAGTCGATCAGGTCACGCGCGGTCAGCAGCGCCTCGATATCGTTTTCCAGCGCGAGGTCCGCGACCGAGGTCTTGGTGGAGTGCGTCACCGCCCCGCCGAGTTCCTCCTGCGTCACGATCTCGTTGGTCACGGTTTTCACCACGTCCGGGCCGGTCACGAACATGTAGGAGCTGTCCTTCACCATGAAGATGAAGTCGGTCATCGCCGGCGAGTAAACCGCCCCGCCCGCGCAAGGCCCCATGATGAGCGAAAGCTGCGGCACCACGCCCGATGCCAGCACGTTGCGCTGGAAAATCTCGGTATAGCCGCCCAGCGAGGCGACCCCTTCCTGGATGCGCGCGCCGCCGGAATCGTTCAGGCCGATCACCGGTGCGCCGACCTTCATCGCCGCGTCCATGATCTTGCAGATTTTCATCGCGTGGCGTTCCGAAACCGCGCCGCCGAATACGGTGAAATCCTGGGCATAGGCATAGACCAGCCGCCCGTTGATCGTGCCGCTGCCGGTCACCACCCCGTCGCCGGGAATGGTCGTTTCCGGCATGCCGAAATCGACGCAGTTGTGCTCGACATACATGTCGAGCTCTTCAAAGCTGCCTTCATCCAGCAGCACTTCCAGCCGTTCGCGCGCGGTCAGCTTGCCCTTGGCATGCTGCGCGTCGATCCGCTTTTGCCCCCCGCCCATGCGGGCGGCGGCGCGGCGCTTTTCCATTTCGGCGATATTTGCGGACATTGGGGCCCCAATCTTGGAATGCGAAGCGTGCTGGATGGGCCGCAGCCGAAGCAATGTCCAATGTGAATTTGCAAAGTTGCGAAGTGACACTTTGCAAAGTAGAGTGGCACGATGTCCCAGCGCCGCATCTTTGCCGGAAGTCGGCTTCGCGCGATCCGCACCGATCGGCGACTGAAGCAGTCAGAGCTGGCCGCCGCACTGGCTATCTCGACCAGCTATCTCTCGCAGCTTGAGAACGACGACCGCCCCCTCACCCCGGCGCTGGTCGAGCGGCTATCGCGCGCCTTCCCGCTCGACTGGCAGGAAATTGGCGCCGGAGACGCCGAAACCCGGCTGGCCGCCCTGCGCGAAGCCAATGCCGATCCGCTGTTCGCCGAACCGATGGACGCCGCCCACCTCGCCCGTTTCGCAGAACAGCAACCGGCACTGGCCGAGCGGTTCATTGCATTGCACGAAGCCTATCGCCGCGCCGGGCAGCGCCTGGCCATGGTGGACGAAGCGCTCTCGGCCGAAACCGGCACGGCCGCGCGCCTGCCGTGGGAGGAAGTGCGCGACTGGTTCCATCTTGAAAACAACTATGTCGACAGCCTGGACCGCGCGGCCGAGGCGCTGGCCGGCCAGCTGGGCGGCCTGTCCCCGGAAACCGGCGCGATCGAGGCTTACCTCAAGGACGCGCTGTCGATCTCGCTGATCTATTCCGCCCACACCGGGCTGCGCAGTTTCGATGCGGAAATGGGCCACCTGACGGTCGATCCCGGACAGCCATCGGAAAGCCGCCGGTTCCAGCTGGCCCACCAGCTCGCCGCGCTGGCGCTGAAGGACGAGATTGCTGCCGTGGTCGAAAATGCCCGGTTGAACAGCGCGGCATCGCGGCAATTGCTGTTCGTCGGGCTGTGCAACTATGCCGCCGGAGCGCTGCTGATGCCCTACCGCCGGTTCCGGGCCGAGGCCCGGGCCGTGCGGCATGATATCGACCGGCTGGCCCAGATCTTCGGCACCAGTTTCGAGCAGACCTGCCACCGCCTTTCCACTCTCCAGCGCGAGGATGCGCGCGGCGTCCCGTTCTTCTTCTGCCGGGTCGACATGGCCGGTAACATCACCAAGCGCCACTCCGCCACCCGCCTGCAATTCGCCCGGTTCGGCGGAGCCTGTCCCTTGTGGATCGTGCACGAAGCGGTGGCGATTCCCGACCGGATCCTGGTCCAGCTGGCTGAGACGCCGGACGGGGTGCGCTATGTCTCGATGGCCAAGGGGCTCGTGAAGCCGAGCGGATCCTATCAGCGCGCGCCGCGGCGCTATGCCGTCGCGCTAGGCTGCGAAGCGGAACACGCGAGCGAATTCGTCTATGCCGACGGCCTCGATCTGACCGCCGCCGCTGCCGCTACCCGGATCGGCATATCCTGCCGCATCTGCCCGCGGGCGGACTGTGATCAGCGCGCCTTCCCGCCCAGCGACCGCCCGATCAGTGTCGATCCCGACCAGCGCGGCGTGGTGCCCTACCGGGTGGGTTAGACCTTCACGATCCCCAGCCGGATCATGTCGCGCGCGGTATCGAGGACGCTTTCCTCCACCGGGCGCGGGTTCCAGCCGAGGCGCTGGCGGGCATGGGAAATGTCGGTATCTCGCACCTTGCCGAGTTCGCCCAGCACCTGACGCACCACCGGATCGAACCGCCCGACGATCCGCATCAGCCAGTCCGGCAGGCGGCGGCGCGGGACCTTGCGGGCCTGTTCGCCCAGCCCTTCGCGCAGGATCGCGGCGATATCGGCCATCATCAGGAACGGGCCGGAGCAAATGAAACGTTCTCCGGCCAGGTCCGGCAGATCCAGGCACCGCACGTGCATATCGGCCACATCGCGCACGTCGACCACGCCGAAGCCGAGATTGGGCAGGCCCGGCATCGAGCCTTCGAGCAGCTTCTGAATTGCCACCAGCGAGGTCGAGAAGTCGCCCGATTGCAGGGGCCCAAGCACCAGCGAGGGGTTGACCGAGACATATTCCATGTCCCCGCCCTCGGCCGCCACCCAATCGCGCGCGGCCCGTTCGGCGATGGTCTTCGATTTGACGTAGGCATAGGCGTCCGGGCTGGTCACATCGGTCCAGTCGGCCTCGGTAAAGACAGTCTGGCTGCGCGGGTGGCCATAGGCGATCGCTGCCATCGAACTGGTCATGACAAACCGCTTCACCCCCGCAGCCTTGGCCGCCTTGAGCGCGCGCAGCGCCCCGTCGCGGGCCGGGACGATCAGTTCATCGTCGCTTTTCGGCGCGTTCGAGGGCAGCGGCGAGGCGACGTGGGCGACGTGACTGCAGCCCGTCATGGCTTCCGCCCAGCCGGCGTCGCTCATCAGATCGGCGGCGAAGAAGCGCAGCTTGCTGTTGTCGGTGCCGATGCTGGCGCGGACTTCCGCCTCGCGCGCCAGGTTGCGGACCGTGGTGTGGACCGTCCAGCCCGCTTCGACCAGCTGGCGGATCAGGAACCCGGCGATATAGCCGCTGCCGCCCGAAACGAAGACCGTCCCTGCCATGTGCCTGTTCTCCCTAGAATTTCAACATGATCCGCCGCGCCAGTGCGGGCGAGATCGAGTGGACCAGCTGTAGCAGCTTGACCATGCCGACATTGGCCTCGTCGGCATCGTCTTCCATGGCGGAGACGATCTGGCGGGCGCACTCCTCGGCCGGCATCTTGCGGCTGCCGCGCCCGGCGGTGAGCTTTGTCTCGACCACCGGCGGAAGCGCTTCGAGCACATGTACACCGGTACCACTCAACTGGTACCTCAGCGCCTGAGAATAGGATCTCAACGCGGCCTTCGTGGCACAATAGACGGGTCCTCCGGCCCGCGGCGCAATCGCCAGGCCCGAGGTCACGTTGACGATCATCGCCTGCCCCCGGCTTTTCAGCATGGGCATCAGAGCGGTGATCAGGTGGATCGGCGCATTGAGGTTGAGGAACACCGTCGCATCACTGGCCACCAGGTCCGGCACACCGGGATCGCGGAAATCATGATCCGCTCCGGCCCCGGCATTGTTGATCAGGATATCGATTTCCCGTCCCTGCACTGCAGCGATCACGGCATCGACCCCGGCCTTGCTGCTGAGATCGGCCTCGATCACTTCAAACCCGTCGGCGCGCGTCGCGGCGCAGCGCTCCGCATTGCGGCCCTGGGTGATGACGGTAACCCCCTTGTCGCGCAGCTGGCGGATCAGCTGCGCGCCGATCCCGTCGGTCCCGCCCGTGACCAGCGCGGTCTTGCCCCGCAGTTGCATGGCATTCTCCCCTGTCTATTTGACGGGGAGCCTAGAGGTGCGAGCCAGGAATGCAATGGCGTGGACCGGGTTTGGAGCGCCTGATCCAAACGATGTCATCCCCGCGCAGGCGGGGATCCATGGCGCGAGGTCAGATCATGGATCCCCGCCTGCGCGGGGATGACAAGAGTGAACTTCGGGTCAAGACTACTCGGCCGACCGGTCAGCGCATCAGGACCAGTTCTTCAGCCATCGACGGGTGCAGTGCGACGGTCGCGTCGAACTGCGCCTTGGTCAGCCCGGCCTTCACGGCGATGGCCGCGGCCTGCAGGATTTCGGGCGAATCCGGACCAAGCATGTGGACGCCCAGCACCACGTCGGTCACCGGATCGACCACCAGCTTGTAATAGCCCCGCTCCGCCACGCTGGAGAACATGTTCTGCATCGGCCGGAAGTCCGATTTGAACACCTTGACCTGCCCGTGGACCAGCCGCGCCTGTTCCTCGGTCAGCCCGACGGCGGCAATCGGCGGCTGGGTAAAGACCGCGCTGGGGATATGATCGTAAGCGGTGGTGCGGGGCATGTTCCCGAACACGGTATCGGCAAAGGCATGGCCCTCGCGGATCGCCACCGGGGTCAGCTGCACCCGGTCGGTCACATCGCCCACGGCATAGATACTGGGGCAGGAGGTGCGGTTGTATTCATCGACCGGCACTTCGCCACCCGCACCCAGCGCGATCCCGGCGTTTTCCAGCCCCAGCCCATCGGTCTTCGGCTTGCGCCCGGTGGCGACCAGCACGGCATCGGCCTCCAGCACCTTGCTGCCGGCCGTGCGGACCAGCAGCGAGCCGTCGGCCTGGCGGGTGACCTGTTCGATCGGATGATTGAAGGCGAACTCAATCCCCCGGCCTTGCAGGATCGGCAGCAGGCGATCGGTCAGGTCGTGGTCATAGCCGCGCAGGATCTTGTCGCTGCGGTTGACCACCGTCACCGCGCTGCCCAGCGCATTGAACACGCCGGCAAATTCCAGCGCGATATAGCCCGCGCCCTGGATCACGATCCGCTTGGGCAGTTCGGGCAGATGGAACACCTCGTTGGACGTGATGCAATGCTCCGCCCCGTCGATCTCCGGCATGACCGGCCAGGCCCCGACCGCGATCAGGATGACCCTGGCGGTAATCTCGCGCCCGCTCGCCAGCCGCACAGTATTCGGCCCGGCCACCATGGCACGTTCGTGGAAATGCTCCACTTTGTTGCTGTCGAGCGTCGAGGTATAGGCCCGCTCCAGCCGGTCGACATCGCTGGCGACGAAATCACGCAGCTTGTTCCAGTCGAACGCAGTCTCGCCCAGCGTCCAGCCATAGGTCGGCGCATCGAGCAGCGAGTGGGCAAAGTGGCTGGCATAGACCAGCAGCTTTTTCGGCACGCAGCCCCGGATCACGCAGGTCCCGCCAACGCGGAACTCCTCGGCCACGGCCACGCGGGCACCATGGCTGGCAGCAATCCGGCTGGCCCGCACCCCGCCGCTGCCGGCACCGATTACGAACAGGTCATAGTCAAAGTCTGTCATGCCCCGGATATGGGGCGATGCAGCCCGCTTTGCCAAACGGTTTTGCTGGTCAGGGCGATAGATGGACTACTTGATCCCGGCTTCGGCCAGCAGCGCTTCGGTGCTGGCATCGAAACTGGTTCCGCCGCCGAGGATCGACTTGGCGATTTCCTTGCCGAGTTCCACTCCGAACTGGTCGAAGGCGTTGATCTCCATCAGAACGGCATTGGCGAAGGTGCGATGCTCGTGGAAGGCGATCAGCGCGCCCAGAGTGGCTGGATTGATGTCTTCGCACAGGATCGTCGCCGAAGGCCGGTCGCCCGGATAGGCCCGGGCGCCGTCCTTGCTGGCTTTCCCCGCCATCAGCGCCGCGCCCTGGGCAAAGCAGTTGGCCAGGAGGTTGCGATGATGCGCCGGATCGAGGCTGTCGCCAGGAATGATCGCGGCGATGAAGTCGACCGGAACCAGGTGCGTACCCTGGTGCAGCAGCTGGAACACCGCGTGCTGTGCGTCGGTCCCTACCCCGCCCCAGGTGATCGGCGCGGTCGCGCCATCAACCGGCGAACCATCGGCCTTTACCGCCTTGCCGTTCGATTCCATCTCCAGCTGCTGGAGATAGCTGGGGAGCAGCCGCAGCCGCTCGTCATAGGCAAAGCAGGCACGGGTCTGGCAGCCCAGCAGGCGGGCGTAATAGAGATCGGCAAAGGCCGCGCGCAGCGGCAGGTTGGCCAGACCATCGGTTTCCAGGAAGTGCCGGTCCATCGCCGCAGCGCCATCCAGAAACTCGGCGAAGTCCTCCCAGCCCAGCGCCAGCGCGACCGGAAAGCCGATCGACGACCACAGCGAATATCGCCCGCCGACGCTCTCCGGGAACGGCAGGACGCGGGTTTCGTCGACGCCCCATTCCACCGCCTTGTCCGGGTTGGCAGTCAGCGCCACGACCCGGCCATAGGGATCGACCACGCCGCCATCGCGCAGCCAGGCCAGCGCGGATTCGGCGTTGGTCATCGTCTCGGTGGTGGTGAAGGTCTTGCTGGCCACGGCAATCAGGGTGGTGGCCGGATCGCAGGCCTTGCAGGCCGCTTCCAGCGCGCAGCCATCGATGTTGGATACCACATGGACATCGACCTTCGCCCCATCCCGGGTCAGCGCGTCGAGCGCCAGCGCCGGGCCCAGCGCCGAACCGCCGATGCCGATGTGGATCAGGTGCTTCACGTCCCCCAGCGCGCCGCCGTGGATCGCCTCGACCAGGCTCTTCATGCGCAGGTGCAGCGCGAAGGCTTCCTCGCAGGCCGTGTCGAGCCCCACCCCGCGCTGCGCGGTGTGGAGCACGGCGCGGCCTTCGGTGACGTTGATCGCCTCGCCCGCGAACATCGCCCCGCGCCGGGCCTTAAAGCCCACCGCCTCGGCCAGCGCTTCGAACGCAGCCCCATGCGCGGCATCGAGGTGGGTCTTCGACCAGTCGAACCGGATCGCCCCGCCCGGCAGGTCCAACCGCACCGACCAGTCCGCCACCCGCGCCGGATCGGCGAACAGGTCCTTCAGCACAGGCTTAGGCAATGCCGCCAATGCGTTCCACGCCGCTGCCACTGCCTCGCTCATCGTCTTGCTCCTGTCCTTGGTCGATTGCGCCTATGCCTGCCGCCGGGGGCTGGGCCAAGAAGGGAAATCGTATGCAAAGAGGACAATTTCGCGATCCGGTGTCATATCATGGCAATACAGGTTTGCCCCTTGACGACCGGCCCGTTGGCCAACATGGACTAGCCGATGATGGATACCCCAACCGAGCATAACCCCGCCCCCGGATCGGCCAAGCCCGCCAAGAAGGAAGATTCCTTCCCGGTCTTCGTGCTGAAGCTGGCCGTGATCGTTATCCTGTTCCGCAGCTTCGTCTTTGCGCCGTTCTATATTCCCAGCGAATCCATGCTGCCACGGCTGCTGAACGGGGACTATCTGCTGCTGGCCAAGTGGCCCTATGGCTATTCGCGCAAGTCGCTGCCGATGGGCGTGCCGCTGCTGCCGGAAAGCCGGGTACTGGCCTCAACGCCGGAACGCGGCGACGTGGTGGTGTTCAAGGCTCCGCCGCTGGGCGAGCAGGACTGGATCAAGCGCGTGATCGGCCTGCCCGGCGATACGGTGCAGATGAAGGGCGGCCAGCTGTGGCTGAACGGCAAGCCGGTGCCGAAGGAACAGCTCGCCCCGTTCGACGTTCCGGTCAGCCCCAACACCCACTGCCTGTCCACCGCCTTCGAAGCCAAAGACGCGGCCGGGCAGGACGTCTGCCGCTATCCCCGGTTCAAGGAAACCCTGCCGGGCGGGCGCAGCTATGAAGTGCTGGACCTTTACAACAAGCCGTCCGACGACACCCCGCCGTTCGTGGTGCCTGAAGGCCACCTGTTCCTGATGGGCGACAACCGCGACAATTCCGAAGACAGCCGTTTCCCGGCCGAAGTCGGTGGCGGGATCGGGTTCGTGCCGATCGACAACGTGATCGGCCGGGCCACGGTGATGATGTGGTCGACCGACGGCGCGGCCGAATGGCTCAAGCCGTGGACCTGGTTCACCGCTGCCCGCTGGGACCGCATCGGCGGCACGTTCTAGGGCCGTGCTGGGAACCGAAACCCACGAATTCCTGACTGGCCTGGCGGGCCGCCCCCCGGTTGACGAGGCGTTGTGGCTGGAAGCCCTGACCCACGGCAGCACCGGGGCGGCGCGCGATTACCAGCGGCTCGAATTCCTGGGGGACCGGGTGCTCGGCATGGTGATTGCCGAATGGCTCTACAAGCTCGACACCGGGAACGAGGGCAAGCTTTCGCAGCGCCTCAACGCCCTGGTCAGCCGCACCGCCTGTGCGCGCGTGGCGCGGCAGATCGGGCTGGGCCCGCATATCCGCCTCGGCAAGCAGGCCCGCGACGATGGCGGGGTGGATAGCGACAATATCCTGGGCGACGTCATGGAGGCCCTGATCGGCGCCAGCTTCGTGACGCAGGGTTTTGAAACCACGGCCGAAATGGTCCGTCGGCTGTGGACCGATCTGGTTGGCGGTCAGGCCGGAAAGGCCAAGCACCCCAAGTCCGCCTTGCAGGAATGGGCCGCGGGCAACCGCCGCAAGATGCCCGAATACCGCCTGGTCGAACGCAGCGGCCCCGACCATGCCGCCCGCTTCACCGTCGCCGTCAGCATCAAGGGCGTGGGCGAGGCTGACGCTACCGCCAGTTCGATGCGCGATGCCGAAACCCTGGCGGCAGAGGCTTTCATGAAGAGGTTTGGATGAGCAGACTTGCCCCCATTGCGCTTAGGCTTTCGGCAACAGCAGCAATCCTGACCTGCTTGCCAGGCGCCGCCTTTGCGCAGCAGCTGACCGGATCAAGCTGGTCATGCAGTGGCTCGTCGGACATGCGCAATGACGCAGGTTATCGGCTAAACCACCGCCAGGGCTTTGATGCCCAGTTCAGGATCGTCGTCGGACCGCCCAGTTCGGGAAAGGTTCAAGTGGGTATTGTCTCTGAACAATGGACTTTCGGCGCGAAGACTGTGGTCGAATACCGGCCCAGCGCCAATCTGGAACGCGATGCAAAAGGACGGGATGTTATCAGGATGACCTACCTCGGAATCACCCGCTCGGCTGGCGATACCAGGCGCTATCCGGCTTTCGCCGAAGGCCTGCTCAACTATGATGACAACGGAAACCTGATCCTGCGGTTGCTGGTCAGCGGAAGCGGTGATGTCGTCATTGGCAAGTGCTACCCGGGATGACCCAGCACTGTGGCCTGATCGCCGTTCTCGGCGCGCCCAATGCGGGCAAGAGCACTCTGGTCAACGCGCTGGTCGGGCAGAAGGTGGCGATTGTCAGCGCCAAGGCCCAGACCACCCGCGCCCGGCTGATGGGGATTGCCCTGGAAGGCGATACCCAGATTATCCTCGCCGACACCCCCGGCCTGTTCGAGCCGAAGCGCCGGCTGGACCGGGCGATGGTCAACGCCGCCTGGGAAGGCGCGGCAGAAGCCGACGCGATCCTGCTGGTGGTCGATGGCCGCAAGAAGAAGCTCGATTACCTTCAGCCGATCCTGACCAGCCTGGAAGGCCGCCCGGAACGCAAGATCCTGGTGCTCAACAAGGTCGATGAAGTGGCCAAGGAGCCGCTGCTGGTCACGGCGCAAGCCCTGGCCGGAGAAGGCCAGTTCGATGAGGTATTCTTCATTTCCGCGCTGACCGGAGACGGCGTGCCGGAACTGAAAACCCGCCTCGCCGCGCTGATGCCGGAAGGCCCCTGGCACTATCCCGAAGACCAGGTTTCCGATGCCAGCGAGCGCCTGCTGGCCTGCGAAATCACCCGCGAACAGCTCTACCGCCAACTCCACGACGAACTGCCCTATGACAGCACCGTGCGGCCGGAAAGCTATCAGACCCGCAAGGACGGCTCGGTCGAGATCCACCAGCAGATCGTGATCGCCAAGGACAGCCAGAAGGGCATCGTGCTCGGCAAGGGCGGCGCGCGCCTCAAGTCCATCGGGGAAGCCGCGCGCAAGGAACTGGCCGAACTGCTGGGCGTGAAAGTCCATCTGTTCCTCCACGTCAAGGTCGATGAACGCTGGACCGATGACAAGGAAATCTACGAGGAACTGGGGCTGGAGTGGGTGCGTTAGTCCTGGAAGCAAGACCGATTGCCGATCGAGGCCGATCGGGTTAGTCTGCCGGAAAACAGGGGTCGCAGTTTCCGTGGGGGGCTGCCGATGAACACCTATCACTACATCGCCTTGAGCATGTTCGCCGTGCTTGCGCTGCTCGATCACTTCGGGCGCGGGCACGAGGCCCCGGAAGTGCCGCAGTGGCGGCTGCTGGGCACCCTGTCGGCGCTCAGCTACTTCGCGATCCTCACCTATGCCCCGCTGCTGTGGGACAGCGTGCTGGGCCAATACCGCCTGATCCCGGCCGACACCTACCCGCTGTGGGCGCAGGTGATCGGCGGCCTGTTCGTCTATGAACTGGGGGTCTACTGGTGGCACCGCACGATGCACCGGTTCGACTGGCTGTGGCGCCACACCCACCAGATGCATCACAGCGCCGAACGGGTCGATATCTGGGGTGCCTTCTGGTTCCACCCGCTGGATTCGCTGGCCTGGGCGCTGCTCGGCTCGCTCTCGCTGGTCTGGATCGTCGGCGTTTCGGCCGAGGCGGCCTTGATTATCAACGTCATCGGCACGTTCCCGCCAATGTTCCAGCACGTCAACATCCGCACGCCCAAATGGCTGGGGTACATCGTCCAGCGGCCGGAAAGCCACTCGATCCACCACCAGCGCGGGCTGCACGCCTACAATTACGGCGATCTGCCAATCTTCGACATCATGTTCGGCACGTTCCGCAATGCGGACAGCTGGCAGGAGGAAGCGGGCTTCCACCCCGGTTCGACCCGGCAGATCGGCGAAATGCTGGCTTGCAGGAAAATCAGCTAGCGCAGCTTCGCGATCCCGATCCCGTCGATCTTGGCGCGTTCCTTGGTCGATTCCTCGCTGCGGTTTAGCGCCTTGGCGATTTCCTTGAGGCCCTTGCCCTTGGAGGCCAGGGTCCGCAGCTTGGCAACCTCGTCGGCCTTCCAGGGCTGTTTGTGCTTGGCGAACTTGTCGGACATCAGTCAGCCTTCTTTTTCACCGCCGCTTTCTTGGCCGGAGCCTTCTTCTTGGGGGCGGCCTTCTTCTTTCCGCCCTTCTTCGCCGGGCCCTTGGCGGCCTTCTCGGTGATCAGCACCACGGCCTCCTCGGCCGTCAGGTCCTCGGGCTTCTTGTCACGCGGCAAGGTGGCATTGGTGGTGCCGTCGGTGACGTAGGGGCCATAACGGCCCGCCATCAGCTTCATTTCGCCGCCGCTTTCGGGGTGCGGGCCGAAGGTCTTGAGCGGTTCGGCCGGGGTGCGCTGCCCCCTGCCCCCGCCATTCGCAGCCTCGGCCAGCTTGGCGACGGCAGAATTCATGCCCGTTTCGAACACTTCGGCGGTGCTCTTGAGCTTGGCATACTTGCCATTGTGAGCGAGGTACGGCCCGTAACGTCCGATGGATGCGGTAATAACCTCGCCCGTATCGGGATGGTCGCCGATCGTGCGCGGCAGGCTGAGCAGCTTGACCGCCCAGTCCAGATCGAGCTCGCCAATGTCCTTGGGGATCGAACTGCGCGCCGCTTCCTTGCCGCTGCCCATTTCGATGTAGGGGCCGAACCGGCCGACCTTGCGGGTGATCGGCTCGCCCGTTTCGGGGTGCTTGCCGATCTCCCCTTCCTCGCCGGCAGCGCTGCCGCCGGGCTGCGCGAACTTGCGGGTGAACTTGCATTCCGGATAGTTCGAGCAGGCGACAAAGGCCCCGAACCGCCCGCCGCGCAAGCTGAGCCGCCCTGCCGCGCAGGCCGGGCACTGGCGCGGATCGCTACCGTCGTCCTTGGCCGGGAACAGGTAATCGTCGAGATACTCGTCCAGCGCCTCGGTCACTTCCGAGGGCTTGCGTTCCATCACCTCGTCGCTCTTGGGCTTGAAGTCCTTCCAGAAAGCTTCCAGCAGCGTCTTCCATTCCATCCGCCCGCCGGACACGTCGTCCAGCTCTTCTTCCATCCCGGCGGTGAAATCGTAAGCGACATAGCGCGGGAAGAACCGTTCGAGGAAGGCGGTCAGCAGCCGCCCCGATTCTTCGGCGAAGAAGCGGTTCTTCTCGGTGCGGACGTAGTTGCGGTCCTTCAGCACCTGGATCGTCGCGGCATAGGTGGAAGGCCGGCCGATGCCGAGTTCCTCCAGCCGCTTGACCAACGTCGCTTCGGAATAGCGCGGCGGCGGCTGGGTGAAGTGCTGGCTGGCCTCCACGGCGCGCTTGGCCGGGGTATCGCCTTGCGCCAGGGCGGGCAGCAGGCCGCTGTCGTCCTCGTCCTCGCCCGGTTTCTGGTCCAGCGTCTCGTCATAGACCGCCAGGAAGCCGGGGAACTTCACCACCTGGCCTGTGGCGCGCAGTTCGTGCTGGCCGGTGCCATCGCGCAGGGTCACGGTGGTGCGCTCGATGCTGGCACTGGCCATCTGGCTGGCGATCGCCCGCTTCCAGATCAGTTCATAGAGCCGCGCCTCGTCCCCGCTTCCATAGCGATCCTTGCCGAAATCGGTCGGCCGGATCGCTTCGTGGGCTTCCTGAGCGTTCTTGGCCTTGGTTTCATAATGGCGCGGTTTTTCAGGCAGGTAGTGGCCGTTGTTATAGCGTTCGCTGATCGCCAGCCGCGCGGCGGAAATGGCGCTGGGGTCCATCTGTACGCCGTCGGTCCGCATGTAAGTGATCGCACCGGCCTCATAGAGCGTCTGGGCCACCCGCATGGTGTGCGCAGCCGAGAAGCCGAGCTTGCGGGCAGCCTCCATTTGCAGGGTCGATGTGGTGAACGGCGGGTACGGATTGCGCCGGGTCGGCCGGGTATCGACTTCTTCCACCCGGAAGGTCGCGCCCTCGACCGCCGCCTTGGCGCGGCCCGCGCTGCCCTCGTCGCCAAGGCTCAGCTTGTCGAGCTTCTGCCCGTCGAACTTGACCAGCCGCGCGGTAAATTCGGTGCCGAGGTGCTCCAGCCGGGCCAGCACCGACCAGTATTCCTGCGGGCGGAACTTCTCGATCTCGTGCTCGCGCTCGCAGATCAGCCGCAGCGCGACCGACTGCACCCGGCCCGCGCTCTTGGCGCCGGGCAGCTTGCGCCACAACACCGGCGAGAGGGTAAAGCCGAACAGGTAATCCAGCGCGCGGCGGGCGAGGTAAGCATCGATCAGGTCCTGATCGAGATCGCGCGGAGCCTTCATTGCCGTGGTCACCGCATCCTTGGTGATCGCGTTGAACGTGACCCGCTCAACCTCCTTGGGCAGGGCCTTCTTCTTGGCCAGCAGTTCGCGCACGTGCCAGGAAATGGCTTCCCCCTCGCGGTCAGGGTCGGTGGCGAGGATCAGGCGGTCAGCCTGCTTGGCCAGATCGGTGATCGCCTTCACCTGACGGGCCTTGTCGCCATAGAGGTCCCAGTCCATCGCGAAGTCCTCGTCCGGGCGGACCGAGCCGTCCTTGGGCGGCAGATCGCGGACGTGGCCGTAGGAGGCGAGAACCTTGTAGTCCTTGCCCAGGTACTTCTCGATGGTCTTGGCCTTGGCCGGGGATTCAACGATGACGAGTTGCATTGCTTGGCGCTGAGCCCTTCTACGCGTATGTGTACGTGCGCGAGGGTGAGAGGTTCACCGGCAAGCCGTCAAGAGGCTGAGAGGAGCGGGTTGGAATGAAGCTGGCATTGGTGCTGCTCGGACTGCTCTCCGCCGCTGCCACCGCGGCCACACCAGCCGATTGGCTGACCAGGCCCGCTGTGACCGGGTTCGTCGTCGGTCATGAGGCCGGCGACAGCCAGCAATCGATCCGCGAATATGTACCGCAGGGCGAAACGGTGCATAACTGGACGCGAATGGTAACCGACCAGCGCTTCATCGACTTCGTCGAACTGGCCACGCCGCAGGAATTTGCCGAGGAAATGGCAAGAAATCTTCCCAAGGGCTGCCCCGGCGGCAAGGCCAGCGTGGTAACCAGCCTGCAGATTGAGGGCCGCAACGCAGCGCGGATGCGGGCCGATTGCCCCCGCAATCCCGATACCGGCAAACCAGAAGTGTTCTGGATCGTGTTGATCGCCGGAGAGCGCGACATGCATTCCCGCCAGGTCGCCTTTCGCCGGATCCCGACTGCTGCCGACACCGCCTGGGCCGA
>ERZ761602.4623-NODE-4623-length-17334-cov-5.685341_pt1 | contig 17334 bp, 16 predicted proteins | sample MGYA00512165_ERZ761602 | MGnify/ENA primary metagenome ERZ761602 (study PRJEB28899, sample SAMN02445085) | bioreactor sludge metagenome | biome: EBPR sludge; isolation source: Thorneside wastewater treatment plant | place: Australia: Brisbane, Thorneside...
TGCTACAAGCTGGCGGTGCTCATCTCGCTCTTCATCCAGGCCTTCCGCATGGGTGCCGAGCCCTTCTTCTTCAGCCACGCCAAGGAGGCCAACAGCAGGGAGACCTTCGCCCGCATCATGAACCTCTTCGTGGCGGTGTGCATGACGGCCTTCCTGGTGGTGATGCTCTTCCTCGACGTGTTCAAGTGGTTCATCCCCAACCCGGCCTACCACGAAGGGCTGCGCGTGGTGCCCATCCTGATGCTGGCCAACGTGTTCCTAGGCATCTACTACAACCAGAGCGTGTGGTACAAGCTCACGGACCGCACCAAGGCGGGCAGCACCATCAGCCTCATCGGTGCGGCCGTCACGCTGGTGCTGCTCTTCGCGCTGGTGCCGCGCTTCGGCTACATGGGCGCCGCCTGGGCCACGCTGGCCTGCTACGCGAGCATGGCGGCCATCAGCTACGCATGGGGGCAGAAGCACTACCCCATCCCCTACAACGTGACGCGCGTGCTGCTTTACATGGCGGGGGCGGTGATGATCTGGTGGGCATGCGAGCGGCTTCCCGTTGGCGAAGCGCTGGGCTACGGCATCCGGGGTATCGCCCTATTGGCATTCGGAGCTGCGGTATGGAGGATCGAGCGCCCCACCATCCGACCTTTGACACCATGACCGAGGCCGTCGCAGCGCAACTCCCCGTCCGCATCGTCAACAAAGGCAGGCACCCCCTGCCCCATTACGCCACCGCGCACAGCGCCGGCATGGACCTGCGCGCCAACCTCGACGCACCCATCATCCTCGCCCCCGGCCAGCGCGCCCTGATCCCCACTGGCCTCTTCCTGGAGCTCCCCGAAGGCACCGAAGCGCAGGTGCGGCCCCGCAGCGGACTGGCCTTCAAGCACGGGGTCACCGTGCTCAACAGCCCGGGCACCATCGATGCGGATTACCGCGGCGAAGTGGGCGTGCTGCTGATCAACCACGGGCATGAGCCCTTCGAGGTGAAGGATGGCGAGCGGGTGGCACAGCTCGTGATCGCCCGTTACGTGCGGGCCGAATGGCAGGAAGTTGCTGACCTGAGCTCGTCAGCACGCGGGGCCGGCGGCTTCGGCCATACTGGAACAAATTGAAGACCTTCGCGGCGAATCCATTCACCACAGAGGCACAGAGGCCACGGAGGGGGATGCTCGACGGATTTCTCTGTGTCCTCCGTGCCTCTGTGGTGAAACAGCATTGAGATGAAGATCATCGTCCCCATGGCGGGCATGGGCAAGCGGATGCGTCCGCACACCCACACCACCGCCAAGCCCCTGCTGCCCATCGCGGGCAAGCCCATCGTGCAACGCCTCGTGGAGGACCTGGCCGCCGTGGCCGGTGAACCCGTGGAGGAAGTGGCCTTCGTGGTGCACCCCAGCTTCGGCGTGAAGGTGGAGCAGGGCCTGGTGGCCATCGCCGAGAAGATCGGCGCCAAGGGCAGCATCCACTACCAGGAGGTGGCCCTGGGCACCGCCCATGCCATCCTCTGCGCCGAAAGCGCCCTCAGCGGCCGCATCATCGTGGCCTTCGCCGACACGCTCTTCCGCGCCCAGCTGAAGCTGGACAAGGACTGCGACGGCGTGATCTGGGTGAACAAGGTGGACGACCCGCGTCCCTTCGGCGTGGTGAAGCTCGATGGCGACGGCATCATCACCGAGTTCGTGGAGAAGCCGCAGGAGTTCGTGAGCGACCTGGCCATCATCGGCATCTACTACTTCGCCGATGGCGAGCGCCTCCGAAAGGAGATGCAGTACCTGATCGACAACGACATCAAGGAGAAGGGCGAGTACCAGCTCACCAACGCCATGGAGAACATGAAGCGCAAGGGCGCGCGCTTCAAGGCCGGCGCGGTGGATGTGTGGATGGACTGCGGCAACAAGAACGCCATGGTGGACACCAACACCAAGGTGCTCGGCTTCCTGAAGGACGAGAAGGGCCTGGTGAGCGCCAAGCTGAAGAGCACCCACAGCGTGGTGATCCCGCCCTGTTTCATCGGCGACGGCGTGGAACTGGTGAACAGCGTGGTGGGCCCGAACGTCTCCATTGAGGCCGGCACGGTGATCGCCGGCAGCGTGGTGCGCGACTCGATCGTACGGGGCGGCGTGCGTGTACTGGACGCCGTGATCGCCAACAGCATGATCGGCGAGCGCGCCCAGGTGACCGGGAAGGCCATGGACCTGAGCCTGAGCGACGACAGTACCTTGGGCTCACCTTAGACCGCATGATGCGCCTCCCCCTGCTCTTCCTGCTCCCCCTGTTCTTGGCGTGTGCCGGCGCCAAGCCCATTGCCCGCGAGGAGAGCGGCGCCACCGAACCTGCCATCGGCAACGGGGGCGACAAGCGCGCCGAGGTGATGCGCCTCTTCATGGAAGCCACGCAGGCCCGCCTGCAGGGCCAGCTGCCCAAGGCGCTCCTCCTCTACCAGCAATGCTTGAAGGCCGACCCGCAGAACGCCGCGAGCATGTTCGAGCTGGCCAAGCTCTACCACCAGGGCCAGAACTACGAACAAGCCGTGGGCTACGCCAAGCAGGCCGTCGCCACCGACAAGGGCAATATCTGGTACCGTTTCCTGCTCGCCGACCTCTACCGCCAGGGCAACCGCGCCGAGGACGCGATCGGTGTCTACAAGGGCATCCTTGAGCAATGGCCGGAGCGGTACGAGGTGTACCTGGACCTGGCTGCGGCCTATGCCTACGCCGGCAAGGCCGACGAAGCCGCCAAGGCCTACAGCGACGTGGAGAAGCGCTTCGGGCTGGGCGAGGACCTCATCCATCACGCCTTCAACACCTACATGGCCATGGGGCAGTGGGCGGAGGCGCAGAAGCTCCTGAGCCGCGCCATCGCCGCCAACCCCTCGAGCGCCGAGTACGCCGGCATGCTGGCGGAGGTGTATGACGAACAGGGCATGCACGACAAAGCCCTGGAACAGTACCGCGCGGCGCTGGCGCTCGACCCCTCGAACAGCATGCTGCGCATCTCCCTGGCCGAGCACCACTACGCCACCGGGCAGATGGAGCAGGCCTATGCGGAGCTGGGCGAGGCCTTCCGCGACCCCGATGTGGACATCGACGCGAAGATGCAGGTGCTCATCGGCTTCTTCGAGATGACCGAGCAGGAGGGGGAGAAGCCCGAGGACCGGCCCGATCTGATCCGGCGCAGCTACACGCTCATCGAAGCCCTGGAGAAGGCGCACCCGGAGAGCGGGAAGCCGCACACCATCCACGGCGATTTCCTGCTCCGTGACGGCAAGCTGGACGAGGCGCGGCAGGAGTTCCGCAAGGCCCTGGCGATGGAGAAGGACCGCTACCCGATCCATGCCCAGATCCTGCAGCTCGACCTTCAGCTGGGCGACCACGCGGCCCTGGTGAAGGATGCCGACTACACCATCGAGCTCTTCCCCACGGCTCCCGAGGCCTACCTCTTCAAGGGCCTTGCGCTCTCGCAGCTCGACCGGCACGAGGAGGCCATCGAGGCGCTCGTCACCGGCCGCGACCTGGTGGTGGACAACCCGCCGCTCACCGCGCAGTTCTGGAGCAGCCTCGGGGAGGCCTACCATGCATCGGAGCAGCATGCCAAGAGCGACCAGGCCTACGACCGCGCCCTGGCGATTCTGCCCGATGAGCCCACCACGCTCAACAACTACGCCTACTACCTGAGCCTGCGGGGCGAGCAGCTGGAGAAGGCCGAGCGGATGAGCAAGCGCAGCAATGAGCTGGCCCCCGGGCAGCCGAGCTACCAGGACACCTACGCCTGGGTGCTCTTCCGCATGAAGCGCTATGCCGACGCGCGCATCTGGATGGAGAAGGCGCTGGCCGCATCGCCCGACCCCGACGGAGAGCTCCACGAGCACTACGGCGACATCCTGTTCGAGTTGGGGGAGCAAGCCAAGGCCCTGGAGGAATGGAAGCGCGCCAAGGAGCGCGGGGGAGCGAGCGAGGTCATCGACCGCAAGATCAACGAAGGGCGGCGGGTGGAATGAACGCGACCGCCAAGGCCCTGCTGTTCCTAGCGCTCCCCGCAGCGGCGTGCAAGAGCGGCAGGCCGACCGCCCTGATCAACCGGGAGCTCCCGGCGCGCTCGGCCGAGCGCCTCATGGAACGCGTGCTGGCGGCGAGGCAGCCGCCTGTGGCGCACTATTCGGCCAAGGCCAGCGTAGAGCTGACCCTTCCGGATCAGACGCGGACCTTCAAGGTGCATCTCCGCAGCACGCAGGATAGCGCCGCATGGGTGAGCGTGGTGCCCGCCCTCGGGATCGAGGTGGCCCGTATGCTGCTCACGCGCGACAGCCTCAAGGTGCTCGACAAGCTCAACGACCGGTACTTCGTGGGCGACACCGGCCTGGCCAAGGCGCGCTTCGGGCTCCCTCCCGACCTGGCGCTCTTCCAGCAGGCCATCAACGGCGAAGCCATCGGGCTCGATCCCCAGGAACGCTTCCGCTCGGACCGGGAGGACGGCTACTACGTGCTCACCAGCCGCGCCAAGCGCCGCTTCGTCCGCGCTGCAGAGGACATCAGCCCCAGCGACACCCTGGCCCGAGACCGTGACATGCGCGAGCGGAGGCTGGAACGGACCCTGCGGCGCGCCGAAGAGAAGGAGACCGTGGTGCAACGCTACTGGATCGACCCCGACAGCTTCCGCGTGGCGCGCGTGCAGATCACCGACCTGGTGCACGACCGCACCGCCGAGCTGCGTTATGAGGAGCGCGGCGGCGCCGACATCAGGCACCTGCCTACGCGCATCCGCATCACCCTCAGCGAGCCCGGCCGCGTGGTGAGCGGGGCGCTGGAGATATCGCGCATCGACCTGGAGGGGCCCTTCCCCATGAGCTTCAAGATCCCCGAGAAGTATGCGCCCATGCCCTGAACGCCCCTTGCGCTGGCTGGTGCTGGCCCCGCTGGTGCTGGCCTCGGCGCTGCTCCTGGCCCAGAGCCGCAAGGAGCTGGAGAAGCGGCGCGATGCGCTGGACAAGCAGATCCGCACCACCACCGCCCTGATTGAGCAGGCCCGCAAAGAGCAACGCGTGACACAGGAGCAGCTGAGCCTCTTGGAGAGCCAGATCGCCGCTCGTGCGCAGCTCATCCGGGCCATGGACAGCGAGGTGCGGGCGGCCGATGACCGGATCCGGCAGGACGAGGAGGCGATCGCCTCACTGAAGGCCGACCTGCAGGCGCTCAAGGAGGGATACGCCCGAATGATCGCCGCCGCCTACCGAAACCGCAGCGCCTACGACCGCCTCAGCTACCTTTTCGCAAGCAGCAGCTTCCAGCAGGCCTACCGCCGCAGCCGCTATATCAACCAGCTCGCGGCCCAGCGCCGCCGGCAGGCCGCGCTGATCGCCGAGACCGAGGCCTCCCTCGATGCGCGGGTGGAGGCGCTGAAGGCCCAGCGCCAGGAGAAGGCCCAGCTGCTGACCGAGCAGGTGCAGGAGAAGCGCAGGCTCGACTCGGACCGGGCCGGACAGCAGAGCGCATTGGTGTCCCTACGCAAGGAAGAGGGCCGGCTCCGTGAGACGCAGAAGAAGCAGGAGCGCCAGCGTCGCGAGCTCGAGGCGGCCATCCGCAAGGCCATCGAGGAAGCGGTGAAGCCGAAGCCCAAGCCCGGCGGAGCGGCGGCCGGCACCGCCAAGCTCGACATCACCCTGACACCGGAGGCGCGGGAGCTGAGCTCCGATTTCGAGAAGAACAAAGGCAAACTGCCCTGGCCCGTGGAGAAGGGCGTAATCACCGGCCGCTACGGCAAGCAGCCGCACCCGGTGCTCAAGGGCATTGTCATCGACAACAACGGCATCGACATCACCACGGAGAAGGGTGCCGGCGTGCGCGCGGTTTTCCGCGGGGAGGTGAGCAGCGTGATCGTGCTCCCCGGCGCCGGCAAGGCCGTGATCGTCAGCCATGGCGCCTACAGGACGGTCTACAGCAACCTGGCCGCCGTGAGCGTGGCCAAGGGCCAGAAGGTGGATACCAAGCAACCCATCGGGACGGTCATCACAGGCGATGAGGGTGCTGTGGCGCACATCGAGGTCTGGAAGGTGACCGCGGAAGGCCTGGTGAACGTGGATCCCGCGCTGTGGCTCTTCCGCCAATAGGCCTGCGCTTTCGGTATACCTTTGGCGGCGCATCAACGCATCCCCCATGAGCACCCTGCCGCTTTCCATCCTGCTCGGCGTCATCGGCCCCTGGCAGATCGTCCTGATCGTAGCGGTGCTGCTACTGCTCTTCGGGGGCAAGAAGATTCCTGAGCTCATGCGCGGCCTAGGGCAGGGCATGAAGGAGTTCAAGAACGCCAAGGACGGCGCGGAGGAGAAGAAGGACGACGCGAAGTAGCCCTGCCACCGGTGAGCATCCCGAAGACCTTCGCCGAGGCCCGCCACTCCCTTACCCAAGGCGCAACAGCGACCGCGCTCACGCAACGGTCGCTGTCTGAAGCCGAGCGGCACAAGGACCTGAACGCATTCCTTGAGCTTTTCCCCGACAGCGCGCTGGCCAAGGCCGCCGAGGTGGATGCCAAGTTGAAGGCGGGCACGGCAGGCCCGCTTGCGGGCCTTCTGGTGAGCATCAAGGACAACATCTGTTACAAGGGCCATCGCGTGAGTGCATCCTCGCGCATCCTCGAGGGCTTCACCTCGCTGTACAGCGCCACGGTCGTGGAGCGGCTGCTCGCCGCCGATGCGGTGATCATCGGCCGCACCAACTGCGACGAGTTCGCCATGGGCAGCAGCAACGAGAACAGCGCCTACGGAAGCGTGAGGAACCCCGTGGACCCCGGCAAGGTCCCCGGCGGCAGCAGCGGAGGCGCCGCCGCCAGTGTGGCCGCCGGCATCGTGCATGCGGCCCTGGGCAGCGATACCGGCGGCAGCATCCGACAACCGGCATCGTTCACCGGCACGGTGGGCCTCAAGCCCACTTACGGCCGCGTGAGCCGCCATGGTCTCATCGCCTTCGCCAGCAGCTTCGACCAGATCGGCCCGTTCACGCGCTCTGTGGAGGATGCCGCCGCCGTATACAGCGTCATCGCCGGCAGCGACCCGCACGACAGCACCACCAGCCGCAGGCCGAACGACCCCATTCCGCTCAACGATCCGGGCAAGCTGCGCATCGGCTACTTCCGCGAGGGCATCGAGCGTGAAGGCATGGACCCCGAGGTGGTGGCCCACCTGCAGGCCCAGATCGACCGGCTCACCCGCGAAGGCCACACCGTGGAGCCCGTGGATGTGCCGCTGCTCGACCACCAGGTGCCTACCTACTACATCCTGGCCACAGCGGAGGCCAGCAGCAATCTGGCCCGCTTCGATGGCATCCATTTCGGACACCGCAGCAAGCTGGCCCAAGGCGTCGAGGAGACCTATCGCCTAAGCCGATCGGAAGGCTTCGGCCCCGAGGTGAAGCGGCGCATCCTGCTCGGCACCTTTGTGCTCAGCGCCGGGTACTACGACGCCTACTATGCCCAGGCGCAGCGTGTACGGCGCATACTGCGCAACCGCACCTTGGAGGCCTTCGAGCGATTCGACCTGCTGCTGGGTCCCACCTGCCCCACCACGGCGTTCGCCCACGGCGCCATCACCGATCCGGTGGCCATGTATCTGCAGGACATCTTCACGGTGCAGGCCAACCTTGCCGGAACACCCGCCATCAGCATCCCCACCGGAACGCACAGCAACGGCCTCCCCTTCGGAGTCCAGCTCATGGCGCGGCCCTTCGGCGAGCCGCTGCTGCTCGCCGCCGCGAAGGCGCTCTTCGGCGCCTGACGTCCACACCTCGCTGTGGAAGAGCCGCTTGCATACCAAGAGCGGTCCCCGCGCGTAATGCGGGTAACTTCGGCGCCATGGCCTTGCACCTTCGCATCACCATCGCGGCCGCGCTGCTGCACCCGGCGCTGAGCGCCCAGCACGAAGCGCCGCTGACGCTCCCCTCGGACGACCCGGTGATCGCCCGGCTCGACGACCTGGCCGCACTGCACTGGATCAAGCATACCCCATTCACCACCGACACCGCCCACCACAATGTGCACGGCTTCGCCCCCGACCAGGTGCCCGTTTGGCCGGAGGAGACCGTGCGCCAGCGGCTGGCCGTGCTCGATGCCGCCACCCCGTTCGACCTGGTGCACAACCGCGTGGTGCAGTCCTACATCGACCTCTATGCAGTGCGCAAGCGGGAGATGACCTCGCGCATGCTGGGCCTTGCCGAGCTCTACTTCCCCACCTTCGAGGAGCACCTTGACCGGCACGGGATTCCCTTGGAGATGAAGTACCTGGCCGTGGTGGAGAGCGCGCTCAACCCGAGCGCACGCTCACGTGCCGGCGCCGTGGGCCTCTGGCAATTCATGCTCCCCACGGGCCGTCTCTACGGCCTGAAGGCCGACAGCTATATCGACGAGCGCCACGATGTGTTCAAGAGCACCGAAGCGGCCTGCCGGTACCTCAAGCACCTCCATGGCATCTACAACGATTGGGAGCTGGCCCTGGCCGCTTACAACTGCGGCCCCGGCAACGTGAACAAGGCCATCCGCCGCAGCGGCGGAGCCAAGGATTACTGGCGCATCTACGATCATCTCCCGCGCGAGACCCGGGGCTATGTGCCGGCCTTCATCGCGGTCAACTACATCTTCAACCACCACGCCGACCACAACCTGTATCCGGTGGCACCAACCTATTGCGCCTATGAGGTGGACACCGTACGCGTGTGCTACCCGCTCGACCTCTCCGCCATCGCCGTGCTGACCGGTGGCACAGTGCAGGAGCTCAGGGACCTCAATCCGACCTTCAAGCTCGGCATCGTGCCGGATGTGGACCAGCCCGTGAGCCTCTATCTTCCCAAGGATGCCGTTCCCGTGTTCCTCAGCAACGAGGAGGCCCTCCGCTACAGCTATTATGCTGCTAATCCCGGCTCTGCAGCACCCGCCCCTTTGGCGCCAGCGCCTCCCGAGGAGAAGCGTCACGTGGTGAGACGGGGCGAATCGCTGGGCGGCATTGCGGCCAAGTACGGCCTCTCGGTCACCGAACTGAAGCGGCTCAATGGCCTTCGCAGCAACACCATCCATCCGGGCCAGAAGCTCCTCGTACGGCGGGGGGCGGCCAAGGCCGTTGACCGCACGGCCGATCCCGAGCCCAGGAGCGAGGGGCAGGCCGACTACCACATCGTGCAGCCGGGCGATACGCTCTGGGGCATCGCGCAGCGGTACCCAGGGGTGAGCGTGGAGGACCTGCGGCGCCTGAATGACGGGCTCGTGCATGGACTCAAGCCCGGCGCACGGATCAAGGTGCGCATTCCGCGGGGATGAAGCAGGCAACGACCGCACTGGCCCTGTGCCTCCTCCTGTTCGCTTGCGGAAGCCGGGAACAGCGGCTGCCCGACAGCGCCGGCGGCCCCGATGAAGTGCTGGTGGTGATGCCCAAGGGCCATTGGGAGAGCGAACCCGGCGCCGCGGTGCGGGCCCTGCTCGAACAGCCCATGGCCGGGGTACCGCAGCCGGAGCCGAGATTCCGCGTGGCGCACTGCCGCCCGGAGGACTTCTCTACGCTGCTACGGGTCCACCACAGCGTCATCCGCGCCGACATCGGCAGCGACAGCACAGCCTTCACCGCCCTGCGCGATGCGCACGCCCGCGGGCAGCTGATGATCCGCGTGGCCGCTCCCCGGCCCGGGGCATGGAACGAGCTCTGGCAGGCCAAGGGGCATGAGGCCGTGGCCGCCCTGGAGGACCACCAGCGCGCCCGGACCGGTGAGCGGCTCCGCCGCGAGCGCGATGCCGCAGTGAGCGGCAGCATCCGCTCCGCGATGGGGATCGCGCTCGATATCCCCGGCGGCTATCGCGTGGTGAAGCAGGAGAACGGCTTCGCCTGGCTCCAGCGCGACCGGATCATGAGCGGCAGCGGCCTGGAGCACAATGTCATCGAGGGCGTGCTCATCCATTCCCGTCCCTACACGAGCGACAGCACCTGGAACGTGCGCTACCTGGTGGACCTCCGCGACAGCGTGACGCGGGCCCACGTGGAAGGCCCCGACCCAGGCTCCTACATGATCGTGCAGCGCGGCTTCGAGCAGCTTGACCTGATGCCGACGGGCAGGGCCGTTCAACTCAATGGCCGCTTCGCCTACCTCATGCACGGGCTCTTCGGCATGCAGGGCGCCAAGATGGGCGGCCCCTTCGTGAGCCTTTCCACGCTCGATCCCTCGGGCACGCGCATCATCACGGTGGAAGGCTTTGCCTATGCGCCCCAATTCGACAAGCGCCCTTACGTGCGCGAGCTAGAGGCACTGCTGTTCTCGCTCCGCATGGAGTCCGGGGCCACTCCTTGAGCGTCAAGCAATAGTGCTACCGCACGGCGCGTTTTATCCACAGCGCGGTCGCGCGTGTTGAAAAATGAACGCCGACGACCACAGGCACTGCGCCTACTTTTCGGCTGCACCCATGGATTTCGCCCACCTCCGCCAATACGCCCACCAGCACTGCCGCTTCAAGCTCCGGAGCGGCAAGGAGGTCTTCGGCGTGGTGTGGGAGGTGGAGACCAGCGAAGCCGCCGGCGCCGATGGTGTGAAGCGCCTCTTCTTCGCCAGCGTGCGCGACTACGAACGCCTGCAGCGCGTCGGTGCACCGGTACAGGTCATCGCCATGCAGCCCGAGGAGATCGTGGCGGTGGAGAGCCTGGCGAGCTGAGCGTGCATGCGCCCCTTGCTTTTCCTGCTGCTGATCACCGCGTGCGGTGCAGTGCGGCGCGAGGCACTCAACCGATGGGCCGATGACCGCCTCTGGCCCGTGCTCGAAGCACAGGAGCATCGTGATACGCCAGCCCTGTGCGCGCTGCTGAAGCACGGAACCCATGCGGTGCGCGAGGCCGCTGCGCTGGCCTTCGCAAGCGTGCAGGACTCCGCTGCCCGCCGTTGCCTGATGGCCGCGCTGCACGATCCTGAGCCCCATGTTCGCGCTGCTGCCGCCTCCTCGCTGGCACTGGTGGCGGATACCATGGTCGCCCGGCTGCTGAGTGATGCCTTCACCGCCGAGCATGACAGCGCCGCCCGCCGCGCCTTGCTCCATGCGGCCTTCCGCGCCGAGCTCAGCACCCGTGAGCACGATGCGCAATGGCTCATCGGCTTCCTGGAAAGCGATGACGCGATGATCCGCCTGCTCGCTGCGCAGAAACTGTCGCGCAGCACACCGGCGCTCAATGACATGGAGCATGGCGTGCTGCACGCGGCGCATGTCGAGGACGATCCGGAAGTGCGCGCATCCCTCGTCCTCTCCTTGCGCCGCGGATCGCTACCGGCCTCGCTCGATTCACTTCGCAGATGGATCGCGGCCGATGCTGACGCTGGTGTCCGCATCGCGGCGATCAGGGCTTTGGCGAAGCGCGCTGAAGCGCCCACGCAGGAGCTGCATGATGCCCTGACCGACAGGGTGACCGGTGTTCGCCAGGCTGCGTTCGAAGCGCTCTCGGGCCTGCCATCGGGTGATGCTGCGGCCATGCTGCGCTTGGCCGAGAGCGGCGCTGACACGCTATTCCGCATTCAGCTGCTCGGCCTTGCCATGCGGCACGGGGCGGAGAACGAAGTGGACCGCGCACGCCACATGCTTCATGCGCTCTGCGACAGCGCTTCGGCACCCCAGCGTCGCGCCGCTGCGATGCGCTCACTGGCCGCAGCATGGGCGCCAGGGTACCACGTGGAGCTGCTATCCGTAATGCAGAGCGATGCACCATCTGCGGTGCGGCAAGCGGCATTCGAGGGCCTGGTCGGCATCACCAGGTCCATCATGGCGCGCTCACGATACGCTACGGTGGAAGACCATTATCGCCAACTGGGCAACGTGATCCGATCGGCCATCCATACGAAGGATGCGGGGTTGGTCTGCGCCGCGGCCGAGTTCCTCCAACAGGAGGAGGCCGCCACCATCCGACTTCTTCTGCCACCAACGATGGATGAGAAGGCCCTCGCTCCGCTGCACCCCATCCGGGACCTTGAGGCCATCCTGCTGTTGAGGCAGGCCGCCGCGAAGCGCGATGGGCTTCCCCCGCCAACGCACGCGGGCCCGCCCTTCAACCACCCCATCAACAAGGAGAGGCTGCGCGCCTTGAAGCAGGGCCAGCGCTACCGCATCACCACCACCAAGGGCATCATCCTCATCGCCACCGATGTGGACGAATGCCCCGGCAGCAGCCTCGCCTTCGATTCGCTTGTCACCGCAGGGTACTACAATGGCAAGGCCTTCCACCGCATGGTGCCCAACTTCGTGGTGCAGGGCGGCTGCCCACGCGGCGATGGCTACGGCGGCATGCCGTGGACGCTACGTACCGAGATCGGCCGCAAACCCTTCACCGCAGGCTCCGTGGGGCTCGCTTCCGCAGGCCGCGACACCGAGAGCTGCCAGTTCTTCATCACCCACAGCGCCACCCCGCACCTGGATGGCCGCTACACCCGCTTCGGTGAGGTGGTGGAGGGCATGGATGTGCTGTGGCGGCTGCAGGTGGGGGATGTGATGGTGAGCGTGGAACGCGTGGAATAAGCTGATGGGATGCGGCGATCGTTCAGCCCTTCCGGCTCGCTTCCAGGTAGCCGTTCAACAGGTCGGCCAACTCCTGGTGCTGGTAGCCGTAGTTGTCGGGCAGGGATGCGTGGTAACCCCAGAAGGCCGTGTTCCAAGCCTGCCAACGGCGATGGCTTGACAGGGGCTTTGAGCCTTCGACGAACAGGATGCCCACGTAGCGGTGCCGTTGCCGGAAGGGTCCGTGCCACCGGGTCCATTCGGCCACACCGAAGCGCTCGATCTCCTGCCACGCATAGTGGCTGTGCCGCAGGAAGGTCTTCACATAAAGACCCTGGGTGGTGATCACCACACGGGAGGTCCCGGGTATCAGCTGGATCACCGCCACCACGGCGATCAGACCGAAGAAGACCTGGCCGAACCAGCCGACACCACGCTTGAACGGTTCCGTGGCGTGATGGGCCATCCACCAGCCCGCGACCACGAACAACACGCCAATGGCCATTACACCCAGCCACTTCCACGGCCGTGGTGTCAATACCAGCAGGGGATGTTCGATGGCTGACATTTCAGAAACGCCGTCGCTCGGGTAGGTCGACCCGGTGGGTCGACGCTACAGGTGCAATTCCCGAGGATCGCGGTTGTAGATGATGCCCTAGCCTTGCTCAAAGCGTTCCGGCCGCATCTGCGGGAACAGCAGCACCTCCTGGATCGCGGGATTGTCCGTGAGCAGCATCACCAGGCGGTCCATGCCGATGCCGATGCCGCTGGTGGGCGGCATGCCGAACTCCAGCGCACGCAGGAAGTCCTGATCGATGTACATGGCCTCGTCATCGCCGCGTTGCTGCAGCTTCAGCTGTTCCTCGAAGCGCTCGCGCTGGTCGATCGGGTCGTTGAGCTCGCTGTAGGCGTTGGCCACCTCGAAGCCGGCCACGAACAGCTCGAAGCGTTCGGTGAGGCGCGGGTCCTCGCGGTGCTTCTTGCAAAGGGGGCTCATCTCCACCGGGAAGTCGGTGACGAAGGTGGGCTGGATCAGCTCGGGCTGCACCAACGTGCTGAACAGCTCGTCGATCAACTTGCCCTTGCCCATGCTGGGCGCCACCTCGACCCCATGCTTCATGCACAGCGCACGGATGTCGTCCTCCTCCATGTCGAGCACATTCATGCCGATCTTCTCCTCAATGCTGCCCACCATGGTGATGCGCCGGAACGGACCGGTGAAATCGATCTCCTTGCTTTGGAAGCTGGCCTTGGGCGATCCGTTGGCAGCGGTGGCCACGCGCTGGAACACGCCTTCGATGAAGTCCATCATCCAGCGGTAGTCCTTGTAAGCCACGTAGAGCTCCATCACCGTGAACTCCGGGTTGTGGGTGCGGTCCATGCCCTCGTTCCGGAAGTTGCGGCTGAACTCGAACACGCCGTCGAATCCACCCACCAGCAGGCGCTTCAGGTAGAGCTCGTTCGCGATGCGCAGGTAGAAGGGCACATCAAGCGCATTGTGGTGCGTGGTGAAGGGCCGGGCCGCCGCGCCGCCGGGAATGGCCTGCAGCACGGGCGTATCCACCTCCAGATACCCGGCCCGCTGGAAGGCGCTGCGCATGGCGTCGAAGATGCGCGTCCGCTTCAGGAAGGTCTCCCTCACGTGAGGGTTCACCACCAGGTCCACGTAGCGCATGCGGTAGCGCAGTTCGGGGTCGCTGAAGGCATCGTGCACGTTGCCTTCCTCGTCGGTCTTCACCACGGGCAGCGGGCGCAGCGCCTTGCTCAGCACGGTGAGCTGTTCCACATGCACGGTGATCTCGCCGGTGCGGGTCTTGAACACATGGCCCTTCACGCCGATGAAGTCGCCGAGGTGCAGCAGGTGTTTCCATACCTCGTCGTAGAGGGTCTTGTCCTCGCCGGGGCAGATGCCGTCGCGGGCGATGTAGATCTGCTGGTCGCCGGTGTGGTCGCGCAGCACGGCGAAGCTGGCCTTGCCCATCAACCGCACGCTCATCAGGCGGCCGGCCAGGGCCACCTCCTGCTTGGGGGCGTCCTCACCGGTGGGCTCCTGCCAGCCGCTCTTCACCGTGGTGGCGGTGTGCGAAACCGGGTATTCGGCGGCCGGGAAGGGTTCGATGCCTAGGGCGCGCAGCTTCTGCAGGGCCTCACGACGTACGATTTCCTGATCGGAAAGGGCGTGAAACATGACGGAATGAGGAAAATGGCCCGCGAAGATACCGGGTGGGTAAAGATGGGGTCGAAGGTTGTTCGCCAGATCGAACCGTCGCCTACTGACCGATCGGTATCACAGGAATCGCATCGTGGTCATGTGGGACGGGCCACCTACCAGTGACCTCATCATTGACAGCGAAACGCCACCTCGCCGCTCCTCTTCATATCGATGTCCCGACCAGCGCACATGCTACCAAAGCTTCCCGTAGGGGTGGCGAATCCGCTCCGACTCCAGATCGATGGGTCCGGAGAATGGCTGCGGCACGCCGATCCCGGGCCCCTTGGCCGAAGTCTTGGACTTTCGCTTGATCCCGTTCTCCGCCTAAAGGGAGAGCGTGGTCCTCATTCCGGAATGATATCCCTATAGCAACCCATGCGCAAGGGCCAAACAACCCGGAAACGCGATGCTGCGTAACACGCCCCTAATTTCGACCCCGCATACCCCACCCCATGTACAACCTCATCGATGCCTTCCCCAAGCAACTGAAGGAAGCCTTGGAGATCGGCCGCAAGGCCCAACTGAAGGCCCCCGGCGGACCCTACGGCAACGTGGTCGTCACCGGATTGGGCGGCAGCGGCATCGGCGGACGCATCGCGGCGCAGCTGGTAGCCAAGGAGGCCAGGTGCCCCATCGAGGTCTACAACAACTACTACCTGCCCGGCTACGTGAACCACAAGAGCCTGGTGATCGCCTGCAGCTACAGCGGAAACACCGAGGAGACCATCGCCGCCATGGAGCAGGCGCTGGGCAAGGGCGCCCGCGTGGTGGTGATCACCAGTGGCGGCACCATGCTGGAGATGGCCAAGGCGAAGGGACTGGACCACATCGTGATCCCGGGCGGCAACCCACCGCGCACCATGCTGGCCTATTCGTTGGTGCAGCAGTTCTTCGTGCTCCATCATTTTGGCATCATCGGCGATGGCTTCGAGGGCGCGATCAAGACCGCCGCGAACATGCTCGAGGATGAGAAGACCCGGATCCAGGCGGCGGCCAAGGAGCTCACCGAGAAGCTCTTCGGCAAGCGCCTGGTCATCTACAGCGAGGCGAGCACCGAGGCGGTGAGCATCCGTTTCCGGCAGCAGGTGAACGAGAACAGCAAGGAGCTGTGCTGGCACCATGCCATCCCCGAGATGAACCACAACGAGCTGGTGGGCTGGGCCGGGGGGAAGGACGATATCGCGGTGGTGATCTTCCGCCACAAGGAGGACCATGAGCGCAGCCAGATCCGCATGGAGATCAACAAGGATGTATTCCGCAAGTACACGCCGCACATCCACGATGTGTGGAGCCAGGGCGACACGGCCTTCGCGCGCCAGCTGCACCTGATCAACCTCGGCGACTGGGTGAGCTACTACTGGGCGGAGAAGAAGGGCGTGGACCCGAGCGAGATCGCGGTGATCAACATGCTGAAGGGGAAGCTGGCGGAGGTGAAGTAGTCATTGTCGCGGAGGCGCAGAGTCGCGGAGAACCCCAAGCATGCTGTACCTCGAGCCCTCCGGGACCATCATCGGAGCCGCCATCGAGGTGCATCGTGAGCTTGGGCCGGGACTGCCCGAGAGCGTTTATGACCATTGCTTTGCGCGCGAGTTGAGGGCGGCAGGAGTGCCCTTCCTGCAGCAGCACCCCGTACCTGTCCGCTGCAAGGGCGAGCAGCTGGACATGGGCTTCCGGCTTGACCTTTGGGTGGACCAACGCATCATCGTGGAGATCAAGGCCATAGACCTGTTGCAGGGAATCCACCGTGCCCAGCCCTTGAGCTACCTTAGGCTGACCGGGTGCAAGCTCGGCTTGCTCATCGACTTCAACGAGCCCTTGCTTACCGGCAGTGCACGTCGCGTTGCGAATGGATTGGATGAGTCCTGAATCAGCATTCTCCGCTCCTCTGCGCCTCTGCGGCCAAACCCTATGAGACACATCCACTTCCGCGACCTCGGCCTCATCGACTACGCCACCGCGTGGGATCTGCAGACGCGCCTTTTCAAGGAGACCATCGACCGGAAGATCGCCAACCGGAGCCTGCCGGAAAGCGAGCAGGCGCCCACCGAGGACCACCTCCTCTTCTGCGAGCACAACCATGTGTACACCTTGGGCAAGAGCGGCAAGCCGAGCCACTTGCTGCTCAACGAGCAGGGCCTCCGTGAGAAGGGCGTCCAGTTCTTCCCCATCGACCGCGGCGGCGACATCACCTACCACGGGCCGGGGCAGATCGTTGGCTACCCCATCTTCGACCTCGACCATCATTTCACCGACATCCACCGCTACCTGCGCACGCTGGAGGAGGCCATCATCGGCACACTGGAAGCATACGGCATCAAAGCAGGGAGGATTGACGGACTCACGGGCGTATGGCTCGACTGGACCGACCCCGTCAAGGCCCGGAAGATCTGCGCCTTCGGCATCCGCGCCAGCCGGTGGGTCACCATGCACGGCTTCGCGTTCAACGTGAACACGGACCTCAGCTATTTCCGGAACATCGTGCCTTGCGGGATCGCGGACAAAGGCGTCACCAGCATGGCCGCTGAGCTGGGCAGCGAGGTGGACATCGAGGCCGTGAAGAAGAGATTGCGGTTGGAGATCGCGGACCTGTTCGATGCGGAGCTGGTGGTGTGAAGAAGAGGCCAGCGACTTAT
>ERZ761602.4624-NODE-4624-length-17333-cov-7.485646_pt1 | contig 17333 bp, 17 predicted proteins | sample MGYA00512165_ERZ761602 | MGnify/ENA primary metagenome ERZ761602 (study PRJEB28899, sample SAMN02445085) | bioreactor sludge metagenome | biome: EBPR sludge; isolation source: Thorneside wastewater treatment plant | place: Australia: Brisbane, Thorneside...
TGGCGCGGGCTGGCGTGATGTACAACAGCGGACCGCCGGCATCTTGCCGGCAACGGGCAAACGCAAACAGGTTGCTGCGGCTTGCTCGAATCGGTGTTGCCGGCTGGAAGCCGGCGGTCCTCTCTTGAGTTCACTCCTACTCTTGAGTTCACCCCCACCCCTGCCCCTCCCCCCTCTAGGGGGAGGGGAGGAGCGCGCTCATGTCTGACAACGCACTCGTCATCGCGGGAAAACCCTACGCCTCCCGCCTCATCATCGGCACCGGCAAGTACAAGACCTACGCCGAAAACGCCGCCGCGCTGGAAGCCAGCGGCGCTGAGATCGTCACGGTCGCGGTGCGGCGGGTGAACTTGAGCGACCCGACCAAAGAGCGTCTCACCGATCACATCGATCCGAAGAAAACGACCTTCCTCCCCAACACCGCCGGCTGCTTCACCGCCGACGAAGCGCTGCGCACGCTGCGCCTCGCGCGCGAGGCGGGGGATTGGAAGCTGGTGAAGCTCGAAGTCCTCGCCGACCAGAAAACGCTCTATCCCGATATGGAAGAAACGCTCGCCGCCGCCAGAGTGCTCGTCGCCGAAGGCTTCGAGGTGATGGTCTATTGTAGCGACGATCCGGTGTACGCGCGCAAGCTGGAGGATGCCGGCTGCGTCGCCATCATGCCGCTGGGCTCGCTGATCGGCTCCGGCCTCGGCATCCAGAACCCGGTGAATATCCGCCTTATCGTCGAACAAACTCGCGTCCCCGTCATCGTCGACGCCGGCGTCGGCACCGCAAGCGACGCGACCGTGGCGATGGAGCTCGGCGTCGACGGCGTGCTGATGAACACCGCAATCGCCGAAGCGAAAGACCCCATCCGCATGGCCCGCGCCATGAAACACGCCGTCATCGCCGGCCGCGAAGCGTATCTCGCGGGGCGGATGGGAAAAAAGCGCTACGCTGACCCGAGCTCACCGCTGGGCGGGCTGATTTAGCACAGGCAGCGCTGAGCCAACGGTTTCCCTCTCGCCTGTGAGGCTTATTGCCCGCGCGCCTTGTAATGGGCGCCGCGGCGGGCCACGTCGCAATAGTCAGGTTTCCTGACGTTTCCCATGAGTTTCCAAATGACTGAGCAACCGAAAGTCGCGCCCGGCGCGACACTCACGCCCACGCCTGCGCCCGCTAAGGACGTTGCGCCTGCGTCGAAGCAAGAAACAATTGGCCCGGACGCACCGCCCGCCGCTGTCGCCGAGCCGAAAAAGTTCTGAACGGGCGCCGCCGTGCGCAGCGTGCGTTCGGCGGCGGTCGCGTCGCGAGGGTTCTTTTTTGGCCTATATCGTCAATTCATCGCCGGGCGCTGGCTTTCGCTTCGAGCCAAGCGCGACCTTCGAGCAGGCCAAGGCCGCGCTCGGGCACGCGGCAAGCCTGGCGCTGCGCGGTATGCGGCTGATCAGAATCAAAGATACTCAAACTGGAGAGGTGTTCGACGAGAGCGCGCTCCGCAGGAAAATATTGTCGGGAGCGAGTGCGCAGGCGATGTTGAACGAAGATCAAGAACGCGCGGCGCTGACCGCGGACGATTATCGCGCCGCCGGCGTGGAGGCCCCCAATTGGGCGGGCGAGCCTATTCCAGCGCTGGAAACGTGGCGGCGCTGGAAACTGGCCGAAGATCACGCCTTGTCGCACAAGCGGATCGCCTCGCGCGCGCCGCTGGACCCCGCCTGATCGCCGACGCCATCACCATCACGCACCGGCATGGCATTTGGCGCGTTTCGCTCGATGACGTGTTTTACGGCGATTATCGCACAAGCCGGCTCGCGACCGAGGCGGCGGGGGAGTTGCAAACTCGGCTTGCGGTCGGCGGGCGCAAAGTGCGGGTTGTGGCGGCGGCGGCGCCGACTACCTAGCGAGGTGAGTCAGCCAGCTCGCCCCCCCTGCTACGGGAGAGGAAACGCTGGGCGAATGGGAAGAAGCTGATCCGAGCAGCCCGCTGGCCTAATCTAAGCCTCGTCGATAGGGCGTCTCGCCGTCAGCTTGAATGGCGCTGTCCCCGCGAAAGCGAGCGATCGCTCATGGCCTGTTGCCTCGTCACATAGCACGACAGAATCCGGTTCCACTCGATACCGTCTGAACTGCACGTTGGCATCCCCTTGGTGATGCATTGCGATTCCGTTCAGAGTGAACTCGATGACTTCCAGCTGACCGTTGGGCGCCGTGCGGGTCCAGGTGCCTGTCACACGTTCGAAAGCGGGATCGGTGGCGCGTGTCGTGTCAATCGTTTCGAACATCTCCTCGCGAGCGCGCCACGAGTCTGGTGACCACTCTGCATTATTCCATTGAGCCTCAAATGCAGCGCTTGAGATGATTTCGAACGTCACCGTGCCATCCGACTCGCGTGCAATCTCGTCCAGGCCCCAGGGCTCAAGGGTGGTCAATCCCAGAGCCGCAAGCGATTCCAGGGATGACTTCCACGAATAGTCGGTCCCCAGTTGCACCCGCCGTGTGATCTTTCCATCAACAAACTCGTAGATTTCTTTCGGAGGAAAGCCGGCTTTGAGGAGCGACTGCGAATGCATTGTCCGGCTCAAATGAATTGTCTTTTGCTGGGTCATCGCTCCACCCACTCCCGCAAATCCGCCAGTGCCCGTTCCGCCAGCGCGAGCTTTTTCGCGCGCCCGCGCTCCTCGCCCTTGAGCTTCTTCCCATCGGCCCCATGCGTTGGCGCTGCGATTTCCGGAAACAGGCCAAAGTTCACATTCATCGGTTGAAACGAGCCTTTGCCGCCTTCGATATGCCCGCCAGTGACATGCGCGAGCAGTGCGCCAAGCGCGGTCGTCGCTGGCGGCGGCGCAAGTGCATGTCCCAAGCGCTCGGCTGCCGCAAAGCGCCCCGCCAGCAACCCCGTCGCGGCGCTTTCGACGTAGCCCTCAACGCCTGTGACTTGCCCGGCAAAGCGCACGCGCGGCTCGGTGCGCAAGCGCAAACTTGCGTCCAGCAGCTTCGGCGAATTCAGAAACGTGTTGCGATGAATGCCGCCGAGGCGCGCGAAACGCGCGTTTGCAAGGCCCGGGATCATGCGGAAAATCTCTTCCTGCGCGCCGTATTTGAGCTTGGTCTGAAAGCCCACCATGTTGAACAGCGTGCCGAGCTTATTGTCCTGCCGCAGCTGCACCACCGCATGCGGTCGCTTGCCGACGCGCGGGTCCATCAGCCCGACCGGCTTCATCGGCCCGAACCGCAACGTCTCCGGTCCACGCTCGGCCATTACCTCGATCGGCAAGCAGCCTTCGAAATAGGGCGTGTTCTTCTCCCACTCCTTGAACTCAGTCTTCGCGCCGGCATTCAGCGCGTTGATGAACGCCACATACTGCGCCTCATCCATCGGGCAGTTCACGTACGCTGCCTTATCGCCGCCCGGACCTTCCTTGTCGTAGCGCGACTGCTTCCAGGCAATATCGAAATCGATGGACTCCGCATGCACGATCGGCGCGATCGCATCGAAGAAGGCGAGCGAGTCTTCACCGGTGAGATTGCGGATCGAGTCCGCGAGCGAGGGTGAGGTGAGCGGGCCTGTGCAAAAGATCACGCTCTCCTCGTCATTTCGGGACGCGCGCAGCGCGAACCCGGAACCAGGGGGATCGGCAGACTCATTCGTGGCCCCTGGGTTCCGGACTGCACTTTCGGCGCGTCCGGAATGACGAAAGAGTTGGTTGAGCGATTTGATCTCCTCACGCTGAATCGTGATCAATGGATGCGCCATCAGCGCCGCCGTCACTGCATCGCTGAACACATCGCGGTCCACCGCGAGCGCGCTGCCTGCGGGCACTTGCGCGGGCGTTGCGCATTTCATCACCAGCGATCCCAGCCGCCGCATCTCCTCGTGCAGAAGGCCCACGGCGTTACCGCGCCAATCGTCGCTGCGAAACGAATTGGAACAGACGAGTTCGGCGAACTTGTCGGTCTGATGCGCATCGGTTTTCGCGACTGGCCGCATTTCGTGCAGCACCACCGGCACGCCGGCGTTCGCCAGCGCCCAGGCCGCCTCCGATCCAGCCAAGCCGCCGCCGACTACGTGTACGGGTTCCATGGCGCCGTTCTGCCGCCCAAAGTCGCAGGGTTCAAGGCTCGCATGGGCCTCGCGAATACTGCATAAGCACACGCAGGAGGATGGATGATGGCCGGGCGCGGGGGAGTTTCGATCAATGAGTGCGTCGGCGAGGCGCTGCGTTTTTCGCGCGCGAACATGCGATTCATAGCCATGGCGTCCGCGTTGGCCGCAGGCGCGATTACGGCGCTGACGGCATTGGCGCTTGGCGCGCCGACTTTAGCGTTCCCGCTCAATATGCTGATGGGCTTGGCGCAGGCGACCGCTTATGCAGCGTTCCTGGGGCTTGCGTTGGTTTCCTCTGATCATGCGCGCGCGCGCTTCCTTCAGGATGGCCTGCGGACGTGGGCGGCGATGGCGATCATCGCGTTCCTCATGTTCATTTTGCTGTTCGTAATGTCCTTACCGATTGTAGGCGTTTTGCTTGCTGGGCCGATGGCGCCGTACGTTGAGGACCTGCAGCGCGCCGGTCAGGACCAGGCGGCGGTCATGGCGATCATGACGCGGTTCGCGGAGGCCAATCCAGGCATGCTATTAGGGATCGTCTTATTTTTTGGCGCCATCACTCTGTTTGTGACGTCGCGCTTCTTTGTCGCCGCCCCCGCGACGCTTGCGGCTCGGCGCATCCTGACTTTCGAGACTTGGCGGTGGACCAAAGCTGCGACCCTTTCCATCGTCGGCGCGCGCCTCATGCTGTTGGCGCCGGCCAATGTCTTTGCTGGGGCGTTGGGCTATGTCATCGGGCGCCTCATGGGGGTCGACGCGATGGCGCCGGCGACCGGGCAAACGGCCGCGCCCTTCTTTCTGGTTTATGTTTTCGCGTCGGCTTTCCTCTCGCTGATGATCTACTACGCGCTGGAGGCGGGGCTTTCGGCTGCCTTCTATCGTAGGCTCCGTCCGCCCGCGGCCTAAGGCTCGACCGACTCGTGATCGTCCTCTAAGCCCACGCGAATGGCTGGTTCTCGTCCTTATGTGTACGATTTATTGCGGCTGGCGGGGCCCGTGGCGCTCGCGCGCCTTGGCATCATCGGGATGGGTATCGCCGACGTCGTCGTCGTGGGCCAACTGGCGCCGGATGAGCTGCCGCATCAGGCGCTGGGATGGGCGCCGACAGCGGTTTTTCTGGTCGCGGGCATAGGTCTCCTTCAAGGCGTGCAAGTGCTCGCTGCGCGTGCGCTTGGCGAAGGCAAACCAGAAGGCGCTGGCGTTGCGCTGCGCCGAGGCTTGGTGCTTGCGCTCCTAGCGGGCGCGCTCTCCTGCGTCGCGATGTGGGCTGGCGGGGAGCGGCTCTTCACCGCTTTTGGAATCGACGCATCGCTGGCGTCGCCGTCCACGCCCGTCATGCTGATCTTGGCGCTCTCCGTACCGCTTCATCTTATGTACGTCGCCGCCACGTTCTTTCTTGAGGCGATCAAGAAGCCGGCGCTGTCGACCGCGATTATGTGGGCGGCCAACGCGGTGAACCTCGCGCTCAATCTGCTTTGGGTGCCGGAGCACGGCGCCATCGGATCGGCGTGGGCGACGGTGGGTGCTCGCATATTTCTTGTGGTGACGATCCTGGCGGGCATCGCGTTGCTGCGCGACGGCGCGGCATTCGGCGTGCGAAACTTGCGCGCAGAGGGACCAAGCTTCGCCGCGCTTCTTGGCGTGGGCGTGGCAGCGGCGGTGAGTCAGGCCGTGGAAGCGGGCGCCTTCTCCGCGATGACGGTGATTGCTGGGCGCATCGGCGCGGACGTGGTCGCGGCGTACCAGATCATACTCAATCTGATGGCTTTTGTGTTCATGATCGCGTTGGGCATGGCCGCTGCCGCCGCCGTGCTGGTGTCGGAGGCCGTTGGCCGCAAGGCCTTCGCGGACGCAGCGCGGGCGGGCTGGACGGCGATTTGGCTCAACGCGATCGCGATGGTCATCGCCGCCATCGTGATCGTCGCGTTCGCGCATCCGATCGCACGCGCTTATACCGCAGACGTCGCGCTGGCAGGACTGATCGCGTCATTGCTTTGGATTTCAGCGCTGTGCCTCCATCCGGACGGGGCGCAAGTCGTTATCGCCTCGGCGCTGCGCGCGCGGAGCGACAACTGGTTTCCGACGTTCAGTCACATCGTCGCCTACGCCGTCGTCATGCCCGTGCTCGGCTACTGGCTTGCTGAGCAGAGGGAGATGGGCGTAGCAGGGCTGCTCTTTGCGATCTTCTGGGCGAGTGTCGTGTCCGCGGGGATTCTCATCGTTCGATGGTGGGCGCTCGCGCGGGCGGCGCGTCATGCGCCCACGTCAAGTATCCAGCCTTCCTGATTTTCGACGACTTCGCGCTGCGGGTCGTCTCGTCGCGGGCCAAAGAGAGCCCCTAGTTGGAATTTTTCATCGAGACTGTTGAAGCGTTCGCACGCGGCGCGAACCTGGGCTTCATCTTTCGTCGCGCCGGGCGCGGATTTGCTGGCGAGGAGGCTCGGGTATATCTCTGCGAACACGGCCTCCACCCCATCCAGATCGCTGGGGGAAAGCGCGCGCCAGCCTGTCTCGAAGGGCCAAATCCGCGTCGCGCGCGAATCGCGAAGGCGTTTGACGACGGGCAGGCCCACAAGCGCCTGACCGCCCACTGAGCCCTGATAGTACAGTTTCCAGATCGAGGAGGCTCCCTTCGCCGCTTCCTCGCACAAGCGAAACTCAGGCAAATCGCCGGCGCCGTGTTCCCGGACGCGCTTGACGGAAAGCATGGTTTGCGCATCGCGCGCGGGAGCGCCCCAGAACGGAAACGCCTCGCCCGTCATAAGCCGGTTCATCTTGGCGCCGACTTGGAAGCGATTGTTGGCGTTGTCCGGCTTGTCCTTCACTTCCTTCGCGACGAAATCCAGCAGCGCCCGCCACGGCGTCCCCGCGAGCCCTAGCGCCTGCGCCGTGCCGCGAGGAAAACCAAGCGGGAAGTCAAATCCGACGAGCGCTCGCTCGCTCTTGCGTTGCAGCTCATCGAGGATTGCGTTGAGTTGTTTTTCAGCGTCGGCGCGCGTTGCCGGGTTATGCGCCTCGAAGGCCATCTGGAAGCGCACGTTCCGCTTGAGCACGCCAATCCAAATAGAATCCGGTCCCGTCGCGGGTTTCGACGCCGCGCTCCAGTCCACCATCACATAGGCTTGAAACAATCGCTGGTTCATGATCAGCCAAGTTTGACGAGCATCTTGCCGCTGTTGACGCCGGAGAATAGGCCCAGGAACGCCTTGGGCGCGTTCTCAATCCCGTTTTCGACGGTCTCTTCCCACTTCATTTTTCCGTCCTTGATCCACTGGGTCATCTCGACGCGGAATTGGTCGCGCATGTCCCAGTAATTGGTGACGATGAAGCCCTGCATTTTGAGGGATTTGCCAACAACATAGATGATGTTGCGTGGGCCGGGCTTCAGTTCGGTGTCGTTGTAGGCGGAGATCATGCCGCATTCGATAAAACGCGCAAACGGACGCGCCAGTTCCAACGCCACTTCCAAATGGTCGCCGCCGACATTGTCGAAGTAGATGTCGATTCCGTTGGGCGCAGCGGCGCGCACGGCCTCCAACAGATTGCCGCACGTCTTGTAGTTGACGCCCGCGTCGACGCCCACGGATCTCAGCCAGCTGAGCTTCGCGTCGGAACCCGCGGAGGCGACCACTCTGCAGCCTCGGAGTCTTGCGATCTGGCACACGGCTGCGCCAACCGCGCCCGCCGCGCCGGAGACAAAAACGGTATCGCCAGGTTTTGGCTCCCCAATCCGCGCTAAGCCGGAATAGGCCGTGAGGCCAGGCATGCCGAGGACGCCGAGATAAGCCTGTGGCGGTACGTTTTCGTTCGGCAGTTTTTGTAGCGCGCCGCCAATGCTCACGAACCCCTCGCGCCAACCATTCATGCTCTCAACCAAATCTCCGGTGGCGAAATCGGGATGGTTCGATTGCTCGACCCGTCCAATAGCGCCGCCTTGCAGCGGCTCCCCGAGTTGGAAGGGCGGTGCATAACTCGGCCGGTCGTACATGCGCCCGCGCATGTACGGGTCGACGGACATCCATAAATTGCGCACCAGCACTTCGCCCTGGGCTGGCGCCGGGAGCGCGACTTCCGCGAGCTCGAAATTCTCCGCGACGGGCAAGCCGACGGGGCGGCTCTTGAGCCGAATTTCGCGCATCTTTGTGGTCACTAGGTCGCCTCCGTCGGTTTGGGACTACCCTAGACGCGTCTACGTCCAAGTCCAGGCTGAGCGGGGCGACTGGACAGAGATCGAGGGGGCTCGCATAAACCGCCCTTTCCAGAACCAGAATCTAATCGAATGTCCATCCGTCTCCGTTTTGCGCCGTCGCCCACGGGCCGCATCCATGTCGGCAATGTCCGAACGGCTCTCATGAACTGGCTGTTCGCGCTGCGTGAAGGCGGGGAGGTGCTGCTACGCATCGACGATACCGATCTCGCGCGGTCGACCAAGGAGTTCGAGCAAGGCATCGAGAGCGACCTCACGTGGCTTGGCTTGAGGTGGCAGCATCGCGCCAACCAATCCCATAGGTTCGATGTCTATGAGAAGGCGGCCGCCCGGCTGAAGGCGGAGGGCCTGCTTTATCCGTGCTACGAAACCGAGGACGAACTCGACCGTCGCCGCAAAATCGCGCAGGCGACAGGCAAGCCGCCGGTCTATGACCGCGCGGCGCTGAAGTTGACGGCCGAGGATCGCGCACGTCTTGAGAAAGAGGGGCGCAAGCCGCACTGGCGCTTCAAGCTCTCAGGCGGGCGCAAGGATTGGGTCGATCTCGTCCGCGGGCCGCAATCGATCGACACAACGTCCTTGAGCGACCCAGTGCTGATCCGCGAGGACGGTGCGTTTCTCTATACATTGCCCAGCGTCGTCGACGATATCGACTTCAAGATCACGCATATCGTGCGCGGCGAAGATCACGTCACGAATTCTGGCGTCCAGATCGAAATTTTCGAGGCGCTCGGCGGCGACGTGCCTGCCTTCGGACATTTTCCGTTGCTCGTGGGCGCTGATGGGGGAGCTTTGTCCAAGCGGATCGGTTCGTTGGGCGTCGGGGAGTTGGCGGCGGAAGGTTACGAGCCGATGGCGGTGTTGTCGCACCTCGCAAAGATTGGAACCTCAGACCCGGTGGAAGCGCGCGCAAGTATTGAGCAGTTGGCCGACGAGTTCGCCTTTGAAAAAATAGGTCGTGCGCCGGCGCGCTTCGATCCTGACGAACTTAAGCGCGTCAATGCGTCGATCCTGCACGGGCTCGACTACGCGAACGCTAAGTCGCGGCTCGCCAAGCTCGAAGCGGACAAGGGCGAGGCGTTTTGGAACGCGATCCGCGCCAACATCTCGCTCCTGCCGGAAGCGCGCCAATGGGCGCACATCGTGGATGGTCCGATTGAGCCGTTTGTTCCAGACGCGGCGTTCGCCGCCGCCGCCGCGGGGGTTTTGCCTGCTGGCCAATACGACGCCTCGAGCTGGGGCGTATTTACAAGCGCGGTGAAGGAAAAGACCGGCGCCAAAGGCAAGGCGTTGTTCATGCCATTACGCCAAGCCTTGACCGGACTCGACCACGGCCCGGAGATGGCGGCTCTCTTCCCGCTGATCGGCGAAGTTCGTGCGCGCAAACGGTTGCTAGGCGAAACAGCCTAGGCTGGAACAAAGCGCAACGCCGCGCCATTGTTGCAGTACCGCAAGCCGGTGGGGCGCGGTCCGTCTTCGAAAACATGGCCTTGGTGCCCAAGACAACGCGCGCAATGGTATTCCGTGCGCGGTGTGAACAGAAGCAGGTCTTCCTTCGTCGCGACATTCTCGGAGAAGGTGCGAAAAAAGCTCGGCCAACCCGTGCCAGAGTCATACTTCCAATCGGAGCGAAACAGCTCGAGGCCGCATCCCGCGCACACATACGTCCCGTGTCGATGTTCGCTGCTGAGCGGGCTTGTGCCGGCCCGTTCGGTTGCTTCTTGTCGAAGGACTCGAAACGCGAGCGGCTCAAGCCGCTCCCGCCATTGTGCATCGGTTACGTCGCGCCAAAGCGATTGCCCGAAACGCGCTTCGTTGGCGGCGGAGGGCGTTGTCTGCGCACGAGCAGTGCATCCCACGGCGGAGATCGAGGCAGTGAAGAGCAGGAGCGTTCGTCGGGTGAGCATGTCGTCACATACGGGCCAGGCGCGCCTTTAGTTTCAGGCGGCGCCGGGTGGGAAGATGGCGGCGAAGCAGGCGTCGATTGAATGTGTGTTGATTATGGAAGCCTTGAAGCCCGCCGGTGTGAGGTTGGCGTCGATGGTATGTTCGATCAAATGGAAGAAGGGCGCCCAGAAGTCGTCTTCCGCCAAGAAGACCACGGGTTTTCGGTGGAGCCCCAGCCGGGCCCATGAGAGTGTCTCGACAGCCTCCTCAAGCGTGCCGATCCCCCCCGGCAGCACGATGAATGCGTCCGCCTCGTCAAACATCTGGAGTTTGCGCTCGTGCATGGTGTCGACCATGCGGTGCGGCACGGCCTCATAGACGATCTCCTGACGCTCCAGAAAGCGCGGCATGATCCCCAAGACTTCTCCGCCGGCTTCGTGAGCGGCGCGCGCGCAGCGCCCCATCAATCCCACGGCGCCGCCGCCGTAGACGAGGCGCAACCGGCGCTCCGCGAGCGCGCGCCCAAGCCGTTCCGCGAGCGAAAGATATTGCGGCTTGGTCGTATTCGATGAACCGCAATAGACGCAGACGGAACGTGGGGGCGTATGTGAATCATCCATTGGTCGTGTTGCTTCTCGCTGATCCTACGGCCCATTGCCGCGATCATCCTGCGCGCCTAAGTCCCGTGCTTCAAGGGACGGGATATGGCGCGAGGCGAAGGCAGGGTTGTTGCGAAACCGGATAGTGGCGGGGAGGTTGCGCCCCCGCTGATGCGAACGGTGACGCGCCTCATGGGGCTTATCGGCGGCCTTCGGGGGCCGAGTTATCGCCTGCGCCTAACGGCGGCGTTGCTGTTGACCCTTCTCGGTAAGGCGCTGGCTGTGTTCTCACCGCTCGTGCTCGCCCAAGGCATCAACGCCCTTTCCGCTGGCGATGCGAGCGGGGCGCTCCCGGCGTTCGTGGGCTTAGCAGGCTTCTGGGCGGCGCTTCGCTTTGCTTCCACCGCAGGGCCACAGCTTCGTGACGCGACCTTTCAGCCCATCAGCGAGGAGGCGCAGCGCAGGGCCGGTACCCGGGTTTTTTCCCACGTTCACGCGTTGTCGGTGCGATTCCACCAGGGGAAGCGAACGGGGGCGGTCTACCGAACAATCGAGCGCGGCGTGCGCGCGATCGATTTTCTCCTACGGTTCCTAGCGTTCAACATCGCGCCCACCCTGCTGGAGTTGCTGTTGGCGGCTGGGGTGCTCGGGTTCTCTTACGGATGGAGCTTCTCCCTGATCGCGGCGTTCACGGTGCTTGTCTACGCTTGGATCACCTTCGGGGTGACGGAGTGGAGATTGAAGCACCGCCGCGAGATGAACGAAGCGGATACCGAGGCAGCCGGGCGGGCGGTGGATTCTCTGCTCAATTTCGAGACCGTCAAAAGTTTCGCCGCCGAAGCGCGCGAGAGCGCCCGTTATGATCGGGCGCTTGCCTCGTATGCACATGCCGCCGTGCGCTCGAACACCTCCCTGGTGCTGCTGAACGTGGCGCAGGGCTTCGTCATGAATGTGGGTTTGGTCGCGATGGTCGTCGCCGCGGGGCAAGTGATCGCGCGCGGGGCCATGGGGCCGGGCGACATCACGGCGGTCATTCTCATTATGACAAATTTGTACGCGCCACTGAACATTCTTGGCTTTGCATACCGAGAGATCAAGCAGACCTCGATCGACATGGAGAAGATGTTCAGCTTGCTCGACGAGGCGCCCGATGTCGCGGACAAAGCGGGTGCGGAAACCCTTCAAGCGCCGCGGGGCGAGGTTGTGTTCGAAGCCGTTCACTTCGCGCACGAGGGCCGGGATCAGGGCTTGACGGATGTTTCTTTCACCGTGCCGGCAGGAAAGACAACAGCGATTGTGGGGCCATCCGGAGCCGGCAAGTCGACTGTATTGAAGCTTCTTTTTCGGTTTTACGATCCGTCGCGCGGGCAAGTGCTGATCGATGGCCAGGATATTCGGGACGTTACGCAAACGAGTCTGCGCGCCGTATTGGGATCGGTGCCGCAAGACGTGGTGCTGTTCAACGACACCATCCGATACAATATCGCCTACGGGCGGCCGGATGCGACGCAAGCGGAACTCGAACAAGCGGCCGCACGCGCCCAGTTGCTCAGCTTCATCCAGCGCCTACCGCAAGGGTGGGACACGCGGGTCGGCGAACGCGGACTAAAGTTGTCGGGAGGAGAGAAACAACGCGTCGGCATCGCACGGGTCGTGTTGAAGGATCCTCGGATATTGGTGCTGGACGAGGCAACGTCTTCGCTGGATAGCGTCACGGAGGCGGACGTCCAAAGCGCGCTCGATGAAGCCGCGCGCGGGCGCACGACGATCGTCGTCGCACACCGCTTGTCCACGATCGCCAACGCCGATCAGATCATCGTTCTTGAGGACGGACGCGTGGCTGAGCGCGGCGCCCACGCGCAGCTTGTGGCCCAAAACGGAATCTACGCTGGACTCTGGAGACGCCAGGCCGAGGAGCCGGCGGGCGTTGCCGCCGCATGATCAGTGACCTGTCTTATTTCCGGGGCGTGCGCGAAGAAGCTTGAAGCGATGAAAACCGAGCTCCGTCAGGCGATCAAGGTCGAAGTCGATCATGCCTAGCATCTCACGGTCTTTAAGGGATTGTGAGCAAACGAAATCCCCAGCGCCCGTCTTGTTTATCTTGGAAACCGACACGTAGCAGGTTTTTGAGGGGCAAGTCAGTGCACAGCCGGCGTTGGCGAATAATGTGACACGCTCCTTGTTCGGCACGCCGCCTAGAAAATTATCGTCGTCGTTCAGCTCCATCGGCAGCACCACGGTGTCGTATATCGATTGCGCCTCTGCTATGCGATCGTGTGACTTGAGATTTTTGATCACGCTTGCTTCCACGCGAAAACGTGGGAAGTCGGAGCGTATCCACCTTGCAAGATCGTCGTTCGTGACAATCACCGCGTTTCCGTCGCGGTGAAACATGTCGAGCATCGGGCGTTCGCGCTCATATTCTGATCGCTCCACATAGTGATTGGTGAGCGGCAACCGTACGCCGACGTTGGCGAAATAGAGCTGCGAAACGTCATCGGGTGTGAGCTCCGGGCCAGTGAACACCCGCCCCCCGTAGAGGGTCGAGCGCCCAACGAAACCGAAGACACTGTCAACTTCCGAGATGGGCACGTTTGGGAAGTGGCGCGCTAGAAAGGATAGGATGGGAACGGCGTTCGCCTTACCTCTCGCGGAAATGGTGTAACGCCTCTGCATTGCGAGACTCTGTGGCGGGGCGGAGCCGCGATTCGTTGATTTGGATCAACAGCGCTAGTCTTTAGGTTCGAGCCACTGATGCTCAAGCAACCGCAGGCGGGTCGTCACCGTGAGCAGGTACGCCGTTGACCAAGCGACGAGAAGGGTTCCGTTGGCGCCCTCGATGGCGCTCAAAACACGCCAATTGGGCGATAGAACCACATCTCCGTATCCCAGGGTTACGAACGTTACAGTTGAAAAATAGAGCGCTTCTTCAAAGGTGCGCAGTTCGCCCAAGCCGAGATAGAGCACGGCGTAGAGCCAGATCTGGATCGTGTGGAGGGCGAAAATGCCGAAAACGATGAGAAGGATCATGGCGGCTTGGCGGAGCGGATTTTCGTGCGGTCGCAAGCGCTCGTGCGCGCGGCCCGTCAGGCGAGTGAGCGCCAGAAGCCCGAAGAAATGCAGCATAACCGTGATCGCGACCATTGCAGTGGCTGCGATCAGGTTCAGCGACAATTGAGCGAGAGGCGATGGCATCGCTAACAGCCTTTGCTTATCACGTCACGGTGCCTTGATTCGGCTCAACCATGCCTGCGCCGGTGCAGATCGCGCGCAACCACCTTGGCCGCATTATGCCCTGGCGCGCCCGTCACGCCGCCGCCCGGATGAGTTCCCGAGCCGCACTGATAAAGGCTCACGATGGGGGTTCGATAATCGCCGTGTCCTAGCACCGGGCGCGCGGAGAACAGCTGGTCGAGCGAAAGCGCGCCATGCATGATGTCTCCGTTGATCAAACCGAAGCTGCGCTCCAAGTCGAGGGGCGAGAGCACCTGGCGCCCAACCACGCTCGCCGCGAACCGGGGCGCGTACTTGTCGACCGTGGCGATCATGAGATCGGCGACCTCCTCTTTGTGATCGTCCCAGGAACGGCCGTCGGACAGAATCGGCTGAACGTGCTGGCAGAAGAGACTTGCGACGTGTTTCCCGCGCGGCGCGAGCGTGTCATCGAGCGTTGAGGGTATCAGCATCTCAACTATGGGCTCTCGTGACCAGCCGTAAGCGCGGGCGTCGTCGTACGCGCGCTCCATGTACTGCAGGGACGGGGCGATGATGATGCCCGCGGTGAGGTGGTCGCCTGGATCGGGCATGCAGCTGAAGCGCGGCAATTCCGAGAGCGCGACGTTCATCCGAAACGTCCCAGACCCGCACTTATATCTCTCGATCCGTTCCGAAAAATCCCTCGGCTGAGCTGCTCGAGTCACAAGGCGTTCAAACAACAGTTTGGGGTTGAGGTTGGAGACGACCGCGCGCGCGCGGATGATTTCTCCTGACTGCAGAACAACACCTTGCGCCGCCGGGCGCACGTTCACCACTGCGCCGCCCGCATGTGTGGGAACGTTGTCGATCAGAACTTCCCGGACGCATGCTTCGGTCCGAATTTCCACGCCACGTTCCCGGCAACAAGCGGCCATGGCTTGGGTGATGGCGCCCATGCCGCCGATCGCGTGTCCCCAGAGGCCCTTTTTCCCGTTCACCTCACCGAAAACGTGGTGAAGCAGAACGTACGCGGACCCCGGTGTGTAGGGACTCGCGAAATTGCCGACGATGGAGTCAAAGCCGAGCAGCGCCTTGATCGGCGTCGACTCGAACCAGTGGTCAAGCCAGTCCCCGGCGGACTTGGTGAACAGATCAAGCAAGTCGCGTTTGGCGGTGAGGTCCAAGGCATTCAGTCTGCCGCCTAAGCGCGCCGACCGAAGCGCCTCTTCGATCGCCGCCTCGATGCCGCGTTCAATGAGGTTGGGCGGCTGCTCGAGCAGCAAGGCGCGAACCACATCGGCGATAGTTTCTAGGCGATGTTCATACTCCGCAAGGCGCACGGCGTCGCGGTTTGAGAAGCGCGCCACTTCACTCTGTGTGAGGCCCGGCGCCGATCTGAAGCTGTCGCCGCCTGGCAGCGGCAAGAAGTTCGAAACCTTGCGCTCGACGATGCGCAGGCCGTGTCGGTGAAGCTCAAGATCAGCGATAACTTTCGGGTTGAGCAACGACACCGTGTAAGATGCGACGGAGTTGCGAAAGCCAGGGTGAAACTCCTCGGTGACCGCGGCCCCGCCGATCACTTTGCGCTGCTCCAGGATCAGGACTTTCAGCCCAGCGTTCGCCAGATAGGCGGCGCAGGTGAGGCCATTGTGGCCCCCGCCTATGATGAGGACATCGTACATGCTTAACGCGGTAAAGGCTGTGGCCGGGCGCGCGCAAGCAGGAAATCCGGCGAACGCCAATCCTCCGTGGCCTACGCCAGGAAATTTGGTGTAGGGCTTGCAAGCTGTTCCTTGGAAGACGCCGTATGAGTACCGAAACCGTAAAAAGCGCGGCTAAGGCGCCCCAAACTGCGTCGGCACGGCCGTTGGCGGTGGACCTCGACGGCACCTTGTTTCGCGGCGATCTCTTTTTCGAGGCGATCCTGCGCATGGTTTTCGGGTCGCCCTTCAACATATTTACGCTTCTGGGCTGGCTCTTGCGCGGTCGCGCGTACGCCAAAGCCAGGATTTTCGAGCGGTTCACCTTTGATCCCGCGACATTGCCCTACGACCAAAGGATTCTTCAGTGGCTGAAGGACGAGCGCGCGCGCGGGCGCCGTGTTGTTCTGGCGACGGCGAGCGACCGGCGCGCCGCGGAAGCGGTGGCCGGGCATCTCGGTCTGTTCGACGCTGTCTTCGCCTCCGATGGAGCGGTTAACCTGAAAAGCGCGCGGAAGGGCGCCCGTCTAGCGGAGGCGTTCCCCGACGGGTTTGTCTACGCCGGCAATGATGACGCCGACCTGAAAGTCTGGCGCCGCGCGGCCGGCGCGGTAGTCGTGAACGCCTCGCGCGCTCTTGCGGCGAAGGTGAAACAAAACTTTACCGTTGAGCGCGCCTTCGAACGCGAAACGAATTCCGCGCGAGGGTTGTTGAAGGCGATTAGACCACAGCAATGGTCGAAGAACCTGCTTGTCTTCGTGCCCATGATCGCGGGTCACGGGTGGGCCGATCCGCAAGCTTGGGCCAACGCCTTTGTGGCCTTCTGGGCTCTGTCGCTTACAGCCTCGGCGGTCTATCTCGTGAACGACGCTTCGGACATCGATGCCGACCGTAAGCACCCGCGCAAACGCAAGCGCCCGTTCGCGTCCGGTGATCTTGCGCCCGCGTGGGGCTTGGCGTGGTCAGCGGCGTTGGCCGCAGCAGGCATTGGGCTGTCGGTCATTGGCGGCGTTCTGCTCATGACGCTCGTCTACGTTGTCGCCACCAGCATCTACACCTTCCGCATCAAGCGTATGGCGCTGTTGGACGTCTTTCTACTCGCGGGCTTGTACACGATACGGATCGTGCTCGGCGGCGTCGCGACCGGTTTCTTTCCTAGCGACTGGCTGCTGGCGTTTTCGTGTTTCTTTTTTTTAAGCCTCGCGTTGGTGAAGCGGGTGGCGGAAACTCAAGATCTCGCGGCGCGCGGCGGCGGCGAGATCATGCGCCGCGGGTACGCCAGCGACGACACCCATATTTTGACCACCATGGGCGTGAGCGCGGGCTTCATCGCCGCTCTTGTCTTGGCGCTTTACCTCCAGGACGACGCCAGTTCAGTGCTTTACCGCGAACCCTTTTTGTTGTGGGGGCTGCCGGCGGCCTGCCTCCTTCTGATTTGCCGCTTCTGGCTCAAGGCAAGCCGCGGCGAGATGCACGACGATCCGATCGTGTTCGCGGCGAAGGATCGCTGGTCTTGGGTGGTGGCGGCGTTAGCGGGGGCGTGTCTTGCCGGCGCGACGCTGCTCCAGTTCGATCTATTTCCGAACCGATAACGGCCAGTTGGCTCCGCGGGTAGGATTCGAACCTACGACCAGCCGGTTAACAGCCGGCTGCTC
>ERZ761602.4625-NODE-4625-length-17332-cov-41.600741_pt1 | contig 17332 bp, 10 predicted proteins | sample MGYA00512165_ERZ761602 | MGnify/ENA primary metagenome ERZ761602 (study PRJEB28899, sample SAMN02445085) | bioreactor sludge metagenome | biome: EBPR sludge; isolation source: Thorneside wastewater treatment plant | place: Australia: Brisbane, Thorneside...
GAGTTACTTGATCAGCCGCATCTTCACATAAGAACCCGGCGCGTCCTCGATCACCGGCAACTTGCCGGTGCCCGGCACGCGGGCCGGCACCTTCTCGCCCGAATGCTTGGCCAGCCACTTGCCCCAATCCGGCCACCACGAACCCTCGGTCTGCTTGGCTTCCTTCAGCCACTCCTCCGAGTCTTCCGGATGTTTGGGATTGGTCCAATAGAAGTACTTGTTGGCCGACGGCGGGTTCATGGGGCCGGCGATATGACCGGAACCGGCCAGCACGAACTTGACCGGCCCGCTGAACAACCGGCTGCCCATGTAGTTGGAGGTCCACGGCGAGATGTGATCCTCGATTCCGGACAGGAAGTAGGCCGGAACCTTGACTTGGGTCATATCGATCGGCGTGCCCAGCAAGCTGATGCCGCCCGCTTCCTTCAGCCGGTTTTTCTGGTAGAAGTTGCGCAGGTAAAAACTGTGCATCTTCACCGGCATCCGGGTGGAGTCCGAGTTCCAATACAGCAGATCGAACGGGAACGGATCCTTGCCCATCAGATAATTGCTGATGAAGAACGACCACATCAGATCGTTGGCGCGCAACATGCTAAAGGTGGAGGCCATCTCGGAGCCTTCCATGTAGCCCTTGGCCGCCATCCGCTTCTCCAGCGACGAAATCTGCTCCTCATCGACGAACACGCCCAGCTCGCCCGGCTGCGAGAAGTCGATCATGGTGGTCAGATAGGTGCCGGAGCTGATGCGCGGGGTGCCCTTGGCCGCCAGATAAGCGTTAGTGATCGCCAACAAGGTGCCGCCCAGGCAGTAGCCCAGCGCGTTGACTTCAGGCTCGCCGGTCGCCTGCTCGATCGCGTCCAGCGCCGCCAGCGGCCCGTCGCGCAGATAGTTTTCGAATTCCCATTCGGCCATCCGCTCGTCGGGGTTGATCCACGACATCAGGAACACGGTGAAGCCTTGGTCCACCAGCCACTTGACCAAGGAATTCTTGGGCCGCAGATCCATGATGTAATACTTGTTGATCCAGGGCGGGAAGATCAAAAACGGCTTCTTGTAGACTTCCGGGGTGCTGGGATCGTATTGCAGCAGCTGGATCATCTCGTTTTGGAAGACGACCTTGCCGGGGGTGATGGCGACGTTCTTGCCCAGTTCGAAGGCGTTGAGGTCGGTCATCCTGATGTTCAGCTTGCCCTTGCCGCGCTCGAGATCGTCGAGCATGTTCTTCAAGCCGTTGATCAGATTCTGTCCGCCGGATTCGAGAGTCGTGCGCAGCACCTCGGGATTGGTGAGCGCAAAATTGCTGGGCGACATCGCATCGACGAATTGGCGAGTATAGAATTGGACCTTCTTCTTGGTCTGCTCGTCTAGCCCCTCGACGTCGCCCACGATGTCCTGAATCCAATTGGCGGTCATCAGGTAAGACTGTTTGATGTACGAAAACAGTACGTTGTCTTTCCAGTCATCGTGCTTGAACCGCTTGTCGCCCTTGGGTTCGCGCACCACCGCTTCCAGCGGCTGGCCGCCGAACATGGCGGGGACGGTCTTCTGCCACAGTTCCAGGTAGTTCTGCCAAAGGTTCGCCTGAGCTTGCGCCAGTTTGGCGGGATCGGCCAGCATCTTCTGGGTCAATTCCATAAAGGATTTGCCCACGGTCATCTTATCCTGCAAATCAAACGCGCCATCGTTTTTCTGGCGGTTCAGGAATTCCTTGACGATCGTCTGGCTTTTTTCGGCAATGTGAGAAAAGAGATCGGCCATCTCCTTCGGATCGGGCAGCTTGATTTCAGGCAGTTTGAGGTCTTTGCTATCTTTATCGGCCATGAATCACTCCTCAGGCGTTATGGTGGTTTGCTCGACAGGATTTCATTTTAGCGAGATTGCGCGCGTAGGGACAGCCGCGCGACCGAGATAAACTCAAAAGGGACAAACCAGGCGGTCGCCTGGTCTGTCCGAAAAACGGAAAGCGGGGGAATCGGGCGCTTACTTGACGGCGACCAAGCTCTTCAGTTCTTGCAAGCTTTCGTTGACGCGCTTGTTGATGATCGCAAAGGCTTCCGTGTTGGACTTGCTGACCATCTCGGCCAGTTCCCGCATGTTGGCCAGCGCCTGTTCGAAGGCCTTGCGAACCAGTTCGGCCTGCTTGGCGGTCATTTCCTGCGCGTTGCCCGCGCTGGCCAGCTGTTGGCCGATGGAGGACACCTCGCCCATGGCCTGGCTCAAAATTTCGGCCTGCCGCTGCGCCACCGCCTGCAAGCCCTGCACGGCGGCTTGATTGGCGGCGTTGAGGGCTTCGATATTCTTGCGCTGCGCCGTCATGATCGCTTCCATGTCGAAGCCGGGAATCTTGACGTCGCCGAGCATTTTGGTCATGTCGTATTTGCTGAAATCGAACTTGCTGAAATCGACATTGGCGAAGGGATTGAAAGGATTGTTAGCGGACATGATAAATCTCCAAAGTATTCAGGTTAACGTGTTTTGTGCACTGCAGCAATGGGGCTATTCTGCCTGTTGCCGCCGCCGGCGTCAAGGCTATTTTTTGCAGTGCAGCAAATTTTTTGGCTAGATCAGCTTTCCTGCCCCAGGGTTTTGATCGCGACTTCGTAAACGTCCGGCGAGAGTTGCGGAACCGCCAGAATGCGCTCCAGTTGGCCGCGCATGTTGGCCTGGCGCGCCGGATCGTATTTGCGCCAGCGGGTAAAGGCCACCATCAGGCGCGCGGCGATCTGAGGGTTGAAGTCGTTCAAGCGGATGATTTGATCGGCGAGGAAAGTATAGCCCCCGCCGTCGGCGGCGTGAAAATGCAAGGGGTTGGCTTGGCTAAACGCGCCGATCAAAGCGCGGACCTTGTTCGGATTGCGAAGGCTGAAGGCTTCATGGGACAGCAGCGCCACCACCACCGCCGGCGTTTCGGGCGCGCTGGAGGCCGCCTGCAGGCTCAACCACTTGTCGACCACCAGCGGCTCGTCGCGCCAGCGCTGGTAAAAGGCGGCGAGCGCGGTATCCCGTTCCGCTCCCCCAGCGTTGACCAGCGAAGCCAAGGCCCCCAGTTGGTCGGTCATGTTATCGGCGGACTGAAATTGCTGGAGGCACAGGGCGCGCGCCGCGCGCTCGTCCAGCTGCATCAGATAATCCAGGCACACGTTTTTAAGAGCCCGCGCCGACATGGCGGCGGCGTCGTTCCGATAGCCGCCCGAAGTCTGGTCGCGCAAGGCTTCATAACGTTGCAAAAACTGCGGGCGCAGCCGGCGCGCCAGCGTCCGCCGCACCAAGGTGTGGGCGGCGTGAATGCCGTCCACATCCACCACCGCCATGTGCTCGGCCAGATAGCTTTCGCTCGGCAAGCTCAGCACCTGGGCCAACAGGGCCGGATCGACGTCGGATTGCAACGCCCGCTCGAAGGCGGCGCTGAAGGATTCCGGCAACCGCGGCTCCCGGTTCAGGCGGCGATCCTCGACCAAGCCCAAAATCGTCCGCAACGCCAAGGTATGACCGGCATCCCAGCGGTTGAAATCGTCGCGATCGTGGGCCAAGCGAAACCGTAGATCCGCCTCGCTTTCCTCGCTGATCAGCTTTACCGGCGCGGAAAAGCCGCGCAGCAACGAGGGAACCGGCCGCGCCGGCACATCGATGAAGTGGAAAAGCTGTTCCGGCTCCCGGAGCTCCAAGACCCGCTGGGTCGCGCCCGGCGCTGCTTCCCCCTCCAGCCGCAACGGCAGATCGCGCCCCTCGGCATCCAACAGCCCGAGCGCCAGCGGAATGTGAAACGGCTCCTTATCCGGCTGGCCCGGCGTCGGCGGGCAATACTGGCGCACGGTGAGGGTATAGCGACGCGAAACTGGATCGTAGGCGTCGGACACGGTCAATTCCGGCGTGCCCGCCTGGTGGTACCAGCGCTTGAATTGAGTTAAATCCGCGCCGTTGGCATCCGCCATCGCCGCCACAAAATCATCGCAGGTCACCGCTTGACCGTCATGGCGTTGAAAATACAAACCCATGCCGCGCCGGAAACCCTCCCGGCCCAGCAGCGTCTGGATCATCCGCACCACCTCCGCGCCCTTGTTGTAGACGGTGACGGTATAGAAGTTGTTGATCTCGATATAGGATTCTGGTCGGATCGGATGCGCCATCGGTCCGGCGTCCTGCGGGAACTGGCTGCCGCGCAAAATCCGCACATCCTCGATGCGCTCGACCCCGCGCGAACCCAGGTCGGCCGAAAATTCCTGGTCGCGGAACACGGTCAGCCCTTCCTTGAGGCTGAGTTGGAACCAGTCGCGGCAGGTCACCCGATTGCCGGTCCAGTTGTGGAAATATTCGTGGCCGATCACCCCGAGAATGCCTTGATAGTCGGCGTCGGTGGCGGTCTCCGGCTTGGCGAGCACGTACTTGGTGTTAAAGATGTTGAGGCCCTTGTTTTCCATCGCGCCCATGTTGAAATCGCCGACCGCCACGATCTGGTACAAATCGAGGTCGTATTCCAAGCCGAAGCGCTGTTCGTCCCAGGCCATCGCCTGTTTTAATGACTCCATCGCGTGCTGGCATTGATCGAGATTGCGCGGCTCGACGTAAATGCGCAGGTCGACCTCCCGCCCGGAACGGGTGATGAAGCGATCCTCGACAACATCGAGCTGGCCGGCCACCAGGGCGAACAGGTAGCAAGGCTTGGGAAATGGGTCATGCCAGGTGGCCCAGTGGCGACCGCCGTCCAAATCGCCGCCGCCGGTGCGATTGCCGTTGGACAGCAGCACGGGATAGCGAACTCGATCCGCGACCAAAGTGGTCGTAAACACCGCCATCACGTCGGGACGGTCGAGGAAATAAGTGATCTTGCGAAAGCCTTCGGCTTCGCATTGAGTGCAGAAGTTACCGCTGGATTGATACAGCCCTTCCAAGGCCGCGTTGTCGCGCGGCCGAATCCGGGTGATGGCCGCCAGATCGAAGGCTTCGGGCGGATCGAGCAGCGTCAGCCGGTCGGCGTCCACGCGGTAGCGATCCACCGGCAGCGACACGCCGTCCAACGCCAGCGACAGCAGTTCGAGCTGTTGTCCGTCCAGCACCAGAGGGGTTCCGGCCGGCGTGGCGTCGGCCCGAACGATCCGCAACCGGGCGTGCACCGTGGCGCCGTCTTCCTCCAGTTCGAAGCGCAGGTCGACCGTCGCGATGCGGTAGGCGGGCGGGGTGTAGTCTCTGAGGTAGGTCGTTTTGGGGGTCTGAATCGACATGCGGCAACTCCCTCACGCGGTGGTTTCAAGCGCTCAGCTCAGAAGGTCGATGCCGCGCTTTCAGACATCGGGTCGAGACCGCCTCGCGCGCTGCGCCATCGTCTGGCGGAGGTCAGCCACTGTCCGCGCTTGATCAATTCCGGTCAGCGCCACGGGCTCGTCGCGCGGCGGCGCAAGCAGATCCCGCCTTAAAACTTCATCTCTTCAAAAAACTTCTTGACCCCGTCCAGCCAGCTTCCTTCTTGCGGGGTATGGCGCTTGCCGCCGCCCTCCAGGGAATTGGCGAATTGCTGCAGCAGATCCTTTTGCTCCTTGGTGAGATTGACCGGAGTTTCGACGTTGACCCGGCACAACAGATCGCCGGTCGCGCCGCCGCGCACCGGCTTGACGCCCTTGCCGCGCACCCGAAACACCTTGCCGGTCTGAGTTTCGCCCGGAATCTTCAGACTGACTCGACCGTCCAGGGTCGGCACCTCCAGATCGCCGCCCAGCGCGGCGGTGGTGAAACCGATCGGCACTTCACAGTAAAGGTCGTTGTCCTCGCGGGTAAAGATCGGATGCGGCTTGACCCGGATCTGCACGTACAGATCGCCCGCCGGCCCGCCGTGTTCGCCGTGTTCGCCCTCACCGGCCAAGCGGATGCGGTCGCCGTTGTCCACGCCCGCCGGCACCTTGACCGACAGCGACTTTTGCTCCTCGACCCGACCGCCGCCCCGGCAGGTTTCACAGGGCTCGGGAATGATGGTGCCGCGTCCCTGACAGCGCGGGCAGGTTTGCTGGATCGAAAAAAAGCCTTGCTGCATCCGCACCTGGCCGACGCCGCGACAGGTCGAACAGGTGGTCGGCTTGGTGCCGGGCTTGGCTCCGCTGCCGGCGCAGGCCGCGCAACTGACCAAGCTCGGCACCCGAATTTTGGCGGTGGTGCCGAATACCGCCTCCTCCAGCGTCAAATCGAGGGCGTAGCGCAAATCCGAGCCCCGATACTGACCGCCGCCGCCCGCGCCGCCGCGCCCGCCGCCGAAAATATCTCGAAACACCCCGCCGAAAATATCGCCCAGATCGGCCGCGCCGCCGTAACCGCCGCCCGCCGAACCCTCAACGCCGGCGTGCCCGAATTGATCGTAGGCGACCCGCTTGCGCGAATCGGCCAACACTTCATACGCCTCCTTGGCTTCCTTGAAGTTCTCCTCGGCCACCTGATCGTCCGGATTGCGGTCGGGGTGAAATTTCATGGCCAACCGCCGGTAAGCCTGACGGATTTCAGCTTCGCTCGCATTGCGAGCCACGTTGAGGATTTCGTAATAATCGCGCTTGGCCATAAGGTTTCGTTGCGGGCGTCCGTCGAGTAGTACCGATCAAAAACCAAAAATCCGGGAACGCTTCCGCCTTCCCGGATGTTGAGTTTAACGCAATCGCGGCCCTTACTTCTTGACTTCCTCGAACTCGGCGTCCACCACGCCGTCATCGGCCGGTTTCTGACCGCCGCCCGCGCCGTGCGGGCCGCCGGGGCCGCCCTCCGGAGCGCCGCCGGCTTGGGCGTACAACCGCTCGGCCAGTTTGCCGGACAGTTCGCCCAGCGTCCGGGTTTTGGCCTCGATGGCGCTCTTGTTGTCGGTCTTGGCGGTGGTGCGCAAGTCGCTGATCGCCGCTTCGATGGCCGAGCGTTCGCCGCCTTCCACCTTGTCGCCCAAGTCCCGCAAGGTCTTGTCGGTGGCGTGAATCAGGTTTTCGGCCTGGTTGCGCGCGTTGACCAGTTCGTGGAATTTCTTATCCTCCTCGGCGTGCGCTTCGGCGTCGCCGACCATCCGCTTGATCTCCTCCTCCGACAGCCCGGACGAGGCTTTGATCACGATCCGGTTTTCCTTGCCGGTCGCCTTGTCCTTGGCCGAGACGTGCAGGATGCCGTTGGCGTCGATGTCGAAGGTGACTTCGATTTGCGGCACGCCGCGCGGGGCCGAGGGGATGTCGGTCAAGTCGAACTTGCCCAGCGACTTGTTGGCCGAGGCCATCTCGCGCTCGCCTTGCAGTACGTGCACCGTCACCGCCGTCTGGTTGTCGTCGGCGGTCGAGAACACCTGATTCGCCTTGGTCGGGATCGTGGTGTTTTTCTCGATCAGCTTGGTCATCACCCCGCCCAAGGTCTCGATCCCCAGCGACAGCGGGGTCACGTCGAGCAGCAGCACGTCCTTGACCTGGCCGCCCAGCACGCCGCCTTGAATCGCCGCGCCGACCGCCACCGCCTCATCGGGATTCACGTCCTTGCGCGGTTCCTTGCCGAAGAACTCGCGGACTTTTTCCTGCACCTTGGGCATCCGGCTCTGGCCGCCGACCAACAACACATCATCGATTTGGCTGACGCCCAACCCCGCATCCTTCAACGCGGTCCGGCACGGGCCGATGGTCTTGTCGATCAAATCCTCGACCAAGGATTCCAGCTTGGCGCGGGTCAGCTTCAAGTTCAAATGCTTCGGGCCGCTGGCGTCCGCCGTGATGTAGGGCAGATTGATCTCGCTTTGCTGGCTGGAGGACAGTTCGATCTTGGCCTTCTCGGCGGCTTCCTTCAGCCGTTGCAGCGCCAGCGGGTCGTTGGCGAGATTGATGCCGCTCTCCTTTTGGAACTGCTCGATCAGGTAATCGATGATCCGCTTGTCGAAGTCCTCGCCGCCCAGGAAGGTGTCGCCGTTGGTCGAGAGCACCTCGAACTGCTTCTCGCCGTCCACCTCGGCGATTTCGATGATCGAAATGTCGAAGGTGCCGCCGCCCAGGTCGTAGACCGCGATCTTGCGGTCCTTGGTGCTGGATTTGTCCATGCCGAAGGCCAGCGCCGCCGCGGTCGGCTCGTTGATGATCCGCTTGACCTCCAGACCGGCGATGCGGCCGGCGTCCTTGGTGGCTTGGCGCTGGCTGTCGTTGAAGTAGGCCGGCACCGTGATCACCGCCTCGGTCACCGGGTGGCCGAGATAGTCCTCGGCGGTCTTTTTCATTTTCATCAACACCCGCGCCGAGATTTCCGGCGGGGCCATCTTCTTGCCGCGCGCCTCGACCCAGGCGTCGCCGTTGTCGTTCTTGACGATCTTGTAGGGCACCAGGTCGATGTCCTTCTGCACTTCCGGCTCGTTGAAACGGCGGCCGATCAAGCGCTTGACCGCAAACAGGGTGTTTTGCGGGTTGGTGACCGCCTGACGCTTGGCGGGCTGGCCGACGGTGATTTCACCGTCTTCCATAAAGGCGACGATGGACGGCGTGGTCCGGTCGCCCTCGCTATTTTCGATCACCCGCGGCTTGCCGCCCTCCATGATCGCCACGCAGGAATTGGTGGTGCCCAGGTCGATGCCGATAATTTTGCTCATGGCCATGCTCTCTATAAAAATTCAGGAAATTCGGTTGCCAAGTCTGATCTGCTGCTGAATTGGGGACGGTGGGAGCGATTTTCAATGGCGCTGCGGGGCCGCGCCGCTCGCATCGGCGACCCGCCGCCCGCGCGCCGCCGGCTCACCGCGTCGGCCGGCGCGCCATCCCGCTCAGGATCGGGGCGGGGCCTGGGCGACCAACACCTTGGCGGGCCGCACCAACCGATCGTTCAGCAGATAACCCTTCTGCACGACCTGCACCACGGTATTCGGCTCGGCTTGAGCGGTCGGCACCATCGCCATCGCCTCATGTTCGGACGGGTTGAATTTAGCCCCGGTCGGATTCACTTCGCGCAGGCCGAATTTTTCCATCGCCGAGGCCAGTTGCTTGAGGGTCAATTCGGTGCCTTCCCGCAACTTGTCGATGCCTACATCGCCGCTGGCCGCCGCCAGCCCCATTTCCAGGCTGTCGCGCACCGGCAGCAGTTCGCCGAAGAAGCGCTCCAAGGCGAATTTATGGGCGTTTTGCACGTCGCGCTCGGTGCGCTTGCGCAGGTTTTCCATCTCCGCGTGCGCACCCAAATACAATTTCCAGTGCTCGTCGGCCTTGGCCAGCGCTTGGTCCAAATCGCGTTGCAAAGTATCGAACTCCTCGCGGCTGACCACAATCTCATCCTCCGGCGCGTCGGCCGGGCTGAACGGCGCGGCAGTTCCAGGGGGCGAGTTCGCGCCAGCCCCCTCCGGGCGCGCGCCAGGCTCCAAGATCGGTTCGGTCGGGGTCATTCTGCGTTCTCCGTCACCAAGTCAAAACACGCGGACGCCACCGGCGTCCCTGATGGCGAAGAACTGGGGTCGGGCGGGAAAAATTCAAGGGCGCGCCGAACCGTCCGTTTGACGAATCGACCGCAGGCGCATCTTGCGCCCGTTTAAATCTGGCAATACATCATGCTGTCCGCGCTGGCGAATTCCGCCCAACGGGATGGCAACCGGTAAGCCGCCACCCAGTCCGCTAAGGCGTCGGCCGCCATCGGGCGGGCGATGCCGTAACCCTGGGCCAGATGGCAACCGAGCTTCAGCAAGGCGAGGCCGTGTTCCTCGGTTTCCACACCTTCGGCGATCACCCGGCGCTGGAAGGATTGGGCCAGACTGATGACCCCGTTGATGATGGCCAAATCTTCCGGATCGTGCAGCATGTCACGCACGAAGGATTGGTCGATTTTGAGCGTGGCGGCGGGAAGGCGTCTTAAATAGGTCAAGGACGAATAACCGGTGCCGAAATCATCCAGGGCGAAGTTCACGCCGAGCTGGCGGCACTCCAGGATCAGATCGGAGGCATACCCGATATCCTGCAAGGCGGCGGATTCCACCACTTCCAGTTCGAGCGCGCCCGAGGGCACGCCCGGATGGGCGCGAAGCTGCTCGGCCAATCGGTCGATAAACGTCGGCTGCTGCAGGTGAGCGGCCGAGATATTGACGCTGACCGCCAGCTCCAGACCGGATTGCCTCCACGCCTCCAAGTCCTTCAAGGCCATGCCGAGCACCCATTCGCCCAACAGCGTGTCCAAGATCGTGCTTTCGATCAAGGGTAGAAACTCGTCCGGCAACAGCAGCCCACGTTCCGGATGTTGCCAGCGGACCAGCGCCTCGGCTCCGATCACCTTGCCCTGGTGCATGTCCACCTTCGGCTGGTAATACAGGCGAAATTGGCCGCTCTCCAAGGCGGTTTGAATGACGCGAAGGGCTTCGCGCCGGGTGCGCTGTTGGCGGTCCTGGTCGGGATCGAAGAACTGATAGCGGTTGCGGCCGGTTTGCTTGGCCAAGTACATGGCCTGATCGGCGTAGCGCAGCAGCGTATCCGGATCGGCCTCGTCGGCGGGAAACACGCTGGCGCCGATACTGGCGCTGATCGCGATCCGTTGCGCCGGGACGACCTCATACGGTTCGGCCAGCACGCTCAAGATTCGCTTGAGCGCGGCCTCGACTTCTCTGAGGCTTTCAAAATCGGACAGGAGCAACACGAATTCATCGCCGCCCAATCGCGCGACCGTATCGTCGCCACGCAAATCGCACTGCAACCGTTTGGCCACCACCACCAGCAACCGGTCTCCAACCTCATGGCCGAAGCGGTCGTTGACCGGTTTGAAACCGTCGAGATCGAGATAGGCCACCACCAGCATCCGACCGCTGCGCTTGGCGCGAGCCACCGCTTGTTTCAACCGATCCGCCAGCAACAAGCGGTTCGGCAGGCGGGTCAGCGCATCGTAATTGGCCGCCCAGCGCAACCGTTCCCGCGTCCGATAACGTTCGGTGGCGTCGGTGAAGACCGCGGCGAACCCACACTTGTCCCACGAGAGGACGGAAATTTCCAGGTGCTTGTCCAAAGCGGGAAAAAACAGTTCGAGCCGCCGGGTCTGACCGGTGGCGACCACCTCGTCGAACAGCTTCAAATACGGTGCGATCACCTCGCCGTAAACGTCTCGCGTCAACTTGCCGAGAGTGTCCTGTTTGGGCCTATTCAGAATGCGTTCGAATTGAGGATTGCATTCGACCAAACGGTAATCGACCGCGACCCCGGTTTCGTCCTGGACTGGATCGTGCAAGGACACGCCCTCGGCCATGCTGTTGAACAGCGCGTGCAAGCGTTGTTCGCTCCGGCGCAACGCCTCGGTGGCGCGCAGCCGTTCCATGATGTTGCGGGCCATTCCCAGCACGCCGATCAAGCGGCCGCCGGCGTCGCGCACGGCGGTTTTGGTGGTTTCGACCAACACCCGCTGGCCGTTTGGATCGCTCAACCATTCCTCGCTCGACAGCGGTTCGGGCGAAACGGCCGCTTCACGGTCTTGCGCCTGAAACGCGGCGGCGGTCGCCCGGTCGACAAAATCCTCAGCGGTCTTGCCGACGATCTGCTGTTTGCTGACGCCGCATAAGCCCTCGAACGCCTTGTTGCAGGCCAGATAAACGCCGTGTTCGTCCTTCAGCCAGACCGAATCCGGCATGGCGTCGTAGAGGGAGCGCAAAAAATAGCGTTCCTTATCGGCCATCCGCAATTGCCGGGCGAGTTCGGCGCGGGCCTGATCGCGATCCGATTCCAGGAACTGGGTGTAGGCGTCGCTGTTGCGGCACAATAAAACCGCCTTGGCCAGATTGGCCATCACCGGTTGAAAAATCTCGGTGAGCGGCAGCCAACCTTCGGGCAACTCGGGCGTCAGCAGCAAGATGACGCCATCGGTCGGCAGGGGCAGGCGCAAGCCGGCGCGATAGCGTTGGTGGGACAGCGGCAACCGGGCGATCAGCCGCTTGTCGCGCAGGATTTCGGTCGGCCCGCGCAGCAAGGGGACCGGCAACCGAAACCGCTGGCCGACCAAGGCGCCGAGGCCAAAATCGCCCACGGCCGCGCTCAATTCGGCTTCGGTTTCGCCCCCATCCGGGGCCAAATCGAGAAAAGCCGCGCCGGCGGGAAACGAGGTGTGATAGAGCAAGCGTTGGATGAACCGGCTCAATAACGGCCGCAATCGGACTTCGCTGGACAGGGCCAGCGCCAAATCGTAGAGGACGGCGAGCATCCGCTCCCGGCTCATCCGGGCTTCCAGATCTTGCACACCAGGGCGGCATTATGGAACAGCGGGTAACCCCATTCGTAACTGTTGCCGATCTCGCCGAGCGATAGCGCCCCGGCTTGACGGCTCGCGCCAGTCGTCACCCGCAGCGCCGCCAGCTCCGCTCGGGCGCGCTCGCCCAGGTACAAGCGGCGCCCGGCGCAGTAAAACGTCAACAATTCCGAACCTGCCAGCGGCGCTTGCTTGGCCAGGGCTTGCGCGATGCGCTCCACGGTGTGGGTCGAATCCGCCTCGGGGCCTTGCAACAGGGCCAATACGGCGTTGGCCGGAATTTCGCCGACGCAGAACAGCGACCCATCCTGTTCCAGCGCCACCGGAATACGCACGATGATTTCGTCGTTGGCGCGCAAGATGCCGAACGGAAAATGGGTAGCGTAATGGTAAAAATTATCATGGGTCAAGTCGATGCCGTAGCGGGCGCGCATCAGCTCTTGATACACCTCGAAAGCGGGCCGCCAGTCGATGCTCACGATCCGGTTGCCCTCGGTGGAGGTGGCGGTCAGCATCGAATCCGGCACTGGATAGCCGTGTTCGATGACCGCGCCGCGTTCGTCGGGCCACAACAGCCACAACAGCCCGTTTTGCACCAGCCGATCTTGGTCGAACAGGCACGGCATGGGCTGGAACGCTTCGCTGCCGGCGTTGACGCCGACGTAGCGCACGCGATCCGCCAGTTTCAAATACCCCGCGTCCAGAATCGACCCGATATTGGGCAACATCGCATCGAACACCATGAACAAAGTCGGCCGTTGGTCCGTCAGATGCACAGCCACGGCGTCGGCGATCCGTTCGGCCGGGTCTTGTTCGGGCGCGTTGAGATCGGGGATCAAGCCGGCGGGCGGCATCTGGTCGAAACGCAGCAACCAGACGCCTTGGGTGACAAACTCCGAATCCAGCAGCAGCGCCGGAAACAGCGCGCCGCTCAGGGGCAAGGCCAAGGCGCGACAGGCCTCCTGCAAGACGGCGACCCGAGGCAGCTCCGCTTCGGGCAACAGGGCCAACACCCCGCATTGCGGCCAGATTTCCCGCCAGCCCGCCAATAAAGGGTCGAGCGCGGACCGTTTGACGACCGCCAAATAAATACAGGATGACATAATGGTTTTTTCAGCTGCGGAATAGCTTAAATTATGATATTATTGTAAATAATATAAAGCATATTAGCAAATTTAGTAGCATATAAGAAGTAGCATTATTACCATGATCCGCAAGCGTTGTGGGATAGAGCGCTTGCGTCAGTCCTGGTCGTTCAGCGCCGCCGCCAGCAAGCGGGCGGTGACCTCCACCACCGGAATCACCCGGTCGTAAGCCATCCGCGTCGGGCCGATGACGCCTAAAACGCCCAGCACTTGCCCTTCCACCGTATACGGCGCGGTCACCACGCTGCACCCCTGCAACACCGAGGAACCGGCTTCCTCGCCGATGAAAATTTGAACCCCATCGGCGTGCAGACACTGATCGAACAGATGCAATAAATCGCTTTTATGATTGAAGGCTTCGAATAACTGGCGCAGGGTGTCGAGGTCGGATAGATCGGCGCACTGCATGAGGTGGGTCTGGCCAGCGACGACGTAATCCTCGCCGACCGGATCGATTTCAAAGGTTTGTTCGGCCATCTCGACCACGGTTTGCATCAGCCGGTCGAGATTGTCCCGCGTCTCGCGCAAATCCCTTAACAGGGTTTCCCGCACCTGCTGGATGCCTTTACCGGCGAACTGCCCGTTTAAATACTGAGCCGCCTGGTTCAGCTCCACGGCGCTGTAGGGCCTGCGGGTTTGAATGATCCGATTTTGGACTTCCTGGGCGTTCAAAACCAAAACCACCAGCACCCGATTTTCGGACAGCGGTAGAAATTCGACATGGCGGAGGGTCACCACGTTGCGGCGCGGCACCATGACGATGCCGGCCAGCCGGGTCACTCCCGACAACAGATCGGACACCGTCCGCGCCAGCTCGGCGCTGTTTTGCACCGGCTGATCGATCCGCCGGCGGAGAATTTCCACCTCGCGATGGTCCAGCGGCGGCACGTTGAGCAGGGCGTCGATAAACAGCCGGTAGCCGCGAGCGGTCGGCACTCGCCCGGCGGAGGTGTGAGGGGATTGCAGGTAACCGAGATCCTCCAGATCCGCCATGACGTTGCGGATCGTGGCTGGACTCAAGTCCAAACCGGCATCGCGCGCCAGCGTCCTCGATCCGACCGGCTGGCCGTCGCGGATGTAGCGCTCGACCAAGACCTTCAGCAAATGCTGGGTGCGTTCGTTAAGGTTGGGATGGTTGCCGACGGGCTCCCAGGGCATGCCGGTGGGTTCTCCTGGTTGGCACTCTCGGCCTCAGAGTGCCAAGGAAGCTAACAATTCCCCGATGATGTGTCAAGCGGCGGATGCTATAAAAAAATCAAGGCGATTCGCCAGCTTCCGCCGCTTGGCGGCTGATTCCGCCGGGGTTAGGGTTTGAGGGCTCCGACGCCTGTCTCGATGGGATTTGGCTAAATTAGCGACCCGCTCGCCCGAGGATAATCGGGCGCCGCCAAATCGTCCGCTTGGCGCAATTTCTCTTAAATGATAAGTTGCCGTTCTCAACCACCCAGTAGGCAACGATGTCCAGCCCGGCTTTTAACACCATCGGTCTGATCGGTAAATTCGGCGATCCCAACGTCGCGCAGACGCTCGATCAAATTGCCGCCTATTTGCGCCAGCGTCAATTGCGGGTCTTGCTCGATGAAAGCTCGGCCCGGCTGATGCCGGATAACGATCTGGAGGTCGCCAGCCGCACCCGCATCGGCGAGCAGTGCGATTTGGTCATCGTGATGGGCGGTGACGGCACCATGCTGAACGCCGCCCGCTCGCTGGTCGATTATGAGGTGCCGATCCTGGGCATCAATCTGGGCCGGTTGGGGTTTCTGGCCGACGTGTCGCCCAGCGAAATTCCGAACCGGCTGGATACCGTGCTCGCCGGCGAATTTCGCGAGGCCCGCCGCTCCCTGCTGCACGCGCAGGTGATCCACGAGGGCCATGTCGCCAGCGAAAACGACGCGCTGAACGACGTGGTGATCCACAAGCGCGAAGTGGCGCGGATGATTGAGGTCGACACCTTTATCGACGGCCGCTATCTCAACACCTATCGCGCCGACGGCCTGATCATCTCCACGCCGACCGGCTCCACCGCCTACGCGCTGGCCGGCGGCGGACCGATCATCCATCCGGCCCTGGAAGCGGTGGTGCTGGTGCCGATCTGTCCGCACACCCTCACCCACCGGCCGATCGTGGTCAAAGCAGACAGCACCATCGAGGTGGTGCTCAACGCCGCCAACTCCACGCAGACCCAAATCACCTGCGACGGCCAGGTCAGCCTCGCCATCGAACCGGGCGACCGGATTGTGATTCGCAAGAAAGAACGCAAGGTGCTGCTGATCCACCCGGTCAATCACGACTACTTCGAGCTGCTGCGGGCCAAGCTGCGCTGGGGGCTCAGCCCGGAAGCTTCGCCGTTCGCCTGACCGCGCCGCCATGCTGACCCAATTGCGCATCCGCGACTTCGCCATCGTCGAGGCATTGGATTTGGAACTGGCCGAGGGCATGACCGCCGTGACCGGCGAGACCGGCGCGGGCAAATCGATTTTGGTGGACGCCATCGGGCTGCTGCTGGGCGATCGGGCCGACAGCGCCGCCATCCGCCACGGCGCGGAACGGACCGATCTGAGCGCGGTATTCGAACTCGACGCCTTGCCGGCCGCTCGCGCCTGGCTGACCGAACGCGCGCTCGACGGCGAGGATTGCCACTTGCGTCGGGTTGTCGCCCGCAACGGCCGCTCGCGCAACTACATCAACGGCGTGCCCCAACCGGCGCAAGCCTTGCGCGAATTGGGCGAATTGCTGGTGGATATTCACGGCCAGCACGAGCACCAGTCCTTGGTGCGGCGCGAGGCCCAACGGCAACTGCTCGACGATTACGCCGGCAACCAGCCGCTGGCGACCGAGTTGGAGCGCTGCTATCGCCGCTGGAGCCAGCTGCGGCGGGAACTGGACGAGCTGCGGCAAGCCAGCAGCGAGCGCGACGCCCGGCTCGACATCCTGCGCTATCACCTGCGCGAGCTGGCGGCGCTCGATCTCGCCGAGGGCGAAATCGCCGAACTGGAAGCCGAACAGCGCCGCTTGGCCAACGCCAGCACCCTGCTGGAAACCGGCCAACGCCTGTTAAGCCAGCTGACCGAGGGCGATGAGGGCGCCATCGCCGACCGGCTCAATCAGCTCTCGCGTGAATTGGCGGCGCTCGGCCGCCTGGATGCCCGAATCGCCCCCATCGGCGAATTGTTGGAAGCCGCCTTGATCCCTTTACAGGAAGCCGGCGGCGAACTGCGCGGCTACGTCCAAGCGCTCGATTTGGACCCCGAGCACCTGAATCAGGTGGAGCAGCGCTTGACCGCCGCCCACCAGCTCGCCCGCAAACACCGCGCCACGGCGGAGGAACTGCCGGGCTTGCGGGCGCGGTTCGAAACCGAACTGGAAACGCTCGAACACAGCGAAACCCGGTTGGACAGTTTGCAGCAGGCGCTCGGCGAGGCGCGGGAAGACTACCGCAGCCGGGCGAATCAGTTGAGCGAACGTCGGGCGGCGGCGGCCCAAGCATTGAGCCAGCGCATTTCCGAGGCGCTGCGCGACCTGGGAATGCCCGGCGGGCGATTCGCCATCGGCTTGGAACGGCTGGAAAAACCGGCGGCGGGCGGTTTGGAAAACGTGGAGTTTCAGGTCAGCGCCAATCCCGGCCAACCGTTGCGCCCGCTCGCCAAGGTCGCTTCCGGCGGCGAACTGTCCCGCATCAGTCTGGCGATCCAGGTCATTACCGCCCACGCCGCCCGCATTCCGACTCTGATCTTCGATGAGGTCGACAGCGGCATCGGCGGCGGGGTCGCGGAGGTGGTCGGGCGGCAACTGCGGACCCTCGGTCAAAACCGTCAAGTGCTCTGCGTCACCCACCTGCCGCAAGTCGCGGCGCAGGCCCACCAGCAGTTCAAGGTGGAAAAACAAAGCGACGGCGACACCACCCACACCCAGGTCTTGCCTTTAAGCGACGAGGAGCGGGTCAACGAAATCGCCCGAATGCTGGGAGGGTTGGAGCTGACCGCCAACACCTTGGCGCACGCCAGGGAAAT
>ERZ761602.4626-NODE-4626-length-17332-cov-4.527464_pt1 | contig 17332 bp, 14 predicted proteins | sample MGYA00512165_ERZ761602 | MGnify/ENA primary metagenome ERZ761602 (study PRJEB28899, sample SAMN02445085) | bioreactor sludge metagenome | biome: EBPR sludge; isolation source: Thorneside wastewater treatment plant | place: Australia: Brisbane, Thorneside...
TTCGTCGGGCGCATCGTCGGCACGAAGGCTGGCTATCTCGTCGCCAACTATCCGGTCGAGGTGTCGGACAACTTCCTCGAATCCTTCTACGCCGTGTCGAAGAAGTGGGCGCAGGGCAACGCGGCGGCGATCAAGGGCTTCCGCGCGGCGCTGACCGAGGCGGTCGCGTTCGCGAAGAGCAATCCCGACGAGGCGAAGAAGACGCAGATCACCTATCTCGGCCTGCCGCCCGAAGTGGTCGCGGCGCTGCCGCTCGCCACGTTCGCGGTCGACGTGCAGCCGGCGCAGGTGGCGTTCTGGCTCGACATGAGCCGGGAATTCGGGCTGGTGAAGACGGCGCTCAAGACCGACGACCTGGTCGCGAAATAGACCGGTGGCACAGCCGATCTTCGCGTTCCGCGACGTCTCGGTGCGCTTCGGCGCCACGCCGATCCTCGACAAGGTCGGGTTCGACGTGGCGCCGGAGGAGTTCCTCTGCCTCGTGGGTCCGTCGGGCTGCGGCAAGACCACGTTGCTGCGCGTGGCGGCCGGGCTCATCCGGCCGCAGGAAGGCCGAGCCGAATTCGAGGGCCGCACCGTCGCCGAGCCCACGCCCGAGCTCGCGATCGTGTTCCAGGACTACAGCCGCGCGCTGCTGCCCTGGCGCACGGTGGCGGGCAACGTCGAGCTGGCGCTGGAAGCGCGCGGCGCGCCCAGGGCCGGCCGCGCCGCCGAGGTGAAGCGCCTGCTCGGCATCATCGGTCTCGCCGATCACGCCCAAAAGTTCCCGCTCCAGCTCTCGGGCGGCATGCAGCAGCGCGTGCAGATCGCCCGCGCGCTCGCGCAACGCCCGCGCATCCTGCTGATGGACGAGCCGTTCGGCTCGCTCGACGCGATGACGCGCCAGGCCCTGCAGGACGAGATCGCGCGCCTCTGCAAGTCAGAGCGGCAGACGGTGGTGTTCGTCACTCACGATCTCGAGGAGGCGATCTATCTCGGCGACCGCGTCGTGGCGCTCAAGGCCAATCCCGGGCGCGTGGTCGAGATCGTCGAGATCGCACTGCCGCGCCCGCGCGATCAGCTCACCACGCGCGAGCACCCGCGCTTCCTCGAATACCGCCACCGGCTGTTCGGGCATCTGGCGAAGAAGGAGGCGGAGTGACGCTCCGGCGGCTGCTGCTCGGCCTCGTCTTTCCCGTCGCGCTGCTCGCCGCCTGGGAGGTCTCGGTGCGCACCGGCCTGCTCTCGGAAGACGTGTTCTCGCGCATCAGCCGCATCGTGCCCGCGCTGCTCGAAGGTCTCGCCGACGGCACGATCCTCGCGCGCACCTACGAGACGCTCGCGGCGGCGCTGTTCGGCTGGGCGATCGCGGCGGCGATCGGGATTCCGCTCGGGCTGGTGCTCGGCCTCGTGCGGCCGCTCGAGCGGCTGACGCTCGTCACGATCGAGGCGCTCCGGCCGGTGCCGTCGGCGGCGCTGATCCCGATCGTGCTGCTGATCTTCGGATTCAGCCTCGAATTGGACGCCACCGTCGCCGCGTTCGCTTGCCTCTGGCCGGTGCTGATCGTGACGACCGGCGCCGTACGCGGCATCGAGCCGCGCCTGCTAGAGGTCGGGCGCGCGCTCGGCTACGGCGCGCTCGCGCGCATCTGGCACTTCGCGTTGCCGGCGGCGCTGCCCGGCATCGCGGTGGGCCTGCGCGTCGCGTTCGGCATCGCGATCGTGGTCGCGGTCACGGTGGAGATCGCAGCCAATCCGCGCGGCCTCGGCTATGCGATGATCACGGCGCAGCAGTCGCTGCGCGCCGAGGTGATGTACGCCCATCTGTTCTGGATCGGCCTCGTCGGCTGGCTCATCAACGTCGCCATGATCCGCGCCGAGCGGCATTGGCTGCGGTGGTATTGGGCCGCGCGGGGCGCCGCATGAGGGCGGCGTGGCTCGCCGCCAGCGTCGCCTTCGCCGCGGCGCTGGTCGCTCTCTGGCAGGTCGCGGCCGACCACGGCCTCGTCTCGCGCGTGTTCTTCCCCGCGCCGTCGCGCGCGTTCGATTTCCTCGGCGAATGGGCGGCGAGCGGCGAGCTCTGGGGGCCCTTGGCCGGCACGATCTGGCGTACGCTCGCCGGCTGGCTCGGCGCCACGCTGCTCGGCGTCGCGCTCGGGGCGGCGATCGCATCCTCGGCGGTGACGCGCGATCTGTTCGAGCCGACCGTGGAGTTCCTGCGGCCTATGCCGTCCTCGGCGATGATCCCGCCCGCGATCCTGCTGCTCGGCCTCACCGACGGCATGGTCGTCGCCGTCGTCGTCTTCGGCTCGATCTGGCCGATCCTGCTGGGCGCGATCCACGGCTTCCGCTCGGTCGAGCCGCGGCTCATGGAGCTCGCGCGCACGCTCCGGATGGGCCGCATGCACCGCCTCGCCAGCATCGCGCTGCCGAACGCGCTGCCCGAAATCTTCGCCGGCATGCGCGTCTCGCTCGCGATCGCGCTGATCATCACGGTCGTGGCCGAGATGCTGTCGTCGCGTCCCGGCCTCGGCCAGATGATCCTGTTCGCGGCGCGCAATTTCCGCAGCGCCGAGATTTTCGCCGGCGTGTTTCTGCTCGGCGCGCTCGGCTACCTCTTCAACGCGGTCCTCGAGCGGGCCGAGCGGTATTTCCTGCGCTGGCGCCCGGCCGTCGGCAACGGATAGTCTCGCCGCCGCCGCTTTCGCGGAACCGGCGGAACGTCTCACAGCAAGCGAAGGATCACGGAATGTCGCAAACGAAACCGCGCCTCGGCTATATCGGCATGGGGCTGATGGGCGCGCCGATGACGCGCCGGCTGCTCGACGCCGGCTACACCGTCGCGGTGTGGAACCGCAGCGTCGACAAGACGAAGCCGCTGGTCGAGCACGGTGCCGTCGCCGCGAATTCGCCGCGCGACGTGGCCGAGCAGGCCGACATCGTGATGATGTGCCTCACCGCGGCGCCGGCCGTGCACGACGTGGTGTTCGGCCGGAACGGCGTCGCCGAGGCTAAGGGCGCCGGCAAGCGCCTCGTCGACTTCTCGTCGATGCGGCCCGATCTCACGCGCGAATGGTCGGCCGAGCTGCGCAAGCGCAACGGCATGGGTTGGGTCGATTCGCCAGTGTCGGGCGGCGTTCCCGGCGCCGAGAAGGGCACGCTCGCGATCATGGCCGGCGGCGATCAGGCCGATTTCGATGCGGTGAAGGGCGTCGTGGCCCACCTTTCGTCGCGCTACACGCTGATGGGGCCGAGCGGGGCGGGGCAGACGACGAAGCTCGTCAACCAGATCGTCGTCAGCGCCACGATCATGACGCTCGCCGAGGCGTTCGCGTTCGCCGAGCGCGCCGGCGTCGATCCCGCGCAGATCCCCGAGGCGCTCAAGGGCGGCTGGGCCGATTCGCTGCCGATGCAGATTTTCGGGCCGCGCTTCGCCAAGCGGCAGCTCGAGCCCAAGCTCGGCGATCTCGCGATCATGGTGAAGGACCTGAACACGGTCGCCGACGTGGCGCGCGCCGTGGATGCGCCGCTGCCGATGGCCGGCACCGGGCTCCAGCTCATGCGCCTGATGATGGCGCGCGGGCATGGCGAGGATTGCCTCACCGCCGTCTGCAAGCTCTACGAGGGCAGGCGCCTGTTCTGAGGTGCGGCCGCGCGCTTCCGGGGCCGGCTCGGCGCCTTTCGCGCGCGCGCCCGCTGCGTTATCCCTGTCGCCACCGGTCTCGATGGAGGCGGAGATGCGCGGCATGCGAGCGATATTCCGGAGCGGCGCCGCCGGACTGGCGGTCTTGTTGCTGTCGTCTCTCGGCGCCGTGCCTCCGGCCGCGGCGCAGGAGGCGGAGCCGCTTTATCGTGCCGTCGCGATCGTCACCGGCACCGGCGAGGCGAACCGCCGGCTCGGCCTCGCAATGTGCCTCGAAGAGGTGCTCGTGAAGGTTTCCGGCGACGCGCGGCTCGTGGGCGATCGGCGCGTAACCGCGCTCGCCCGGCGCGCGGATACGCTGGTCGGCACGTTCAGCTATCGCGACCGCTTCGCGCACCGGCCGATCAACGACGAGCAGGGGACGCGCGACCGCCCGCACGACCTCACGGTGGATTTCGATCCCGCCAAGATCGATGCCGAACTCGCCGCGCTGGGATTGCGGCCGTGGACCGCGGCCCGCCCGCGCCTCGTCGCCTTCGTCGCCGTCAACAACGGCGCCGCCGCCTATATGCTCGCGGCCGGCGGCGAGCGCGGCACCGATCAGCGCGCCGCCCTCGCTGCCGCGGCGCGCCAGGTGGCGGTTCCGGTCACGCTGCCCTCCGAAGCCGCGCTCGCCGCGGCCGGCGCCACCTATCAGAGCATGGCGGCCGTCGATCCGGCCATGCTCGACGCGGCGGCGAAATCGGCCGGCGGCGACCAAGCCCTGGTCGGAAGGCTGCTGTGGAGCGACGCCGCGCGCGGCTGGGTCGCCGAGTGGCGCCTAGCCTTCGAAGGAAAGCTCTATCGCTGGCAGATCCGCGGCGCCAGCTTCGACGATGCGTTCCGCCACGGCATGCGCGGCGCCGCGCAAATCCTGTCCGGCCATGGCCGTCCGAAGGGAAGCTGCGAAGCGCCCTCGCAGCGCGCGCGTGCGCTGGGCCGCGCCTGCCCCGGCTGAGGCTCAGGCCTGCACGAGCAGCTCGGACTCGACGGTCGGCGGCCGCTTCAGCGTCTGGTAGATCACGCAATAGCGCTCGGTGAGCTTCTTGAGCGTCGCGCGCCGCTCGGCATCGGCGTCGGTGTCGAGGTCGAAGAACAGGCGGATGTCGCGGAAGCCGACCGGCGCCTCCTTGTCGACGCCGAGCGTGCCGCGAAAGTCGAGATCGCCCTCGGCGCGCACGACGCCGCGCTTGATCTCGATGCCGAGCGCTGTCGCGACCGCCTTCAACGTGACGCCGGCGCAGGCGACGAGCGCCTCCAGCAGCATGTCGCCCGAGCAGGCCTGCGAGCCATCGCCGCCGGTGGCCGGATGCAGCCCGGCCTCGACGATCGCGCGGCCGGTGTCCACCTTGCACGCGATGCCGAGCGCATCGAGCTCGCCCTGCGCTTTCAGCGTGATGAGGGCCGCGCCGGGCGCGGACTTGTATTTCTCCTTGAGCGGGGCCTGGAGATTGCGGAGTTCGGCGGCGTTCATGGTCTTCTCCGTGGTGGCGTTCATAGTGCCGCACGCAACAATGGCGCGGAAATGGCGGTGCGGCCGGCAGCGGCGGTGACGTGCAGCTCGCGCAGCACCTCTTCCTTCCAGGCGAGGAAGCGCGGCGCGGTGCGGCTGCGCGGCCGCGGCAGGTCGACGGCGAACTCGCGGTGGACCCGTCCGGGATGCCCGCGCATCAGCACGATGCGGTCGGCCAGCGCCAGCGCCTCGTCGATGTCGTGCGTCACCAGCACGAAGGTCGGCCGGTCGTAGGACCAGAGCTCGAGCAGATGCTCTTGCAGCGCGAGGCGCGTGAATGCGTCGAGCGCGCTGAACGGCTCGTCGAGCAGCAGCACCTTCGGCCGCGCCGCGAGCGCGCGGGCGATCGCCACGCGCTGCGCCATGCCGCCCGAAAGCTCGCGCGGCAGCGACTCGGCGAAATGCGCGAGGCCGACGCGCTCGAGCGTTTCGCCGACACGCGCCCGTCGCTCGGCGGCGGGAAGGTGGCGCAGCCCGAACGCGACGTTCGCCTCCACGCTGAGCCAGGGCATGAGGCGCGGCTCCTGGAACACGACGCCGATCTCGTCGCGCGGGCCGGCGAGCGGCACGCCGCCGTACGCGGCCGCGCCCGCGCTCGGCTGCTCGAGGCCGGCGAGCAGCCGCAGCAGCGTGCTCTTGCCGCAGCCCGAGGCGCCGACGATGCCGACGATCTCGCCTTCGCCGATGCCGAGCGAGATGTCGTCGAGTGCGAGGTAGCCGTTCGGAAAGCGCTTGGCGGCGCGATCGAGCGTCAGCATGGCGGTCTCCGTCACGAGGCGTGTTGCTTGAAGCCGTCCTGCCAGCGCAGCGCGCGGGCCGCCGCGCGCGCCAGCAGCAGATCGGTGGCTTTGCCGAGCACCGCGAACAGCACGATGCTCGCGATGACGATCGCTGGTTTGCCGGTCTGCTGGCCGTCGACGAGCAGATAGCCGAGGCCCTGCGACGCGCCCATCAGCTCGGCGGCGACGACGAACATCCAGCCGAGCGCCAGGCCCGAGCGCAGCCCGATCAGGTAGGTCGGCAGCACGGCCGGCAGCAGCACGCGCCGCACCAGCGCGGCTGTCGAATAGCGGTAGACGCGCGCGACCTCGACGAGCTTGCGGTCCACGCCGGGAATGCCGGCGGCGAGCGCGAGGTAGACCGGGAAGAACACGCCGGCTGCAATCAGGATGATCTTCGACGTCTCGAAGATGCCGAACCAGAGGATGAACAGAGGCACCCAGGCGAGCGAGGGCACGCTTTTCAGGCCCTGGATCGAGGGATCGAGCAGACGCCGCGCCAGCGGCACCGCACCGCACAGCGCGCCGAGCAGCGTGGCGGCCGCGACGCCGAACGCGAAACCGGCGGCAACGCGCAAGGTCGTCGCGACGAGGTGTTCGCCGAGTTCGCCGCTGCGCGCGAGGACCGCGAGCGTGTTCGCGATGGCCGACGGCGCCGGCAGCAGGTTGGACGGCAGCCAATCGCGCGCCGCGGCGAATTCCCAGGCGGCGGCGGCGATCAGCGGCAGCAGCAGGCCGGCCGGGAACGACAGCCGCGGCAGCGCGCGCGGCGCCATTCGCGGCGCGCCGGCGCCGGGCAAGCGAACGATCGAGGGTGCGGAGGGCATCGACGTCTCCCCATCGAATGCGGCGGCGAGGCCCCCATTCCGCTCCTTCCCCCGCGGAGCGGGGGAAGGCCGGGATGGGGGGCCGCAGGTACGGCGATCGCGGCCTAGCGCACCGCCGCCTGATCGCGCCTCAGCGCCTCGCGCACATGGGCCGGGTTGATCAGCGCGGCGGTCACGGCCTTCACGTCGACCTTCGCCTCGATCACGCCGGATTGCTGGAGCGCCGCGCCGGCGGCGAGGATCGCGGCCTGCGGCTTCTCGCCCGGAACCGGATCGGCGAAATCCGTGCGCTCGAGCTGCCTAGCGGCGACCTCGGGCTTGAGGCGGGCGGCCTTGGCGAGGATGTCGCGCAGCTCGGCGGGGTTCGCGAGCGCCCATTTCCGCCCGCGCTCGTATTGACGCAGCACGCGGATCACGATCTCCGGATGCTCCTGCGCGAAAGCCTCGCGCACGTTGAGCACGCCGTAGGTGTTGGCGTCGGCGTTGCGGAAGAACAGCAACGAGCCTTTCTCGAGCTCGGTCTCGGCCATCATCGGATCGAGTCCCGCCCAGGCGTCGACGTCGCCGCGCTCGAGCGCGGTGCGCCCGTCGGCGTGCTGCACGAGCACGGGCTTGATGTCCTTCTCGCCGAGGCCGGCGCCGGCCAGCGCGCGCAGCAGGAAGATGTAGGGATCGGTGCCGCGCGTCACCGCCACGCGCTTGCCCTTGAGATCGGCGACCGTCTTGATGGCGCTGCCGGGCCGCGTCACAAGCGCGGTCCATTCGGGCTTCGAATAGACGTAGATCGACTGGATCGGGTTGCCGTTGATCTTGGCGAGCAGCGCCGCGGCGCCGGCCGAAGAGCCGAAATCGATAGCGCCGGCGTTGAGGAACTCGAGCGCTTTGTTCGAGCCGTGGCTCTGCACCCAGCGGACGGCGATGCCGTCCTTCTCGAACTCCCTCTCGATCCAGCCCTTTTCCTTGAGCACGAGGCTGACGGGGTTGTAGTAGGCCCAGTCCAGCGTGAGCCGCCCGGGCGGCTCGGCCGCCAAGGGCGAGGCCAGAGCGAGGCTGGCCAGCCCCGCTGCGACGATGGTCCGACGCGTCTGCATGTTTCCGCTCCTTCCGTTGCGCCGGAGCGCGCAGGCGCGATCCGGCCGGTTCCAGTCCGAGCGGGAAGATCGGGTGCGCGCGCCTTCGGGAAGGAGCGGCGGACACAAAAATCCCGCCGCAGCTGTGGATCGCTGGGCGGGTGTCGCCGCAACGCTTTAGCTGCATTTGTAACGCGCCCGCAAGCTGTCGCTCAAATCGGCGCGATGACGGCAACCTAGGGCCTGCCCTGGTCGCCGTCAAACGAGAGAAATTGCGCACGAACCGAAGAAAAGCTGGGCATTCCCGGGCGCAATCAAGGCTTCGTTAACCCAAATCACCTTAGCCTGCCGCCAGGGGCAAGCTGCAGCCGGACTGCGCGCTGCCTGGCGAGCGAAGGCAACGATGAATCGACGCAACACGCCTGCAGCCGGCCACGCCGGGCGCGCAAACGGCCCGGCCGCGCGGCTGTGGGCATGGCTGTTTCCGGCGCCCACGGGCATCGGCGCCGCGATGCTCGGCCATCAGCGCCACGCGCTGCGCCGGCAGGTGCCGATTCTCGTCGCCGTGACGTTCGCGATCTCCGCGTTCACCGGCATCTTCTTCCATCCGCACGTGCCGCCGGCCCTGAACCTCGCCTGGGTCGTGACGGTCTGGCTGATGGGCGCGCTGAGCCTGCTGCGCTGGCGGCAGTCGCGCCGCTTCGTCCAGCAGCGGCCGGCGACAACGCGATTCATCCGCCGCTCGATCCTCGCAAATGCGATTCCCGGCGTCGTGTGGGGGGCGGCGGCGCTGATCTATTTCGTGCCCGATCGCATCGAGCTTCAGGTCTTCCTCATCTGCATGCTCGCCGGCATGTCTGCGGGCATCGTCGCGGCGGCGCCGAGCATGCCCGCCGCCGCGCTGGCCTACGTCGTCCCGGCGATGGCGCCGATGATCGCGATGCTGCTCGTGTCGGGCACGCGCACCGGCGCGGTCCTCGGCCTCATGGCGACGATCTATGCCGGCGCGCTGGTGTTCATGCTGCGCAACGGCTACCGCTCGTTCTGCGACGGCGTCTTCGCCGAGGAGCGCGCGCGCCGCGCCGAAGAGGTCCTGCGCGACAGCATCGAGGCGCTCGCCGACGGCTACGTGCTCTACGATTCCGACCTCCGGGTCGTGCGCCACAACCGCCGCTTCCTCGACTACATCCCCGACATGGGCGGCGACGGATCGGTCGTCGGCCGCAGTTACGAAGAACTCATGCGGGAAGGGCTGACGCGCGGCTTCTTCTCGACCGACGACGAGATCCGCCGCAACGGCACCGGCGCGCTGGCGGCCCGGATGGATGCGCTCCGCTCGGACGGGCAGGCCTCGATCGAGCGTCGGCTCAGCGACGGGCGGATGCTGTTGGCCCGCAAATACCCGATGCAGAACGGAAGCTGCGTCGTCATTCTCTCCGACATCACGGCGCTGAAGCGCGCCGAGCAGCGCCTCGTCGGCGCGATCGAGGCCATGCAGGACGGCTTCGTGCTCTACGGCCCGGACGAGCGCGTCGTGCTCCACAACCGGCGCCTGCTCGAGCAGTATCCGCATCTGCGGGGGATCGAGCCGCTGGTCGGGCGGACGCGCGGCGAGCTCATGCGCCATCACGCCGAATCGGGCACGTTCAAGGGCGTCGCCGACGCCGGCGGCAGCGACAAGTGGGCGCGGGATCAGCTCGAATTCGTGCGCGAGATGGGCTCGACCGAGTTCGAGCGCGAAACCGTCGACGGCCGCACCTATCTCATCCGCACGCAGGTGACGGAGGAGGGCGGGCGCGTCGCGATCACGACGGAGATCACCGCGGTCAAGCAGGCCCAGCAGCGGCTGCTCGACGCGATCGATGCGATGGGCGACGGGTTGATGTTCTTCGGGCCCGACGAGCGCGTCGTTCTCTACAACAGCCGCTATCTGGACCACTATCCGTTCCTGAAGGCCATCGAGCCGCTGAACGGCCGCACGCGCCAGGAACTGCTGCGCTACGCGGTCGCGAACGGGGCGCTGGCCGAGGCGGTCGCCAGCGGAGACAGCGAGCGCTGGGCCGAGGACCGCATTGCGTCCTGGCGCAAGGAGCAGCTGACCGAATACGAACGCCAGCTCTCGGACGGGCGCACCCTGCTGGTGCGCGTGCGGCCGACCAAGGAAGGCGGCCAGGTCGCGACGACGACCGACGTCACCGCCCAGAAGCGCGCGCAGAAGCGCCTCGTCGACGCGGTGGAGAGCATGTCCGACGCGTTCGTGTTGTGGGACGCCGACGACCGTCTCGTGCTCACCAACAGCGCCTACGCGCAGATGTTCGCCGGGGTGCCGCGCTCGGTCGAGGTTGGCTGCCATTTCGAAGACGTACTGCGCGACGGCATCGCGGCGGGCGCGTTCCCCGAGGCGAAGGGCCGCGAGGAGGCCTATTTCGAGGAGCGCGTCCTGCGTCATCGCAATCCGGCCGATCCGGTGGTGCAGCCCTATCGCGACGGGCGTTGGCTGCGCTACGCGGAGCGGCGCACGTCGGAGGGCGGCATCGTCGGCCTGCGCAGCGATGTGACCGACGCGATGCGGCGCGAGCAGGCGCTGCGCTTCAGCGAGGCCGAGCTGGCCAAGCGCGTGCGCGAGCTCGAGGCGATGCAGCGCCAGCTCCAGACCCAGCGCGACGAGCTGCAGCGGCTCATGCAGCAGGTGATCCAGGCGCGCGACGAGGCGGCGGCGGCCAATGCCGCGAAGTCCGTCTTCCTCGCCAACATGAGCCACGAGCTGCGCACGCCGCTCAACGCGATCATCGGGTTTTCCGAGATCATGCACGGCGAGCTGTTCGGCGCCCTCGGCAACCCGCGCTACCAGAGCTATGTCGGCGATATGCTCGGCGCGGCCAAGCATCTGCTGAAGCTCATCAACGACATTCTCGATCTCTCCAAGATCGAGGCCGGCAAATGGGAGCTTCGCGAGGAGCCGGTGGACATGCGCCGCATGCTCGACGGCGTGATGCGGCTCTTCCGCAACCGCGACGAGACCGCGCGGCTCGACATCAGGGTCGACGCCCCGCAATTGCCGCCGATCATGGCGGACGAGCGCGCGCTGAAGCAGGTGCTGATCAACGCGCTCTCGAACTCGATCAAGTTCACGCCGGCGGGCGGGCGCATCCTTCTCCGTGCGCGGCGCGACGGCAGCGGCCGCCTCCACCTCGCGATCGCCGATACCGGCATCGGCATAAGGCGCGAGGACGTGCAGAAGGCGCTGGCGCCGTTCGGCCAGGTCGACAACCACATGACGCGGCGGCATCAGGGGACCGGGCTCGGCCTGTCGATCGCCAAGGCGCTGGTCGAGCGCCACGGCGGGCGCCTCCGGCTGCGCAGCCGGCCGGGCCACGGCACGGTCATCACCGTAACGCTTCCGGCCGAGCGCTTTGCCGCCGCCGCCGCCGCAAGTCTCGCCGCCGCGGAGTGAACGCGGCGGGCGTGCGCTCGCGCCGTCACGTTTCCCCTCGCCCGGCCCGGTGATTGCACTATGATGCGCGGAGGCGCGCGCAGCTTGTTTCATGGGTCAAACGCGGCGCCATCGGGCCAGGGAGGCCGCAATGAAACGGATGCTTTCGCTTATCGTCTCCGCGCTCGCCGTCGGCGGCTTCGCCGCCGGTGGCGGAACCGTCGCGGCGCAGGAGAAGGTCACCTACCTCTTCCCCGCGCCGCCGATGCTGCCGGCGTTCGGGCCGATCCGGCTCGCGCAGGGCAAGGGCTATTTCAAGGCCGAGGGCCTCGACGTCGAGTTCCAGGTCGCCAAGGGCGGCGTCGACGTCGCCAAGCAGATCGGCGCGGGCAACGCGCCGCTCGGCGGCATCCTCGGCGACGGGCCGATCCTCGTGCGCCCGCAGGGCATTCCGATGAAAGGCGTGGCGCTGTTCGGCGGGCGCGGCTTCATGCAGCTCGTCGTGCGCGAAGACGCGCAGATCGCCGACCCGAAGGGCCTCAAGGGAAAGGACATCAGCGTGATGTCCTTCCAGGACACGACCTACTACGTGCTGCAGGGCGTGCTGTCGCAGGTCGGCCTTTCGATCAAGGACGTGAATGCCCAGGCGGCCGGGCCGGTCGGCGTGTGGCAGCTCGTCGCGCAGGGCAAAGCCGTGGCCTGCGCCTGCGTTCCGGACTGGATTCCGCTGATCACCGCCACCGGCACCAAGGTGAAGATCATCCAGAGCTTCGACTATTTCCCGAGCATGACGCAGGCCATCGGCGCCAGCGACAAGGTGATCAAGGAAAAGCCGGAGATGGTGAAGAAGTTCGTCCGCGCCGCGTTGAAGGGCATGAAAGACATCATGGACGATCCCAAGAAGTCGGCGGCGGAGTTCGCGGCGATCGAGCCGGCGTGGAAGGGCAAGGAAGCCGCGGTCGAGTTCGCGTTCAAGTACTATGCGGACCACGTCTATCCCGGCCAGCCGAAGCTCGGCATGTTCGATGCCAAGCGCATGGCCGCCGTGCAGGAATTCTACGTCAAGGAGAAGATCATCCCCTCGGGCTCGAAGGTGGAAGATCTCTTCACGAACGAGTTCGTGGAGTAGGGCACCCGAATGCGTAGGGGCGCACGGCTGTGCGCCCCTGTCGCCGACGAACGAACGCAGGCAGGGGCGCACAGCCGTGCGCCCCTACGTGTTTTCGCGACTCGCTCAAACGAAATTCAGCCCGCCATCGACGAGAATCGTCTGCCCCGTGATCCACGCCGCTTCGTCGGAGCAGAGGAACGTCACCACCTTGGCCATGTCGTCGGGCGTGCTCATGCGCTTCAGGCACTGCATCGCGACGTAGCCCTTGAACTTCTCCTCCGAGACCGAGGGGCGCTCGACCTCGGTTTTCGTCACGCCCGGAATGAACGTGTTGACTGTGATGTTCCAGGGCCCGAGTTCGCGCGCCATCGAACGCGTCATGCCGAACTGCGCCGATTTCGACGTGATGTAGTGGAGGTAGTTCGGCAGGCCGAGCAGCGGTGTGCCCGAGGCGACGTTGAGGATGCGGCCCCAGCCCGCCTTCTGCATCGCCGGCACCACGGCGCGCGCGCAGTGGAACGCGCCGGTGACGTTCACGTCCATCGCGCGTTCCCACTCCTCGACCGGAAGCTCCCAGAACGGCTTCATCGTGATCTTCGAGAAGAGCGCGGCGTTGTTGACGAGGATGTCGATCCGCCCGAACCGCGCGAGCACGGTCTCGGCCATCGCGGCGACGGCGCCGGGCGAGCCCACGTCGGTCGGAACGAACAGCGCGGCGCCGCCGCCATCGGCGATCTCCTTCGCCACGCGCGTGCCGGCGGCCTCGTTGAACTCGGCGATCACCGGAACGGCGCCCTGCGCGGCCAAGTGGTGCGCGTAGGCGCGCCCGAGCGCCTGCCCGCCGCCGGTGACGATCGCGACGCGGCCCCTGAGGGTGGGGTAGTGGGCGGTGGGGGTGACGTTCATGCCCGGCGTTGCTCCTCCGCGTAAAGCCGTTGCAGGATCTTCCGCATCGCGAACAGCCCCTTGTCCGCCGCGATCATACCGAACGGGCGCACATCGCCGTCCGCCGCGGGGTCGAGCGCGATCGCGCGCTCCTGTGCCTCGTAAACAGCCACGTCTTCCAGCGGGATGTTGATCATCTGGCGCTCGAATTCGGGCAGCATCTCGGGCGGAACGAAGCGCCGCTCGATCGCCATCGCCCAGAACTGGTGCGTCGTCGATGCGGTCTCGGGGGTCAGCGCGTGATAGACGACGAAGCCCCAGAGGCCCTGGCTCCGCATGCGCTCGGCCGGGGAAACGCCGCGGCCGGCCGGCGCGGTGCCGCTGTTCACGTAGATGTAGGAGGGCGGCATGAACTCGCTGGCCTGCCAGCGGTCGATGTTGCCGCTATAGCCCGCGTAGTCGACGAACGCCTTGGCCGGCGGAATGTCGGACATCCAGCGCGTCACGCGCACGCGGTCGCCCTCGGTCTCGGCTGCGATCGTCGCCTGCTCGGCGAGCGCGCGGTTGCCCGTCGTCGAGCTGTGCACATAGGCGAGGTGCGAGAGATCGAGCAGGTTGTCGAGGATCAGCCGGTAGCCGCACTTCACCGCGAGGTGGCCCTTCACGTGCCACCAGGCGGGATCGGCTAGGCGAATGTTGTATTCGGGGGCCGTGCGCTCGTCGGCCTTGTCGGGGTCGCCCATCCACACCAGGACCCAGCCGCGCCGCTCGACGACGGGGTAGGCGCGCACACGCGCCCAGCGCGGCGGCGACGGCTCGCCGGGCAGGTGGGTGCACGCGCCGGTGCAATCGAACACCATGCCGTGATAGCCGCATTCGAGCGTGTCGCCGACGAGGCGGCCCTCGGACAGCGGCAGGTTGCGGTGCGGGCAGCGGTTCTCGAGCGCGACCGCCGTGCCGGCCTCGGTGCGGTACAGCACGAGATATTCGCCGAGCACGACGCGCGCGAGCGGCTGGCGCCCCACCTCGTCCGCCCAGGCCGCGACATACCAGTGGTTCCGCAGGAAGGGCCGGGCCTGCATGCTCGCCTTCGGCCGCGCGCGTGGTTTCGCCATTGCCGACCTCCCGCCCGATCAATGCCGCGCCGCGCGCCCGCGGTCCAACGAGGCTTTTGCATCGAGCGCATGTGCGCGGAGACGGCGTTTCCTCGGCTAAACGGCAGCCGCGCGGCGACGGAGCGCCGCGCGGCCGCGATGCCGGGAACGCGCGAAGCGTAAGCGGCGCCGGATCAGATCCAGTGCAGCTGCACGAGCTCTTCGCGACGGTGCTCGGCCATTTCCGGCTCGCCCTTCTTCGGCTCGTGGCGGGCGGCCAGGCCGTAGGGCTCGGGCGCCAGGCTGGCGATCTTCGAGAGCAGCTGGTCGTAGAGCTTCTTGGGATTGGCGCCGAAGATCGGATCGTCGTTGTCGGCGAACGATGCGTCGGCGGCGATCCAGTCGGCCGCAGTCAGCTTCTCGCGCGCCGCCGGGATCACGGTGCGCTCTTCCTTCGCCATGTGCTTGCGCTGCCATTCGATGAATTTCTGCGCGGCCGCGTCGAACTGGGCGAAGCCCTTCTCCGGATCGGCCCGCCAGGCGTCGAGCTTCCACTTCAACTGGCTGGTGAGCCGAATGCCCTCGTGATGCTGTGCCTGCAGCTCCTCGATCACCGGCTTCACCTCGGGCGCGCGCTTCAGCACCAGCGGAAACAGCACGTCGTCTTCCTTGGGGTGATGGAACCGGTCGGGGAAGTCCTGGACGTAGGACAGGATCGCGTCGAACAGCGCGATATCCGCGGTCACCTTCCCGGCGCGGATGTCGGCGAGAACGTGATCGAACGTGTAAAGCACGGCGGCGAGTGCGCGGTGTTCGCGCTGTACGATGGCAATGGTGCGAGACATGGTTGGATCCTCCGAAACCAAGGCCAATATACCGTCGTTCGAGACCCCGCGGGCATTGATCCTGATCAACAAAAACGGGCCTCGCGGCTTGACGATTATCAAGTGCGCCGGCCCGCAAGCCACGCCATGGAGCCGGCCGATCCGCAAACACTGCGAACGCGGTTCTGCGGCGACCGAGCGCGCAGCCGCAGCGGGCGCAATGGCCGAGCGGCGCCGGAGCTGCTGCGGTTTTCGTCAATTTATTGAAAGCAAACGAGAATAGGGGCGGCGCGCGGAGGGCCGGCGGGGCATGGCGATTTGCCCGGAAACGGCGCGGGGTGCGCGCCCGCGCCGGCCCGCCCAGTCTTGCAGCGCCGCAACCATCTCCCCATATCGGCGTTGAAGCGGACGCCGATCGCCGGGTCCGCGAAAGTTCCTGCCTTGAAAGGGGGACCGACGAATGAACTTCGAGAATTACACCGAGCGCGCCCGCGGCTTCGTGCAGGCGGCTCAGGCCGTCGCGATCCGCGCCAATCACCAGCAGCTCGCGCCCGAGCATCTGCTGAAGGCGCTGCTCGAGGACGAAGAGGGCATGGCGGCCAATCTCATTTCGGCCGCCGGCGGCAAGCCCGAGCTGGCCGTGGCCGCCGTCGATCAGGCGCTCGCCAAGCTGCCCAAGGTTTCCGGCCAGGGCGCCCAGCCCTATGCCGCTGCCGAGCTGGTGCGCCTGTTCGATCAGGCGCAGCAGATCGCGAAGAAGGCGGGCGACAGCTACGTCACCGTCGAACGGCTGCTGTTGGCGCTCGCGCTCGCCGCCGGCACGCCTTCGGCCGAGGCGCTGAAGCGCGCCGGCGTCACCGCGCAGAATCTCAATGCCGCGATCGAGCAGATCCGCAAGGGACGCACCGCCGATTCGGCCTCGGCCGAATCCGGCTACGACGCGCTCAAGAAATACGCGCGCGACCTCACCCAGGCGGCGCGCGACGGCAAGCTCGATCCCGTCATCGGCCGCGACGAGGAGATCCGCCGCACCATCCAGGTGCTCTCGCGCCGCACGAAGAACAATCCCGTGCTGATCGGCGAGCCCGGCGTCGGCAAGACGGCGATCGTGGAAGGCCTCGCGTACCGCATCGTGCGCGAAGACGTGCCGGAATCGCTCAAGAACAAGAAGGTGCTGGCGCTCGATCTCGGCGCGATGGTCGCCGGTGCCAAATTCCGCGGCGAATTCGAGGAGCGCCTCAAGTCCGTGCTCTCCGAAATCGGCGCCGCGGCCGGCGAGATCGTGCTGTTCATCGACGAGATGCACACGCTTGTCGGCGCCGGCAAGGCCGAAGGCGCGATGGACGCCTCAAACATGCTGAAGCCGGCTCTGGCGCGCGGCGAGCTGCACTGCATCGGCGCCACGACGCTCGACGAATACCGGAAGCACGTCGAGAAGGACGCGGCGCTGGCGCGGCGCTTCCAGCCGGTGTTCGTCGGCGAGCCTTCCGTGGCCGACACCGTCTCGATTCTCCGCGGCCTCAAGGAGAAGTACGAGCTGCACCACGGCGTGCGCATCACCGACGGCGCCATCGTCGCCGCGGCCACGCTCAGCAACCGCTACATCACCGACCGCTTCCTGCCCGACAAGGCGATCGACCTCGTCGACGAGGCCGCCTCGCGCCTGCGCATGGAAGTGGACAGCAAGCCCGAGGAGGTCGACGAGCTCGACCGCCGTATCGTCCAGCTCAAGATCGAGCAGGAGGCGCTGAAGCGCGAGACCGACCCGGCCTCCAAGGACCGGCTCAAGAAGCTCGAAGGCGAGCTCAAAGACCTCGAGGAGAAGTCCGCGGCGCTCACCGCGCAGTGGCGCGCCGAGAAGGAGAAGCTCGCGGGTGCCCAGAAGATCAAGGAAGACCTCGAGAAGGCGCGGCTCGAGCTCGAGCAGGCGCAGCGGCGCGGCGACTGGTCGCGCGCCGGCGAGCTCACCTATGGCAAGATTCCCGAGCTCGAGAAGAAGCTGAAAGACGCCGAGAGCGCGGGCAAGTCGCGCATGCTCAACGAGGAGGTGACGGCCGAAGACATCGCCGGCGTCGTCTCGCGCTGGACCGGCATCCCGGTCGACAAGATGCTCGAAGGCGAGCGCGAGAAGCTGC
>ERZ761602.4628-NODE-4628-length-17328-cov-44.960169_pt1 | contig 17328 bp, 19 predicted proteins | sample MGYA00512165_ERZ761602 | MGnify/ENA primary metagenome ERZ761602 (study PRJEB28899, sample SAMN02445085) | bioreactor sludge metagenome | biome: EBPR sludge; isolation source: Thorneside wastewater treatment plant | place: Australia: Brisbane, Thorneside...
TGCTGATACTCAAGGAAAGCCTCCTCAATTCACCCCTAATCTAGGAAAGACCCCAACCAATTCGCATACGAGGTTCCGCCGAGGCCGCGGCAACCCGGACCGAGGGTAGCGCGGCGGAGGAGCAGGGCGAAGACGAGTTCACGGTAGGTCTCGCTGCGATCCTCGAATTCGGCGAAGGCGACGTAATGCTCGTTCTGGAAAGCGGCGCGCTGGCCCCGAAGGTCGGAGAGACGGCAGACGAAACGGCCCTTCTGGTAGCGGGTCGGCGCATACTGGAGACGCACCGTCATGAGGGAGGCGAGAGGGATGGGGAAAGGCGGCAGGCCCTCGGTGATTTTCAGAAGGGTGTCGCCTTCGAGACGCCAGAGGGTCTCCTTCTCCAGCACCGAGGTGCGGCAGCGATGCTCGACGACGAGGGGAGGAGGGGACATGGAACGGGCTGTGCCGCCGCCGCTACCCCCCGGTGAAGAAACGCTTCGCCTTGGCGAAGAAGCTCTCCCCGACGGGGTGGTTCTTGTCCGTGACGGTGCCGGCGAATTCCTGGAGGAGGCGCTCCTGATCGCGGGTGAGCTTCACCGGCACCTCGACTTGGACGTTGACGAGGAGGTCGCCGCGGCGTCCGGTCCGTAAATCGGGCAGGCCCTTTTCGCGAAGGCGGAAGGAGGTGTTCGTCTGCGTGCCGGGCGTGATCTTGACGGAGGCCTGGCCGTTCAAAGTCGGCACGACGAGGTCCCCGCCGAGGGCGGCGAGGGTGAAGGGCAGAGGCACCTGGCAGTGGAGGTCCGAATCGTCGCGTTCGAAGACCTCGTGCTCTTTGACGTGGACGACGACGTAGAGGTCGCCGGGGGCACCGCCCTGCTGCCCGGCGTCGCCGTGGCCGACGGAGCGGAGCCGCCCCGCGTCGATCATGCCGGCGGGGATTTTCAGTTTGATGCGGCTGCTGCCCTTGGCCCGCCCTTCGCCGGAGCAGTCGCGGCAGGGGTTCGCGATGGACTCTCCGACGCCGCCGCAGGCGGGGCAGGCCTGCTGCACCTGGAAGAAGCCGCGGCTGACGATGACCTGGCCCATGCCGCCGCAGGTGGAGCAGGAGCGCACCTCGGCGCGGCCGTTCTGCGCGCCGCTGCCGGAGCAGGTCTCGCAGGGGACGAGCCGCTCGATCTTCAACTCCTTCTCGACGCCCTCGGCGGCCTCCTCAAGGGTGATCTGGAGGTCATAGCGCAGGTCGGACCCGCGCTTCCTCCGCTCGGCCTGCGCGGCGCGCCCGCCTCCGCCGAAGAACTCCTCGAAAATGCCGCCTCCGCCCCCGCCGCCGAAGACTTCGCGGAAGAGGTCGAAGGGATCGACGGAGCGCCCGCCGGCGGAGGGGCCGGTGCCGTTGCTGAAGGCGCGGTGGCCGTAGCGATCGTAGGCGGCCCGCTTCTGGTCGTCGGAGAGCACCTCGTAGGCCTCGCCGATCTCCTTGAACCGTTCCTCGGCGGTCTTGTCATCCGGATTCTTGTCAGGATGGTATTGTATGGCGAGGCGCCGGTAGGACTTCTTGATCTCGCCCCCGGAGGAGGTGCGCGAGACTTCCAGCGTTTCGTAGTAGCAGCGTTTCTCCATGGTCACGGGGCGGGGTCGGGACCGGCCGAGACGACGACGTTGGCGGCGCGAAGGAGGCGGTCCTTGAGCCGGTAACCGCGGCGCAGGGTGTGGATGACGTGGCCCTCGGGGACGCTCGCGTGGGGCTCCTGCTTCAGGGCCTCGTGGACGTTGGGATCGAAGGCGAGGCCGTCGGAGGGGACGGTCTCGACGCCTTGCTCGGCGAGGAAGTCGTCGAGCTGCTTGCGGACCATGGCCATGCCCTGAAGGATGACGGCGGCCGGCCCTTCGGCGGATTCGGCGGCTTTCAATCCCATGTCGAAATTGTCGATGACGGGGAGGAGCTGCTCAAGGAGGCCCCGGTTGGCGTACTGGACCGCCTCGATCTTCTCGCGGGCCATGCGCTTGCGGTAGTTGTCGAGGTCGGCCTGGGCGCGGGCGGCGATGTCCTTCCACCTCTCGATCTCGGCGGCGGGCGTGGGTTCGTCCGCGAGCGCGTCGGCGGCCTCGACCGCGGCGACGGCTTCGTCGAAGGATGCGTGTTCTCCCGCGCCGGTCTCGGATGCGGCGGGTTCGGAATCTGCGTGGTCTGTCGTCTCTGTCATGCCTTGCCGTGTCGCGCCCGGGGCGGGTTCCAGCCCCGCGACGGCGCGAGCCGGGACTATTCACCTTTTCTCGATGGCAATCAAGGTGATGTCGTCGCTTTGGGCGGCCCCGGCGGAGAAGCGCGAAAGCTCGGCGACGATGGCGTTGACGAGATCCTGGGAGCCGCACTCGTGGTTTTCGACGAGGACGCGGCGGAGGCGGTCCAAGCCGAACTCGTCGCCCTCGCCGTTCTCGCACTCGATGACGCCGTCGGTGTAGAGCAGGAGGATGTCGCCCGGCTCCATGCGGAAACGGTGGTCCTTGACGGAGCGCTTGAAGACCGGCCCCTCGTCGATGCCGGCGGCGAGGCCGGAGGTCTCGATGACCTCGGTTTCCCCGGTGGCGGTGCGGTAGAGGAGGGGCGGCTCGTGGCCCGCCCGGGCGAGGGTGATCTCCTGGGACCCGCGCTCGAGGATGAGGTAGAGCAGGCTGACGAACATGTCCTCGCGGATGTCGGGGAAGATGGAGTGGTTCACCGAGTGCAGGACCGAGGCGGGGGAGAGATTCTCGGGGGCGCGGCCGCGCAGGTTCGACCGGCACATGGCCATGATGAGGGAGGCGGCGATGCCCTTGCCGCAGACGTCGCCGATGGCGATGCCGTAGCGGTCCTCGTCGACCATGACGTAGTCGTAGTAGTCGCCGCTGACGTGGCGGGCGGCCTTGTACTCCGCCGCGATCTCGTAGTCGGCGAGGGCCGGGGCGGCGCGGGGCAGGAGGACGCGCTGGATCTCGCTGGCTTGGGTCAACTCGCGCTCGAAGCGCCGCTTCTCCGCCGCCTCGACGTGGATGATGGCGCTGCCGAGGGCGATGGCGCTCTGCTCGGCGATGCCGCCGAAGACCTCCTCGTCGTTCTGGCTGAAAGGCTCGCCGCTGCGGCGGGTCACGGCGAGGACGCCGACGGCCTTGCGCGCGTAGACGAGGGTCGTGGCGAGGAGGCTGACGCCCTCGTGGAAGACCGGGGCGCAAGAGGCGGCGAAATCGGGGTGGGCGGCGAGGTCGGGCACGCTGAGGATCTTTCCTTCGCGCAGAACCCGGCCGATGAAGCTCTCCCCCGACCGCAGCGAGGAGAGGCGGATGTAGCCTCGATATTGGCTCTCCGCCTCGGTGGCGTTGCCCCCCTCCGCGAGGATTTCGGCGATCTCGGCCGGCACGGGGAGGACGGGAGAGGTTCCCGCCGACTGGTAGGCGGTCACGAGGCGGATGGTCTCCGGATCGACGAGGTAGAGGATGCCCGCGTCGCCCCCGACGACCTCGGCGACGCCGTCGACGATGTAGCGGTGCATGTTCGCGGGGGAGGGATCGGCCTGGAACTTCTCGCCGAGGCCATGGAGGAAGTCGAACATGCGCCGCTCCTCCACCTCGATGGCGTCGCGCTCGCGGGCGAGGCGGGCGAAGGCGCGGCGCTGGTTCGCCCACATCCACACCCCGCCGGCGACGGCCAGAGCGAGGAGGGCGGCATACACGACGTGTTCCATGGCGGTATGCCGGGGGCGCGGGGACTCACTTGTCCGCCGTCTTCGCCTCCAGTTCCTGCCGCAGGAACTCGACCACGTCGCAGAAGCGGCTCCGGTTCTCCTCGTTGGCGGCTTGCAAAGCCTCGTGGGCCTGCAGGACGAACTCGGCGTGCTCGACCGGGTTGAGCGTCGTGGGGCAGGCGGGTTTGCCGAGGTTCTCCTCGACGAGTTCGCGCTCGCGTCGCCAGCGGTCGCCTTCCAAGTCGATATGGATGCGGTCGTCGAGGCCCAGTTTGCGGATGGAGTTGGCGTTGCGCTCGCCCGGGTTGATCACGTCGACGGTGCCGTCGGGGCTGGTCTCGGCGACCTTGATGGCGAGGCGGTAGAGCATCCCGATGAAGGTCGAATCGATCCCTCGGCAGCCGCCCAAGTCGATCACGAACTGCCGCCAGCCCCGCTCGAAGCGCCCGGCGAGGAACTCCTTGATGCACGCAGCGCTCTCGTGGGTGGCCGCTCCGCTCACCCGGACCCAAGCCACCGAGCCCAGGCAACCGACTCGAATGGACTCCTCCGCGCTCACGGGACGATGGGTTTACCCCCGCAGGCATGCTGCGACCCGGACTGCTTTCGGGACCCCCGCCCCGGACAAGCCGGATCCGCGGGAGCTTCTGGGGTGAGGTCAGTCTGAGGGTTCATGGAACCTTTGCGAAAAAGGGTCACTGCCAGAGGAAGGACCGGTATTCGGCCACGACGGCTCCATTTTCGAGGATGGAGGCCTTCCATTGGGTGACTTTCCCGTTCTGGTGGTAGTCGTCCCCGGTGACTTGGAATTTCGTGGTGTTGGTCCCCTTCGGATTGGGCACGGAGACCTCCTGCGAGTGGACCCGCAGCCCGGTGGAGCCCTGTCGGTATTCCAAGCGCACCGTCACGGGGGAGCGGGTCTTGGTCCTCCAGAAGATCGTGAAATAATTCCCGTAGCGGTCGCTCCGCTCCGAGGCGTTGATCGCGCCGAGGAGGAGCCGCGTGTGCTCGAAGGCGATCATCTCGTCCTCCGTGGACGGAGCCGTCGAGTTCTGAAGGTGGTAGGGATTGACCTTCGTGATCGCGACGGGACCCGACGCGGGGACCGCGCAGCTTGCGAGGAGGCCGCAGGCCCCCAGATAAAGGAATCTCGACAGTCCCGGTTTCATCCGTGGGTGTAAGCGGACAGCTATGGCCCGCTTCTGGGCCTTGTCACGCGGAAAGTTCTTGGGTCCGCCAAGTTAATCGAGATTTGTGCGGAGCGAAAATGAAAAGACGGTCTCTCGGGCGGACTCAGCCTTTTTCCGCCGCTTTGACCCGATCCCAGGCCGCGTCCATCTCCGCGAGCCCCGCCCCGGCGAGCCCCCCGCCCTCGCGCCGCAGCTCGTCCTCGACCGCCTGGAAGCGCCGCACGAACTTCCGGTTGGCCACGTCGAGGAGGATTTCGGCCTCGTGCCCGGTCTTCCGCGCGAGGTTGACGACGGCGAAAAGCAGGTCCCCGATCTCCTCCCCGACCGCCTCGTCCGCACCCGTCGCCAAGGCGGCGGCGACCTCGTCGATCTCCTCCCTCACCTTGTCGAGCACGGGGGGCAGGTCGGGCCAGTCGAATCCGACCGTCGCCGCCTTGCGCTGGAGCTTCGCGGCCGCGAGCAAGGCGGGCTGGCCTTCGTTGGCTTTTTTCAGGAGATAACCCTCTTGGGTCCCGGACCCGACCCTGTCGGATGCGGCCTTCTCCCCGGCCTTGATCGCCTCCCACTGCGTCAGGACGGCTTCGGGCGTGTCCGCGACGGCTTCGCCGAAGACGTGGGGATGGCGGCGGATCAGCTTTTCGCAGATGGCCCGGGCGATGTCGTCGAAGTCGAAGCGCCCCTCCTCCGAAGCGATCTCGGCGTGGAAGACCGGCTGGAGGAGGAGGTCGCCGAGTTCGTCGACGAGCTCGTCCCGGTCGCCGGAGCGCACCGCCTCGGCCACCTCGTAGGCCTCCTCAAGGAGATGGCGGACGAGGCTCTCGTGGGTCTGCTCGGCGTCCCAAGGACAGCCCCCCGGTGCCCGCAGAAGGTGCATGATGCGGCGCAGGCGGTCCATCGGAGGCAGGTCGGGGGAGGGGATCATGGCTCGCGCTGCGGGCGGTAAAAGGTGGGAGGGTGAAAGGGAAAAGGTGGACGGGGGAGGTGGGTGGTTTTTAATAAGCCTGACTTTTGCGATGGCAAAGCACCGATTTTACATTCCCGCCGACCGATGGAATCCCGAGCGCCTCGTCCTCGAGGGTGAGGAGGCCCACCACTGCCTCGAGGTGATGCGCTGCCGCGAGGGCGACCGCGTCGTCGTCTTCAACGGGGCCGGGGCCGAAGCCGAGGCCGGGATCGCGGGGACGGCGAGGGGTTCCGTGACGCTGGAGGCGGTGCTCCTCGGCGCCACGCCGCGCCCGCCTGCCGCGATCACCCTCGCCCAAGCCGTGCCGAAGGGGAAGAACATGGACCTCATCGTGCAGAAGGCGACCGAACTCGGAGCCTCCCGCATCGTGCCCCTGCTCTCCGAGCGCACCGTCGTCCAACTCGACGGCGGGGAACTGGAGAAGAAGCGCCGGAAATGGCAGCGCGTCGCCATCGAGGCCTGCAAGCAATGCGGGCAGAACTGGATCCCGGAAATCGCCGCTCCGGTGAACGTCGAGGCCTTCGTGCGCTCGGCGAAGGATCCGCTCCGGCTCGTCGCCGCGATCGGAGCCGGGGCCAGCCCCCTGAAGGCCATCCTCGCCGCCCGCGAGCAGGACGGCGCGCCCCGCCCCGCCGCCGCGACCGTGATGATCGGTCCCGAGGGCGACTTCACCCCCGCCGAGATTTCCACCGCCCTGTCGCACGGCTTCCTCGCGCTTTCCCTCGGCCCCATCATCCTCCGCAGCGAGACCGCCGCGATCTACGCCCTCAGCATCACAGGGCACGAGCTGATGGACCGGTAGTCGCAGGCATCGGGATCGGGCCATTCTACATTGACACACCTAGCAGCAGCCATGAGCCGGACACTATTTACCAATGTAACGGCGATCCTGCCCGATCGCCTGATGGAAGAGGCCAATGTGCTCTGCGTGGATGGCATCATCATGTCGGTCAGCAGACGGAAACCCCGGCTGGGTGCGGATACAGGGGTCGTGGACGGCCATGGTGCCTATCTCTCGCCCGGCTTTATTGACATTCACGTTCATGGAGGAGTTGGTGCGGACTTCATGGATGGCACGGAGGATGCCATGCGAACCGTCTGCCGGGCTCACGCGCAGCACGGCACCACCACTCTTTTCCCCACGACCACCACAGGATCGCCAGAGCAGATTCATGCGATGCTGGATGCGGCAAAGGCGGTGCAAAAAGACCAACAAGCTGCAAATGGAGCCAGAATCGCCGGCGTCCACCTTTATGGTCCGTTCTTCGCGGAAGACAAAGTGGGTTGCCACTCGTCGGAAGGGCGCAGATCACCGACGGCGGAAGAATGCCGGCGCTACTTTGACAAGGGCATCGTCCGCATCGCTACCTGCGCGGCGGAGCTGCCCGGTGCCGCCGATTTTTATCGTGAAGCAAGACGACGGAAGTGTTTCATCACCTGCGGTCACTCGAACGCAAGCTGGCCGGAGATGGCCGGGGCGTTCCGGCTTGGGATGAGACATGTGGACCACTTCTGGTGCGCCATGAGCAATGTCTCCTCCGTGCGCGGACGCCTGGGCGTGCCGATGCGGGGCAGTATGCTGGAGTTCGTGCTCGGCATAGCGGATATGAGCACGGAAGTCATCGCAGACGGCTGCCATCTCGCGCCGGAGCTTCTGGACTTTGCCTTTCGGATGAAGGGCGCGCACAGGTTGTGTCTCGTGACCGATTGCAATCGTGCGCTCGATCTGCCGCCGGGCACTTACCGTTTTGGTTCAAACGACGATGGCTCGTGGTTTGAGAGCGATGGAAGAGTCGGCTGGGCGCCGGGACGCACGAGTCTGGCCAGCAGCATCGTGGGTATGGATCACATGGTGCGTCAGATGGCGCGCGACACCACCGCGACGCTGCCGGAGGTGATACGCATGGCCAGCCTCACTCCTGCGGAACGGACTGGCATCTCGGCAAAAACCGGAAGCATCGCCAAGGGCAAGCGTGCTGACTTCGTGTTGTTGAGCCGGAAGCTGAGGGTGAAACGCGTGTTCATCGGTGGTGAAGAGATGGAGGTTGTGTCGCATGGATGAAACGTTTGCTTCCTCGGTGTGGCAACGGGGGCAGGCGACAAATATCCAAGTCCCGTCCAACCATAGGGGACTTGAAAAGCCCCCCTCCTTTCTCACCCATCACCGCCACGAGGGCGGCAGATCCGGCACGGTCTCGCGGAGGATCGCGAGGAGATGCCTCCTCTCCGATTCGCCGAAATGCGAGAATTCCGGCCACTCCGCCGGACGGGAAAGGATGCCGTGGAGCTGGTCGAGGATGCGGACCCGGATCTCCCCCGGCAGGGTCTCGAAGGCCTCGGAGTAGATGAGGTGGCTGCACCGGTACTTCATGAGCCGCTCGTAGAGCCGGAAGTCGCGCAGGGAGCGCCCCTCGGCATTCTTGCGGCGGCCTTCGGCGAAGGCCCTCTGGAAATCAGCCGCGCCGTCGATCCCGCCTGGCAGGGCGACCTCTTCAACGTAGAGCATCTCGCGGAGCACCCGGTTGGCGAGGGACCGGAGGATGCGCTCGTTCGTCTCCGAAAGCGGCCCGTCGATAGGTTCGCCGAGAGCTTTCCGCATTTCCCGATGGCGGTGCAGGGTGGCTTGGGTCGTCAGGTTCGCCTCGACGAGGAGGTTGTGGACGCCGACTTGGTGCTCCAGCACCATCAGCGCGACGACGTCGCTTTTCCCTCCGTGGGGGTAGGGCTTGCCGTCGAAAAAGGCGTCGAGGTTCGCGACCGGCCCGGTGGCGAGGCGCTCGAGCTCGATTCCCGCGCCGTCGGGCGCGGGCCGCGCCAAGGCATTGCCGAGGTGCTCGCCCCCCTCGACCTGCCCCGTCACATACCAGCCGCCCCAGCGCTCCTCGATGGGGCTGCTCTGGCGGACGTGGAAGGTGCCCGCCTCGAAGACCGGCAGACCCGATCCGGAAGGGTAGACCGAACGGGCCATCAAGCCGGGCAATTCGCGGTTCGAGGAGCCCGCGTGGCAGTTCAGGCAGGATCGCTCGCGCACCAGTTGGGGCAGGCTGCCCGGCTCGCGCCCGGTGATTTTGACGAGGTGGAAGACCATGCCGAGGCGCGGATCGAAGCTGGCCACCTCGATTTCCCCCCCTTGGACCCACCCGAGGTAGAGATCGTCGGAGAAATAGATCGCCCTCGGCCTTTCCGGCGCGATGCGGTCGTTTTGGGCGCTCGTTTTCGAGAAGACGAGCACCTGCGACTCCGCCGGGATGTCGAGTCCCTTGAGGAGCGCGTCGAGGACGACCCTCTCGTCGCCGGAGCGGAGGTCCGGGCGGTCTCCCGCTTCCGCGAAGAAACGGGTCAGCTTCGTGTCCGGCTCGCTCTCGTAGTAATGGACCGGAGCCCCTTCGTGCAAGCCGCCCGCATGCGCGACCGCCAAGCCGAGGGGCAGGGCGGTCACGACCAAGGCGCGGAGGACGGAGGCATCCGGGAGCATTGGGTAAACATATATTTGAAATACTGTTTTACATCGCCGCGATCCCGCTAATTCGGGATGGCTCCCGAAGGTGGCGCACCTCGGGACAGAGGGCGCAGGTTGACAAATCGCGGGCGGCTCCTATTTTGGCTCCTTGATTTGCAACTCGCGCGGAGGACGGCCTCGGCGTCTCGGATGGTGGACCAGGGACGGCCCTGACAAACGACTTCCGGTGCCATGCCTTGGATTCTCCTTCTCATTGCCGCCTTCTTCGAAACCGTGTGGGCAGTCGGCCTCAAGTTCACCGACGGATTCACTCGCTTTTGGCCCAGCTTGGGTACCCTTGCGGCCCTGATTGCCAGCTTCGTGTTGCTCGGGCTCGCCGCCAAGTCCCTCCCCATCGGCACGGCCTACGCGGTCTGGACCGGCATCGGCGCGGTCGGCACCGTCCTTTGCGGCATCGCTTTCCTTGGTGATCCGGCCACCCCGGCCCGGCTGGTATGCGTCGGTCTCATCGTCTTGGGCGTCTTGGGACTCAAGATCGCTTGAACCCGGCTCCCGGCCGGTCCATCACCCGGCCTCGTATTCCGTCGGATCCTCCAGCCCGGCGAGGGCGAAGGCCTCCTTCCGCTCGACGCAGGTGCCGCATTTGCCGCAGTGAAGCTCGCCACCCTTATAGCAGGACCAGGTCTTCGCGAAGTCGATCCCGAGCGTCACCCCGATGGCGGCGATGCCATCCTTGCGCTGGTCGATGAAGGGCCGCAGCACTTCGATGGCGGCATAGGTGCCGACGCGGATGGCCTCGGCCATGGGACGCATGAACTCCTCGCGGCAATCGGGATAGATGGCGTGGTCGCCCGAATGCGCCGCGATCACGAGACCTTCCGCCCCCGCGCTTTCGGCGTAGCCCGCCGCGATGGCGAGGAGGATGCCGTTGCGGAAAGGGACCACAGTCATCTTCATGTTCTCGGCCTCGTAGTGGCCTTCGGGGATCTCGCCGCCGCTCTTGAGCAAGTCGCTTTGGAAAAGGCGGTTCATGAAGTCGAGCGTCACGACCTCGTGCGGCACGCCGAGAAGGGCGCAGTGATGGGCGGCGAAGGGCAACTCGCGGGCGTTGTGCTTCGAGCCGTAGTCGAAGCTGAGTCCCGCCACGACCTCGTGCTCGCGGGTGGCGGCGTGCAGGGCCGTGACCGAATCCATCCCGCCGCTGACGAGGATGACGACTTTCATTCCACGTCGGCGAGATCGTCGAGTCCGGGATCGGGAAAGGCCGCCGTCGCGGTAAGCCGGATGCCGCCACGCGGGGAGAAGCGCCCTTTCACGACCATGCGGCGCGGCGAGCAGGCGGCGGAGAGATCGTCGAGGAGGCGGTTGACGATGTCCTCGTTGAAGGAGGCGAGGTTGCGGAAGGAGGCGAGGTAGAACTTCAGCGACTTCGTCTCCAGGCAGAGTCGGTCGGGCACGTAGCGGATCGTGAGATGGGCGCTGTCGGGCTGGCCGGTGACGGGACAGAGGGAGCTGAACTCGGGGTAGTCAAGCTCGATCCAGTAGTTCCGCTGCGGATTGCGGTTGGGGAAGACCTCCAGCTTCGCCTCCTCCGGCGAGCGGGGGAGGCGGTTCTCGCTGTGACCGAGGAGGGTCAGGTCGCCGACCGAAGGGGGTGGGGTGGAAGGGGAGTCGCTCATGTTGCGCCGGGCCAAGGTGGCGGCGTTGCGGGGCGCTTGCAAGGGGGCATCGTCCGCCGAGCGGGCTTTCTCAAACCCAACTCCACACGACTCCCAGCAAGGCCGCCCCGAAGACCACGGGGATCACGTCCCATTTCCACTTCTGCATGCCTACGAAGGCGGCCGCCGCCACGACGACGACGAAGCCGTCGGGCCGCCACGAGGCCGCCTCCGCCCCGGCCTGCGGAAAGACGGCGTACAGGGCGAACCAGACCGCGAGGTTGAGCACCACCCCCACCACCGCCGCCGTCACCGAGGACAGGGCGCAACTGAGCCGCTCGTTTCCGCGCAGCCGTTCGATGTAGGGCGCCCCCAGCAGAATCCAGAGGAAGCTCGGGATGAAGGTGACCCAAGTGGTGATGGCGGCTCCCAAAGTGGCCGTCAGGAGTGGCGACCAGCCCTCCACCGGATGCTGCCAGCCGGCGACGAAGCCGACGAATTGCAGCACCATGATGAGCGGGCCGGGCGTGGTCTCCGCGAGGCCGAGGCCGTCCATCATCTGCGGTAGGGTGAGCCACTGGTAGCTCTCCACCGCCTGCTGGGCGACGTAGGGCAGCACCGCGTAGGCTCCGCCGAAGCTCACCATGGCCGCCTTGCTGAAAAAGAGACCCTGCTGGACGTGCAGCCCTTTCCACCCCAGCCACAGGCCCGCCGCGACCACGGGCAAGGCCCACAGGACGAGACCGACCGACAGCACCTTCGCCGAATGGATCAACGGGACGCGGGTGTGGTCGGCGTGCCTCGCCGCAGCATCGACCGCGCGCATCGCCTCCGCGTCGTTGCCGGATCCTTTGATCACGAAGAATTGGTCCCGCCGGAACCGACCGCCGATCCAGCCGACAAGTGCGGCGAGGCCGACGATGAGGGGAAAGGGCCATTTCAGAAAGAAGATGGCGATGAAGGCCAGCGTGGTGATCGTCCACATCACTCCGTTTTTCAGCGCCTTCCTCCCGATGCGCAGGACGGCGACCGCCACGATCGCGAGCACCGCCGGTTTCAGCCCGTAGAAGGCCGCTTCGACCCAAGCGGTGTCCCGCCCCGCCACGTAGAGCCAACTGAGGCCCCAGAGGAGAAAGGCGGAGGGCAGCACGAAGAGGGTCCCGGCGACGATGCCGCCCCAGGTGCGATGCAGCAGCCAGCCGATGTAGATAGAGAGTTGTTGCGCCTCCGGGCCGGGGAGCAGCATGCAGTAGTTCAGGGCGTGGAGGAAACGGTCTTCGCTGATCCATTTCTTCCTCTCCACCAACTCCTCGTGCATGATGGCGATCTGTCCGGTGGGACCGCCGAAGCTGATCAAGCCGAGCTTGAACCAGAAGCGGAGGGCTTCGGCGAAGGAGGGAGGCACGGTCGCGGGCGGGCGGGCTTCGGAGTTCATCGATGGTGACGGAGAGGCACGGGGAGTCTCGAAGCCTTGGAAATCCCGCCATCTGGTTACAAGGGCGAAACCCGGATTGCAAGCGGAACCGTGCGACGATTTCGAAGGCGGAAGCTGTAGGCGGGGTCATCGACCTCGCGCGAGCATCGCGGGGACGTGCGATCCGCCATGATCCACCCAGCCGCATCCCTGCGCAGCTTGTCGAGCAGCGACCCGGAATCAGGGACGACACGCTCTCCATACCACGCTCCGAGTCTCGCGGCGGCGAATGCGGAAGCGGATTGACAAAAGCCACTGCCGTCATACACTGGTCATACGATGAGCATCCTGACTGTCCGTATTTCCGATGAAGAGAAGGCCCAGCTTGCCCGCCGCGCAGAGGCCGCAGGCACGACTACCGGGGGGCTGGTGCGGGAACTGATCCGGGAGAAGCCCTTCATCACTGCCGCCGACCTGCTGGACGAAATGGAAAACCTGATGGGTGACAAGCGGCTGCGTGTGAAGGCGCGGAAATGAACGTGCTGCTGGACTCATCCTTCGTGATCGACCTGCTGCGGGAGCTTTCCTCCGCGAAAGCCGGGCCGGCCAGCGCTTGGTTGCGCAGGAACAAGCGCGCCCGTCTGTGGGTGAGCGCGGTGACCGTGGCCGAGGTGCTCGAAGGAGCGGAGGACATGGATCATGTCCGGCGGTTCCTGGCGCGCTTTCGCTGGCAGGGCCTGCACCATGCCCACGCGGCGCGGGCGGCGCTGCTTCAGCGTCGTCCCGCCCGGCGCATGGGGGAGAACGATGCGTGGCAGGCTGCCGTGGCTCTCGAAATGAAGGGCCGGATCGTGGGACATGATCCGAAGGCGTTCACCCGGCTGGGTGATGTGTATATGGATCATCGCAAGGCGGAATAGCCCCGCCAGATCGCGAAGAACTGCGGCAAGCATCCTGCGGGCCAAGTGGAATCGCCACCAAACAGGCATCGTTCCGATGCAGCCGATCCAGCAAATCGGCGGCAGCCGGGTCGTGCGGTCCGGCGATGGTGCCGTATCCGATCCTGGGTCCGCTCTGCAATCGTCCAGAGCTTTTCGGGATTTCGTATCACATCACATGTGAATGCACGGTGGATCTATTGACGCTTTCGCTCCATCGCCTCGCCAGACTCGACCCGGTTGCGTTCGAGTCGATTGCCGTCGCCCGCATCGCGAAAGCGTTTCTCCGGCGTGTCGTCCGACCCCTTGGGCATTTCGAGCACGTTGTCGCGGGCGATGTTCTCCGCCGTGCCGACTTGGAACTCCAGCGCCCGGCCCTCGATGCCGCGCAGCCGATTTTCGCGGACCATGTTTCCCACGTTCAGCCTCTCCAGTTTGCAATAGCGCCAGACGCGGATGCCGATGGAGCAGTTCTCGATCTCGTTGCGCTCGACGACGCTGTCGTTGACGTCGTTCAGCTCGATGCCCACCGTGGCCTGCCGGATGACATTGCCGACCACCCGGCAGCGTTCGACGAAATGGTCGAGGTTGATGCCCTCGTCGAGGGTGTTTTCGATGACGCAGTTCTCCACCACGCAATCGTCCGCCGAGTAGATCGCGATGCCGCGACCATGGAAGTTCCGGATACGGCAGTCCCGCAGGACGATCCGCCGCGGCTTCGGTCCGGAGGGGCCTTTCAGATAGTCGTAGTGTCCTTGGATCCAGACGCCGCAGCGGGTGTGGTGGGTCGCTTGGCGCAGACCGTCGGGCTTCAAGGCTCCGTCCAGCGTCAGGTTTTCGAACGTCACATCGTCGCAGCCTCCGTCGAGGGTGAAGAGGTTCAGGTCGTTCTCGTCGACCACCCGGGTGCCTGCGGTCGCACCGAAGCGCAGCGGCTCCGCCAAGGTCGCGGTGGCCCCGTCCACCGACGCCACGACCGTCTCGAAGCTCGGTTTGGGTTTGCCGGTGATGGCGACGATCTCCCCCGGAGCGATCACGCGCAGTTTCAGCCCCGCACGCAGGCCTTCCGGCGAGCGCAAGGTCAAGGTCGTCGCGCCGACCTCCGCCGGGACGGCCAGCTCGGTCACGAGAGCCGGGGCGAGTTGCAGCACCGCTTCACCCTCCCCACGGATGAGCAGATGCTTGACGCCGCCGAGGGCAAGGCGTTTTCCGATGCGATACACGCCCGGCCCGACGACGATTTCGCCGCCGTCCGCCTTGGCGCGTTCGATGGCCTCGCGCAGGGGCGCGTCGTCCGTGCCGTTGAAATCGCCGCTGCCGTCCTGCGCCACGCGCCAAGTGGAGGCGGAAGCCATGATCGGCAGGAGGAAGATCGGCAGGAAGAGGAGTCGGGGCTTCATCGGGATAGATGATCCAGCCCACTGGCGTCCGCAACTGGCGTCGTCGGGGGCCACGCCTTCGGATTTCGAACTTCCTCCCCGCCGAAACTTGAAAAAGCGAAGCCCCTGCCGTAGCCGTGTCCCATGACCCCTTCGAACCGCCGCGCCTTCCTGCGAAACGGCGTCCTCGCCCTTGCCGGATTGGGGAGCCGCCTGCCGCTCCCCGCCGATGAGACGCCCGCCCCGCTCCTGCGCATCGGCCTGTTCACCGATCTCCACTACGCGGACAAGGAGGCGGCAGGGCGGCGCTTCTATCGCGACACCCTGCGGAAGCTGGACGAGGCGGTCGATCACTGCAACGGCATCTCGCCCGGATTCGTCGTCGAACTGGGGGATTTCATCGATCGCGCCGAGTCGGTGGAGCAGGAGCTCGCTTGGCTGCGGACCATCGAAGAACGCTACGCGAGGCTCCAGGCACCCCGCCACTACGTCCTCGGCAACCATTGCGTCGATACCCTGACCAAGGCCGAGTTCGCGGAGCACACCGGAGCCTCCGCTTCGGCCCATTACGGATTCGAGGAGAAAGGCTTCCGTTTCGTGGTGCTGGACGCCTGCTACAAGGAGGACGGCACGCCCTACGGACGCAAGAACTTCCACTGGCAGGACTCCATCATCCCCGAGCACGAATTGCGCTGGCTGGAGAGCGAGCTCGCCTCCTCCAGCGCTCCGACCATCGTCTTCGCCCATCAGCGCCTCGATCTGGAGGAGCACCACACCGTTCGCAATGCCGCGGAAGTCCGTCGTATCCTGGAGAAATCCGGACGCGTCGCCGCCGTGTTCCAAGGGCATTCCCACAAGAACGACTACCAGCAGATCGAGGGCATCCACTACACCACCCTCGCGGCCATGGTGGAAGGCGAAGGGCTGGAGAACAACGCCTACGCCACGCTCGACCTGCTGCCGGACGGCTCCCTGAAACTCCACGGCTTCCACGTCCAGCTCTCACGCGAGTTCGCTGCGTGATTCGGGGCCGCAGCTTCCGGAGGGTGGCAGCCCGACGCGTCCCTGGCGGAATGGATCGAGGGGAGGGCAGGGAAAGGGGAATCCACAGTCACTGCGCCGCCTCCTTGAGCGCACGGCGCGAGGCAATGGTGCGCTTCACCCCCTCGGCGTCCCAGTCGATCATCACGTCGCCTTGGCGCAGCTCCCCGCGCTCTTGGAAATGGATGGTGAAGCCCAAGGGTTGCCACAGTTTGGCGACCTCCTGCTCGATGTCGCGGTAGCTCCGTCCCCGCAGGAGGTGGCGGGAGCTGGCCTCGCTTTCGGGGACGCCGCTGAGGACGCATTCCAGATAGCGGCGGAAGTGGACGCCGTCGGGATGGTCCCGATGGAAGAAATAGTCGATCAGGAGGAGGGATTCGTCGTACTGCAGGATACCGGCGGCATCTCCCGATTCGAGCTCCCGGTTCCATTCGCGGAGGTCGCGATTCATCAGCTTCTCCAGATGGGCGAGCCGCATCTTCCGATCCTTCACGATCCGGTCTCCGAGCACTCCCTTGTTGATGTGGTGCCGGATCGAAACATGGGTGTTCGTGAAATGGTAGGAGCCGGGGGCGAATTGCGTCGCCGACATATACTCGGCGATCCCCTCCGGCACCCATGCGGGGACGCCCAGATAGATGAGCGCGGCCATCGACTGGTGCGTCACCTCATGCACGATAACGTCGTATTTCTGCGCCTTTTCGGGCTTGTCGAATTCGAACACCACCAATTGCAGGTCGGGTTCGAGAAGGCGGTCGGCGTAGATGTGGACGAAGCCAGTCCGACCGTCCCAGTATCCGGCTTTGGGGTCGTCCTCCCTGGGTGCGCTCCGCTCGATCACGATCTTCCGCAGCTCGTCGGACCGGCGGCCCCAGTTGAGCGGCAGGGGCAGTGGCAGGGAACTCAACGCGCCGTCCACCGCCTCGCAGATCAGGGTGATCGACTCCATCGCCTCGCGCTGGATCCCCGCCTTGTTGGTGATGTCGAAATGCTCGCTTCTCCATTGGTCGGTGTTGCCGACCCGTTCGAGGGAGACCTTCTTGGTGTCCCTCCACTGCTTCGGCCACCGATGGCTCTTGAGGGAGAGAGGAAATCCGACCACGCCGTCCGTTCCTTCGGATTGAATCCAAGATTGTATCCGTTCGCGTTCTTGGTCCGCGAGAAGGTCCATCCTGACTTCGCCGACGCCTTGCAGCTCCAGCACCCTGAACTGGGCTCTCTGGGAATCGGCCGCGACGAGCACGGCCTCGATCTGGCTGCCGTCGGCGAAAGTCCACGTTTGGCCGGGTTTGCGGAGACCTTGCGCCGTCGGCAGCATCATGGTGCCTGGGGATCCCGGACCTGTCAGGTTGCCCGTCCCGCTTCGGCTCGCAAGAGTGGCGATCCGCGCACCGGCGGATTTCACAGACTTCAACACCTTCTCCCGGCTGTTCCAGCCGACGAAGGCGCACAGGGCGAACGAGCCAAAGACCAAAAGGAATCGCATTGCCGGTTATTATCCATTTTTATGGTATTTATGGAAATTTAATTTTGGGTCTTTCCTAGATTAGGGGTGAATTGAGGAGGCTTTCCTTGAGTATCAG
>ERZ761602.4629-NODE-4629-length-17318-cov-376.918786_pt1 | contig 17318 bp, 10 predicted proteins | sample MGYA00512165_ERZ761602 | MGnify/ENA primary metagenome ERZ761602 (study PRJEB28899, sample SAMN02445085) | bioreactor sludge metagenome | biome: EBPR sludge; isolation source: Thorneside wastewater treatment plant | place: Australia: Brisbane, Thorneside...
GGCGCTGCCGGCTGCCCCAGCCGAACTGCACCATGCTGCCTTCGGTGAGCCGGCGATACGGTATGTTGCGCGCCACCGCAGCATAGACGATGGCGCCGGTGCTCGGCCCAAGGCGCACCTCCTCGTCGAGTTCGCGCAGCCGTTGCAACGCGGTGTCGAGCTCGAAGGGGCGGTCCTCGGCGGCAGCCCGGCAGAGTTCCTCGGCCAGCTCGAAGGCGAGGCGGCCAACCGCCTCTTCGCTGTATTCGACGACAACCTGGTAGGTGCCGGCTTCGACAGTCTCGGCCGTCCGGCTGAAGGTAACGGGGCAGCCAGCCTGTGCCTGCAGACCGAGGGCAGCGAACTCAAGCGCCTGTGCCATCGATACCGCCTCGTCGTGCCCCAGTGGCCGCAGCATGTCCAGCTCGGGAAAGCGCTCGCGCAGGCGGTTCTCGAAAGCCGGCATGTCGTCGATGTTGCGCTCACCCTCGGCGCAATGAACGACCGCCTCGATCGCCGTATGCCGGCTCCAGAGGTTGGGACCGCGCAGGGCGCGGAGACGCGAGACTTCCATGAATGATTCCCTTCCAGAAATTGCCTGTCAAAGCCGCCGCCGCTGCAGCGTACCGCGTGCCCGCCGTGTCATCGCCACTGGTCAGCCGTTCGCCGCGGTCTCAAGAGCGGTACGGATGATCTCTGAACCGATGCCGAGAGCCCAGGCAGCAGCAGCCGCCGCCAGGACGTTATCCACCTGCGAGGCGATGCGCCCGCCGTCGGTGAGCGGAATCGCCCGCAGGCTGGTGATCGCCGTCTCTTGCTCGCTGCTGCCCAGCACCACCTCGCCAGCGCGCACGAACACGGCCCGTCCACCGCGTGCGCGATGCTCGACGACGGCCGGCAGGGCGGCGTCGGTGGCAAAGAAGATCACTTCGCCGTCACACAACGCCGCCATGTCGACGAGCATCGGCTGACTGGCATCGAGAACCGCCGCGCCGCCCGGCAGGACGACGTCCACCTGCGTGCGGAAGACGTTGAATAGCTGCTCGGCAGTGCTCAGGTCGTGACGACCGAAGTGGCGCTCGGCCTCGACGTTGGTCAGGATGCCGACCTGGCAGCGATCGTAGGCGAGGCCCTCGGTGATGATGCTGTCACAGCCATTCTCGACGATGGCGGTTTCCACGGTCCGGTTCATCAGGATGCGGTTGGCCGAGCCCCAGTTGGCGGAATCGCCGGCATCGATGCAGCGGCGGCCGACGAACAGGCCGCTGCTGCACGCCAGCCCGGTGTTCCTGCCGCTGAGGCCGACGATGCTGGCGAGCAGGCGGGCAACGGTGGTCTTGCCGCGGCTGCCGCTGATGCCGACCACGGGGATGCGACCGTCGTCGCCATCGGGAAACAGTTCGTCGACGATAGCCCGCCCAACCGGACGCGGCTGGCCATTCGCCGGCTTGAGATGCATCAGCAGACCGGGACCGGCATTGACCTCGACGATGGCGCCGCGCTGCTCGTCGAGCGGGCGCGAAATGTCCTCGCAGACGAGGTCGACGCCACAGATGTCGAGGCCGACGATGCGCGCGGCGAGCGCGACCGTCGCCGCCGTCTCCGGATGGACGAGGTCGGTGACATCGTCGGTATGGTTGCCGCTGCGCACGATCAGCACTTCGCGACCGGCCTCCGGCACCGAGTCGGGAGCGAAGCCCTGGCGCGCCACCTCGAGGCGGGCAACCGGGTTCTCGGCGAGCAGGATGACATCGAGCGGAAACTCCTCGGCGGCGCCGCGCCGTGGATCGGAGTTGATCTGCAGGTCGATCAGTTCGTCGATCGTCGACCGGCCGTCGCCGACCACCGTTGCCGTCTCGCCACGAGCAGCAGCGGCGAGCTTGCCGCCGATCACCAGCAAGCGGTGCTCGGAGCCGCGCACGTAGCGCTCGACGATGACTCCGCTGCCCTCGTCGACGGCCGCCGCGTAGGCCGATTCCACTTCCGCGCGCGACATCAGGTTGGTGAACACGCCGCGTGCGTGGTTGCCGTCGGACGGCTTGACGACCACCGGCAGCCCGATGTCCTCGGCGGCATCCCAGGCGTCGGCGGCGCTCTCCACCAGACGGCCTTCGGGGACCGGCACGCCACAGGAGGCGAGCAGGGTCTTCGCCAGGTCCTTGTCGCGCGAGATGCCCTCGGCAATGGCGCTCGTCCGGTCGCTCTCGGCCGTCCAGATGCGCCGGCTGCGGGCGCCGTAGCCGAGCTGCACCAGGTTGCCCGTCGGCAACAGGCGGATGAACGGTATCCGCCGGTCCTTGGCGGTCGCCGCCTCGACGATGCAGCCGGTGCTCGGGCCGAGCAGCCGGCGCTCGGCGAGATCGGCAAGGCGCTCGACGGCGCCGGCGACATCGAAGGCCTCGTCGCGGATCGCCGCCAGCAGCAGTTCACGGCCGGCGTACAGGCAGCTGCGCGTGACTTCCTCATGCCAGGCGCGGACCACCACCTTGTACACACCGCGCGTCGAGGTCTCCCTCGCCTTGCCGAAGCCGCCGGGCATGCCGGCGAGATTCTGCAGCTCGAGCGTCACGTGCTCGAGGATGTGGGCCGGCCAGGTGCCTTCCTGCAGCCGCCGCAGGAAGCCGCCCGGCTCGCCGTAGCTGCAGCGGTGCTCCGCCAGCGAGGGCAGAAAGCCGGCCAGCCGCTCCGGAAAGCCGGGAATCGTGTTCGAAGGAAAGTCCTCCAGATCGCCGATGTCGACCAGCGCTTCGATCACCGGACGGTAGGTCCAGATGTTCGGCCCGCGCAGGTAGCGGATTTCGAGAAACTTGATGTCTTTGCTTTTCATGACCTCGGCCCACGGACGAAAGGGTTGGCGCGCGCTGGCGCGCAAGGAACGGCAGGCGGGAGCGCCGGACTGTCGCGCCGGTACGATCTGTCGGACACCGCCGCATTAACGCGGCACGAAGCAATCGGCTGACCCACGGCGCCGGCGATTGGCATCGGCCGGCTCACAGGAAGCGGTCGAGAATCCGTCGGCTGTTCTGATCGAGCGCATTGCGGTCGCGGATCAGGAACTGGATGCCGTGACTGTCTGCGATCAGGAGAGCCGGTGATGCCAGGCGACGGATGTCCTCCTCGCCCTTGAGGACGAAGCTCGTCGGACCACGATCGGTCTCGACCTCCCAGGTGCTCGGCGTCACAAAGCTGCCGACACCGACGATGCGCTCGATCACGGGCATGAATTCACGCCCCGCCAGTTCGTCCTCGAGCAACTGCCGCAGGTCGTCCGGCAGGCTGTCGAGGCGGTCGATCCAGGCCAGTTCGTGGCCGTAGGGATCGACCAGCGCGAGGCCGTCGTCGGAGGCGGTGATCGGAAAGGCGCGCACCGGCACGACGCCATCATGGCTTTCGCCATCGGCGTCGGTCAGCTCGAGCCGGCCAAAGGAATTGCGACGCAGCTGGTAATCCGGGCGGACCTTCATTCGCGATCTCCCTCGTCCTTGGGGTCAAGCTCGAGTCGCCGCAGTTCGTCTTCGGTGTCGACATTGCGCGCCTGCGCCTGATAGAGGCGGTAGTAATGCCCCTCGCAGGCCATCAGCTCGTCGTGGCTGCCGACCTCGACGACGCTGCCGCGATCGAGCACCACCAGGCGGTTCGCATCGCGCAGCGTCGACAGGCGGTGCGCGATGGCGATCGTCGTCCGGCCCCGGACCAGGTTGTCGAGGGCCTTCTGGATCTCCTTCTCGGTCGTCGTGTCGACCGACGACGTCGCCTCGTCGAGGATCAGGATGCGCGGATCGATGAGCAGCGCGCGGGCGATCGAGATCCGCTGTCTCTCGCCGCCGGAGAGCGCCTGCCCACGTTCGCCTACGAGCGAGTCGTAACCGTGCTGCAGGCGCAGGATGAACTCGTGCGCGTGTGCCGCACGGGCGGCTGCCACGATCTCGGCGTGCGTCGCCTCGGGCTTGCCATAGGCGATGTTCTCGGCGATCGTGCCAAAGAAGAGGAACGGCTCCTGCAGCACCAGTCCGATGTGCCGGCGGTACTCGGCGACCGGCAGCGAGCGGATGTCGACGCCGTCGATCAGGATCGCCCCCTCGCTGACGTCGTAGAAACGGCAGATGAGGTTCACCAGCGTGCTCTTGCCGGAGCCACTGTGGCCGACGAGACCGACCATCTCGCCGGGCTCGATGACGATGCTGATGTCGCGGGTGACGCTGCGCGTGCCGTAGCGGAAGCCGACGCTGCGCAGCTCGATGCGCCCGGAAACCTGCGGCAGGTGCACGGGATGGGTCGGCTCGGGAACGCTCGAGACATGATCGAGGATGTCGAAGATGCGCTTGGCACCGGCGGCGGCCTTCTGCGTCACCGAAACGATGCGGCTCATCGAGTCGAGGCGCAGGTAAAAACGGCTGATGTAGGCGAGGAAGGCGGTGAGCACGCCGACCGTGATCTGGTCGCCGGCAATCTGCCAGATGCCGAAGGCCCAGACGATCAGCAGGCCGAATTCGGTCAGCAGGGTGACCGTTGGCGAGAATACCGACCAGACGCGGTTGACGCGGTCATTGACATCCAGGTTGCGGACGTTGGCGGCACGAAACCGCGCCGCTTCGCGCGCCTCCTGGGCAAATGCCTTGACCACCCGGATACCGGGGATGGTGTCGGCAAGGACGTTGGTCACTTCCGCCCAGACCCGGTCGACGCGCTCGAAGCCCGTACGCAACCGCTCGCGAACGACGTGGATCAGCCAGGCGATGACCGGCAGCGGCAGCAGCGTCACCGCTGCCAGCCACGGGTCGATCGACACCAGAATCGCCGTCGTCATGGCGATCATCAGGACGTCGGTGGCGAAGTCGAGTAGATGCAGCGAGAGGAAGATGTTGATACGGTCGGTCTCCGAGCCGATGCGGGCCATCAGGTCACCCGTGCGCTTGCCGCCGAAGTACTCCTGCGACAACATCAGCAGGTGCTCGTAGGTCGCCGTGCGCAGGTCGGAACCGATGCGCTCGGAAACCAGCGCCAGGATGTAGGTACGTCCCCAGCCCAGAACCCAGGCGACCAGAGAGGATCCGAGCAATCCCGAGAGATAGAGCAGCACCAGTCCGGGGTCGATCGGCTGCCCGTTCTGATAGGGGATCAGCACCTTGTCCATCAGCGGCATGGTCAGGTACGGCGCCACCAGAGTGGCAGCGGTGGCCAGCAGGGAAAGAGAGAAGCCCGCGAGCAACTGCTTGCGGTACGGCCGCGCGAAGCGGCCGAGCCGGAGCAGCGTCCAGGTCGACGGCGGCTCGTGGATCTCCCTGCTGCACGCCGGGCACTCCTCCTGCCCTGCCAGCAGCGGCGTCTCACACTTCGGGCAGAGGGCAACGCTCGCCGGCGGCGGCAGTTCGCCCGTCACCCGGAAGCCGAGCTGGCGCAGGAAACGATCGACCAGCCGGCCGGCGGCGATGTCGCCACCGAGCGTATAGCGCCAGTGTGCGATCTGCCCCGCGGCATCGCACAACTCCAGCGTACCGACGCCGGAATGATCGCGCCGCGACAGCAGCAGCCCCGGTCGGTAGCTCCAACTCCGCCAGCCCTCTTCGCCGGCCGGGCTCGCCAGCAGACGCTCGCTGCTGACGACGACCAGACCACGGGCAAAGCGCAACTCGCCGTCGAGGTCGATCTCGAGCCAGGCCAGCACCTTCTCCCCAACCGCCAGCTGCGTCGCCAGACGCTCCGACCAGATGGCCGGCAGAACGGACGCCGACGGACCAGCAGACTCTGTCGCATCGGCAAGAAGCAGGGAATTGGCTGCGGACATGGCAAGACCGGTATCGTTTCAGCCCGGGAGCGGACAAGGGCGCAAGTATAGCGCCCTTGTCCGCTCCCGGGCTGCGCTCAGAGCAGCAGCCGACCGTGCGGCAACCGGCTTGCCAAGCGCAGGCGGGCAACCGTCGGCAGGAGATCGAGGCCGCTCGCCGCTCGCCAGGCGTCGGCGCGGCTGACGAGTTCGCTGCCGGCGACGTCGACCGCATCGCCGGCCGTTGCGAAGGCGATCGTGTTGCCGCTGTCGCACGAAGGGAAGACCAGCGAGCGGCCGTCGAAAGCCTTGCCGATGCGCTCGGAACTGGCGGCGAAGCCGCGCTCGCGGCCGAGCAGGTTGACCGCCAGCAGCCCCGTCTCGCTCAGGCGCGCGCGGCACGCCTGGTAGAACGGCAGGGTATCGAGAGCGCCGGCGCGAGCCTGGCCATCGAAACCATCCACCAGAATGCAGTCGTATCGGCTGTCCCCCTGGAGCATGTAGTCGGCGCCGTCGGCAATGACCACGTGCAAGCGGCGGGGGTCATCCGGCAGCCGGAAGTGGGCACGGGCGACGATCTCGACCTGCGGGTCGATTTCGACGACGGTGACGCGGGTCGCCGGCAGTTGATGGTAGATGAACTTCGCCAGCGATCCAGCGCCGAGACCGACGAGCAGCGCGCTGCGCGGCCACGGCGCTTCGCGCAGCAGCAGACCGGCCATCATCTCGCGGGTGTAAGGCAACTCGAGGGCGTTCGGTCGCTGGATGCGCATCGCCCCCTGCACCCAGGCGGACGAAAAATGCAGGTAGCGCACACCCGCCTTTTCGCTGACTTCGATCGCGTGGCGAGCCATCACGATCGGCGGCCGCTGCCGCGAGCACTCGCTTGCAGCAATGGCCGCCGCGCGCGCCAGCCACGAGAGCGTCGGCCGCTGCGCACCTATTCCGCCATTCCCGCAGGCAGTCGCTGCACAGCCGCCTCCAGACGCAGCGCCAGTTCCACCTTGTTGCTGACGCCGAGCTTGCGAAACGAGTGCGCGATGTGATTGCGCACCGTCGCTGGAGACAGCGCCAGGGCACTGGCAATCACCGCGTGCGTCTCACCGCTGGCGTAGCGCACGGCAATCTCGCGTTCCCGCCCGGACAGTTGCGCCAGCGGGCCGGTCGAACGGACGAGGACGAAGCGAAACTCGCCGCAGTCGGTGACGTCGAAACGCCACGCGCCGACGACATGAGCAGGGCCCGCCTGCAGGCCGGCAGCGAGCGCTTCGGGCAACTGGCTGCCGCTCCAGGCGGGCCAGTGCCGCCGCAGACAGGCAACAAAGGGCGGCGATGCCTCGCGCAGGAAGCCACGTCGGTCCACCACCGCCCACGCCTGGCTGAGATGGCCCGGCAACCGCAGGAAATGCCTGAGCCAGACTGCGCGGTGCGTCGCCGCCAGATGCGGCATCACGAGTTCCTTGATCTGGCGCTCGCTCTCGGAGAACGGCCTTCGAGGATCGTGGCGCCAGAGGGTGAGGAATTCGTACAGCGATGACGTGCGCTCGATCAGCAGCGTCCCGAGCGCCCACTCGACCTTGAGACGACGTCCGAACTGCCGGTAAAGCCTGCTCTGCAGGTAAGTCTCGCGGGTCGCCAGATCGCCGAGACTGATGGCCGTTCCCGGATGGGCGACCAGCGCGGCACGCAGGAAGTCGTTCTCGCTGCAGCCGGCGTACGCCTCGACGATGCGACGGTCGCAGTTGTGCAGATGCATCTCGTGCAGCGCCGGCGGGTCTGCCGAAGCGTTTCCCCAGCATGCCGAATCGAAGTCGAGCAGAGAGCCGATCTGCTCCAGCGCCCAGGCCCGATAGCGGCCGAGTGGCACCTCACGACCTTCCCGATAAAGGGAAAGAATCACCCTGTTCAGCGCCTGTGCATCAGCCATCTCCATGTGGTCCATTGTGCATGAGCAGCCGCCCTGTCGCCAGTGCCGGCCCTAAATTAGGGCCTGGCATGGTGCAAATGAATCATTCCTGGCCTTTACAGTGCCGTCCCGGAAACGGCTGCTGAACTGTGCGACGGGCTTGCTCGAACTGGACCGCAGCCATCCATCCCGTTTATTTAACAACAGTGGTCCGCGGTCGGCATGGACTCGCCCAGATATGGCATGAAATCTGCTTATGGGCAGCAGGAGCACAACCATTGAGACCGGCACAGCGCCGCGACGCTGCCGACCACCGCCCACGGAGAACAACATGGCCACCAAGACACCCCGCTTCGTCATCAAACCCAGCCTTTTGGCCATTCTGCTCGCCTTCCCGGCGCAGCAGGCGCTCGCCGCCAATTGCAACTGGATTCCGGCCAGCGGCAACTGGAACGTCGCCGGCAACTGGGATTGCGGCCTCGTTCCCAGCGCTCCCAATGCCGACACGGCGAACATCGCTGCCAGCAGGACGGTGACGGTCAACGACATCCGCTCGATCCGCAGCATGAACAACGCTGGAACGCTCCAGATCGACGCCTTCCTGCTCGACCTGCAGAGTGGCGGCACGGGAACCGCCAACAGCGGCACGATCAACGTCGGTGGCGCCAGCACCGCCGCCCTGCAGGTCGGCGCCGGCCACAACATCAACAACACCGGCGGCACGATCAATATTGCCAATGGGAGCGTTGTCAACCAGTTCGGCAGCACCATCACCGGCGGCACGATCAATACCAGCGGCAGCGGCGCGCTGACCGTCTTCGCGAACGCTGGCAACTTCCTCAACAACAGCACGCTCAACGGCCGCATGGACATGGCGAGCAACGCCAACAGCCGCCAGCGCGTCAGCGGTGCGCTGACCCTCGGCGGTGCGCCGACGACAATCGAGATCAACCAGAACGGCATTCTCAGCTTCGAAGGCAACAGCTCGCTCGCCGGCACGGGCAACCTCGTATTCGGCAACACGGGCGCCGGCAACCGCATCGACCTCGACGGCAACGGCACGACCACATTCGCTTCCGGCATCACCATTCGCGGCCAGAACGGCACCATCGGCCAGCAGATCAATATCCCCGGCACGCAGACACTGGTCAACAACGGCACCATCAGCGCCGACGTCGCCGGCGGAACGATCAGCATCACCGACTCGGACGTCACCAACAACGGCACTCTGAGCGCGCTCAACGGCGGCACGCTGGTGCTGAACAGCAACGTCACCGGCGGCGCCAGCGGTCAGATCGTTGCCGGCAGCGGCAGCACCGTCCGCCAGCAGGGCGTCACCCTGAGCGGCAACATCAACACCAGTGGCAGCGGACTGTTCACCGTCACCAGCACGGCGGCCAACCGACTGACGGGCGTCACCTTTGTCGGCAATCTGGACATGGCGACCGAGGCCAACAGTCGCCAGCGGGTGACTACCGGCGGCCTGGTCCTCAACGGCACCGTCAACATCAACAACAACGGTATTCTCAGCTTCGAAGGCGACGGCACCCTGGGCGGCAATGGTACCGTCGTCCTCGGCGCGACCGGCGGCGGCAACCGCATCGATCTCGACGGCAACGGCACGACGACGATCGCCAACGGCGTCACGGTGCGCGGGCAGAACGGCACCATCGGTCAGGACATCAACATCGGCGGCACGCAGATCCTGCTCAACAACGGCACCATCAGCGCCGACGTCAGCGGCGGAACGATCACCCTCACGGACTCCGCCGTCACCAACAACGGCACACTGAGCGCGGTCAACGGCGGCACGCTGGTGCTCAACAGCAACGTCACCGGCGGCGCCGGCGGCCAGATCGTCGCGGGTACCGGCAGCACCGTGCGCCAGGAGGGCGTGACCATCGGTGGCACCATCAACACCAGCGGCAACGGACTGTTCACGGTCTCGAGCACGGCCGCCAACCGGCTCGACGCCGTGACGCTCAACGGCAACCTCGACATGGCCACCGTGGCAAACAGTCGCGAGCGCGTCGTCGGTGGCGGACTGACCCTTAACGGCGCCATCAGCATCAACAACAACGGCATCCTGAGCTTCGAGGGCGACAGCAGCTTCGGCGGCAACGGCAGTGTCGTCTTCGGTGGCACCGGCGCCGGCAACCGCATCGACCTCGACGGCAACGGCACGACCACATTCGCTTCCGGCATCACCATTCGCGGCCAGAACGGCACCATCGGCCAGCAGATCAATATCCCCGGCACGCAGACACTGGTCAACAACGGCACCATCAGCGCCGACGTCGCCGGCGGAACGATCAGCATCACCGACTCGGACGTCACCAACAACGGCACTCTGAGCGCGCTCAACGGCGGCACGCTGGTGCTGAACAGCAACGTCACCGGCGGCGCCAGCGGTCAGATCGTTGCCGGCAGCGGCAGCACCGTCCGCCAGCAGGGCGTCACCCTGAGCGGCAACATCAACACCAGTGGCAGCGGACTGTTCACCGTCACCAGCACGGCGGCCAACCGACTGACCGGCGTCACCCTTGCCGGCAACCTGGACATGGCGACCGAGGCCAACAGTCGCCAGCGCGTCAGCAGCGGTGGCCTGGTCCTCAACGGTACCATCAACATCAACAACAACGGCATTCTCAGCTTCGAAGGCGACGGTACCCTGGGCGGCAATGGTAGCGTCGTCCTCGGCGCGACCGGCGGCGGCAACCGCATCGACCTCGACGGCAACGGCACGACCACATTCGCTTCCGGCATCACCATTCGCGGCCAGAACGGCACCATCGGCCAGCAGATCAATATCCCCGGCACGCAGACACTGGTCAACAACGGTCTGATCAGCGCCGACGTCGCCGGCGGAACGATCACCATCGACCAGTCGGCAGTGCTCAACAACAACCGGCTCGAGGCGCGCAACGGTGCCACCCTTCAGCTCGCCAGCGACGTCGGCAACGGTGGCAGCGGGGTGATTCTCGCCGACAACGGCGTTGTCCTGCAGTCCGGCGTGCGCATCAGCGGCGGCGACATCCAGAGCGCCAATGGCGGCGCCCTGCGCGTCAGCAGCACCGCAGCGAACTACGTCGATGCGGCCACGGTCAGCGGCGTCATGGACATGAGCACTGTCGGCAACAGCCGGCAACGGGTGAACAACGGCCTGACGGTCAACGGTACGGTCAACATCAACCAGAACGGCATTCTCGGCTTCGAGGGAACGAGCACGCTGGCCGGCAGCGGCAGCATCGTCCTCGGCAGTACCGGCGGCGGCAACCGCATCGACCTCGACGGCAACGGTACCACCACCTTCGCTGCCGGCGTCACGGTGCGTGGCCACAGCGGCACGATCGGCCAGCAGCTCAACATCGGCGGCACGCAGACGCTGGTCAACAACGGCAGCATCATTGCCGATGGCGCTGGCGGCACGATCAGCTTCACCGAGTCGGCACTGGTCAACAACGGCCTCGTCCGTGCCCAGGCCGGCACGGTCAACGTCGGCGTTGCGCTCTCGGGCAGCGGTACCCTACAGGTCGACAGCGCGGGCACGATGAACCTGGCCAATGGCGCCAAGACGCAAGGAACCTTGGTGATGGGTGCTGCCGGGGCAGCGTTGAACCTCGGTACCGGCAACCTGACGATCAACAGCGACTACACCAACGCCGGCGCCGGCAGCGGCAACGCCTTCAACCGGCGTGCCGGTGTTGCCGGCGGCGGTCAGATCGTCGCCGGCGGCGACGTCAAGCAAGTGATCAGCGGCGCCGGCGTCACCGGCGGCAATACGACGAACGCGACGTTGACGCTCGGCAACATGCGCGTTGGCAGCAACACCTACAATTACCAGATCGGCAACAGCGGCACCACCGGTCCGACGCTGCGCGGCGCCGTCCAGACCGCTGCCAACGGCGGCAACATCAACGACGCACGCCTCTCGGGTAGCGGCGTCACCGCCGCCAACTACAACGCCGGCGGCCCCGCAGCCAACAGCGGCGACCTCGCGGTGGTCTTCAACGCCGCCAGTGCCGGCGCGCTGGCACCGCTCGCCGGGCAGGTCCTGAACCTGCGCAGCAACTTCGAGAACATCGCCGACCAGAAGCTCAACATCGTCCTTGCCGGTGGTGCGGCGGCCTACAACGCGGCGGTTGGTGCAACGACGCCGACCCCGATCGTCGTCGGCAACCAGCGTGTTGGCGGCGGCAACCTGGCGGGGCTGCTGGTCGCCAACACGGCGGCGCCGGGGGCATTCAGCGAAGACCTGCGCGCGAGCTTCGGCGCCAGTGGCGGCGCGGCGCTGAACAACGGCGCTGTTGCCACCGGCATCGTCGCCGGCGGCAACAGCGCCGGAGTGATGGGCGTCGGGGTCAACACGGCGAGCGCGGGCGCCAAGAGCGGCACGGTGCAGATCAACTACGAGACGCTCGGCACGGTGGGCGGCGTCAGCAACAACCTGGGTGTGGCGGGCGCGAACCCGGCGCAGACGATCAATGTCAGCGGCAATGTCTACCAGCTGGCTGCCGGCGCGCTGCAGACCGGGCCGCTGAACTTCGGCACCCTGCAGGTCGGTCAGCAGGTCAGCCAGAACCTCGTCGTGCGCAACACCGCCAGCGGAGCGACCGGTTTCGTCGAGGATCTCAACGCCGCCTTCGGTGCCTCGGGCAACAGCCAGATCAGCGGCAGCGGAGCCCTCAACGGCATCCTTGCCGGCACCAACAGTACGGCCGCCAACGGCGCGATGACCGTCACCGTCACCGGTGCGACGGCCGGCGGCCTCAACAGCTCGATTGCCGTCAATTACTTCAGCGCCGGTGCGGTGAACAGCGTCAGCAACGGGCTCGGCGCAGTGGCAGTAGGCAGTGAGAACTTCGCGGTCAATGGCACCATCACGGCCACAGGCAGTGTCATCAACCAGGCCAACCCGCAGATCAACAACCCGACGATCAACCTCGCGGCCCGCCGGGTCGGCGATGCGGCGGCGACAGCGAACGTCAGCGTCACCAACGTGGCGGGAGCGCCGCCGCAAGCGGCGTTGAACGCCAGCATCAGCAGCGGCGGCGCACCGGTCACGGCCAGCGGCAGCTTCAACCTGCTCGACCCGGGCGCAACCAGTACCGCGCTGCAGGTCGGCCTCACCACGGCCGTCGCCGGCAACTACACCGGTGCCAACGCCGGCAGCGCGACCATCGCGCTCGTCTCGGACGCCAGCAACGTCGGCAACTGCGCGCCGAACTGCCAGCTCAACCTGGCCCCGCAGACGGTCAGCGTATCCGGCAAGGTCTACACCGCGGCTGCCGGGCAGTCGACGACACCGGAGGTCAACTTCGGCATCGTCCGCGTCGGTGACAGCGTCGCCGGCAGGAACGTGGCGGTGCACAACGCCGCCGCCGTCAGCGGCCTGAACGACACCCTGCACGCCAGCCTCAACGGCGCCAGCGGGCCGTTCGCCGCCGGCGCTGCCGCCAGCGGCATCGTCGCCCAGGGCAACGGGCAGATCGCCGTCGGGCTTGCGACGACAGCGGCGGGCGTGTTCAGCCAGAACGCAAGCGTCGCCTTCATCAGCCAGAACCCCGACATGGCAGACATCAGCGCCGGTGCCGATGCGTCGGTGCTCCTCAAGGCGCAGGTCAACAACATCGCCAACGCGGCCCTCGCCAAGTTCTCCGGCCTCGGTACGCTGAGCGTCATTGGCGACGACTACACGCTCGATCTGGGCAACGTCGTGCTCGGCACACTCGGCATCAGTGGCTCGCTGCAGTTGGCCAACGCGATCAGCGGACCGGCCGACTTCCTGAGCGGGACGTTCGACCTCAGTGCAACGGGCGACGCCGACGGCTTCAGCTTCACCGGCTGGGACCCCTTCAGCGGACTGGCAGCCGGCCAGAGCATCGGCGGCCTCGACTACGTCTTCGACGCCACGACCCTCGGCGTGCTCGACGACCTGATCAGGCTCGATGCGCTCAGCCAGAACGGCTCCGGTCCCGACCTCGGACAGCAGCGCACGCTGCGCATCGTCGCCAACGTCATCGACCAGCAGGGCGGCGGCGGTACGGTTCCCGAGCCGGCGACGATGATGTTGCTGACCATCGCTCTCGCCAGTCTGCTTCTGCAGCGTCGGCGCAGCATGGTACACTGACCGTTTGGGAGGTCGCTGCGAAGAGAGGCCGCCCGATCGAGCGGCCCTCTTCGCAGGAGAATGCGCGTGTGAACACCTTACAATATCGGATCTTGATGCTGCTCGGCGTGCTGGCCCTGGTTCTGGCCGTGCTCAACGCGCTGATGTTCAGCAGCAACCGGGAAGCACAGAACGAACTGAGCGCCCGTGCTCAGTACATCCAGCAGAGCCTGCAGCTCGAGCCGCTCTACCAGTCGCTGGTCAAGTCGCTCGCCGATCTGGCAGCCAGGGACGGTGACACGCAACTGGGCGACCTGCTGGCCGCGCAGGGGATCAGCTTCAGCGCCGCGCCGGCGGCGACGCCAGGCCGATGACCGACATGAACGACAGCAACGACAGCAACGAGCAACAGTCCGGCAACGTCTTCGTGCCGATCTGCCTGCTGGCAGTGGCGATGGTCGTCTGGTCAGGCTTCCAGGCGAGCCAGCTCTACCAGGAGCGGAGCAGCCTGGCCAACCTGCGCAGCAATCAGGAGACGACCTTCCGGAACGCCGAGAAGATGCGGGCGCAGCTCGAGGCACTCGCCAGCGGCACGCAGAAACTCGCCAGCGCCGGCAACAGGAACGCCCAGTCGGTGGTCAGCGCCCTGCAGCAGCGCGGCATCACGATCAATCCGGAAGCGAAGAAGCCGCAGTAACCGGCCGTCTGCCCCTTTCTGGCGACGGCTGACCGACCGCGCGGCAAGGCGACGGGCTGACGACCCGGCCCCGGCCTGGCTGACCCGACCGCGTGCGTCGCGCTCCGGAACCCTCGCGAAGCGACCATGAATCTTCTGAAGACCCTCGCCACCGTCAGCAGCATGACCATGCTGTCGCGGATTCTCGGTTTCGTCCGTGACTTCGTCGTCGCCCGCACCTTTGGTGCCGGCATGCTGACCGACGCCTTCTTCGTCGCCTTCAAGCTGCCCAACCTGCTGCGCCGGCTGTTTGCCGAGGGGGCTTTTTCACAGGCCTTCGTGCCGGTCCTCGGCGAGTACCGCAACAGGCGCGGCAACGAGGCAACCCGGCAGCTCGTCGACCGCGTCGCCAGCCTGCTCTTCCTGATCGTCCTGCTGGTCACCCTGCTCGGCATGGCGGGGGCACCGCTGCTGGTCTACCTGTCGGCTCCGGGCTTCACCGGCAACCCGGAGAAGTTTGCGCTGACCGTCGACCTGACGCGCATCACCTTCCCCTACATCCTCTTCATGTCGCTGGTGGCCCTCGCCGGCGGCATCCTCAACACCTGGAGCCGCTTTGCGATTCCGGCGTTCACGCCGGTGCTGCTCAACGTCTCGTTCATCCTCATGGCGGTCTTTGCCACCCCCCACTTCGTGCCGCCGGTGATGGCGCTGGCCTGGGCGGTGTTCATCGGCGGCGCGCTGCAGCTCGCCTTGCAGATTCCCTACCTCAAACGCATCGGCATGCTGCCGCGTTTTGCACTGTCGCTGCGCGACGAAGGTGTGCGGCGCATCTTCCGCCTGATGGCACCGGCGATCCTCGGTGTTTCAGTGGCGCAGGTGAGCCTCCTGCTGAACAACATCTTCGCCTCCTTCCTCGCCACCGGCAGCGTCTCCTGGCTCTACTACGCCGATCGCCTGATGGAGTTCCCTGCCGGCCTGCTCGGCGCCGCGCTCGGCACCATCCTCCTGCCGTCACTGGCGCGCTGCCATGCAGCGGGCCAGACGGACGAATATTCGCGTCTTCTCGACTGGGGACTGCGCCTGGCCTTCCTGCTCGCCGCTCCGGCGGCGCTGGCGCTGGCCATTCTGGCCGTGCCGCTGATCAGCAGCCTGTTCCACTACGGCGCCTTCACCAGCAACGATGTCCTGCAGACGCGTGACGCACTGGTCGCCTACAGCCTCGGCCTGCTCGCGCTGATCCTGGTCAAGATCCTGGCGCCCGGCTTCTACGCCCAGCAGAATGTTCGCACGCCGGTGCGCATCGCCATCCTGACCCTCTGCGTGACGCAGCTCCTCAACTTGGTGTTCGTCGGCTGGCTCGCCCATGCCGGGCTGGCGCTGTCGATCGGACTGGCCGCCAGCCTGAACGCCGGCCTGCTCTACCGCGGATTGCGCCGGCATGGCGTTTATACGCCGCAGCCGGGCTGGCCGCTGTTCTACACCCGGCTCGCCTGTGCTCTGGCGACGATGGGCACCGCACTCTGGTTCGCCGGCGGGGACGCCACCGACTGGCTGCATTGGGGACTCGGCGAACGCCTGTGGCGCCTTTCCCTGATCGTGTGCTTCGGCGCCGGCGTCTATTTCGCTACACTATGGGTTGCCGGTTTTCGCCTGCGTGACTTCAAACGCAGCGCGGCAGAATAACCCTTCAGGAGGACCAGACATCATGCAATTGACCAGCAGCAGTTTCAGGGACGGTGAACGGATCCCGGGCGATTTCGCCTTCTGCATACCCGATCCGGCGCACCATGTGTGTCTCGGCAGCAACCGCAATCCGCAACTCGCGTGGAGCGACGTGCCGGCAGGCACCCGCTCCTTCGCCCTCATCTGCCACGACCCGGACGTCCCGAGCAAGGGCGACGACGTCAATCAGGAGGACCGCACGGTGCCGGCATCGCTGCCGCGGGTGGACTTCTTCCACTGGCTGCTGATCGACCTGCCAGCGGACCTGCGGCAGATCGGCGAAGGCGAGTTCTCCAGCGACGTGACGCCGCGCGGCAAGGCGGGCCCACACGCGGCACACGACGCGCGGCAGGGGATCAACGACTACACGGCATGGTTTGCCGGCGACAACGACATGCGCGGCGACTACTACGGCTACGACGGCCCCTGCCCGCCCTGGAACGACGAGATCGTGCACCACTACGTGTTCACGCTCTTTGCTCTCGATGTCGAGCGGCTCGATGTGGACGGCAAGCTCGGCGGACCACAGGTGCGTGCCGCGCTGCAGGGGCACGTTCTGGCCGAGGCACGTCTCACCGGCACCTATTCGCTGAATCCGGCGGTCAGCGCCTGAAGCAGCGTACCGGTGTCGCACCGGAAAACGGCAAGGCCGCCCGTGGGCGGCCTTGCCGTTTTTCATGAGCCGGACAGCAGCCGCTGCGGCGGCTGCCCGCGTGCCGTTGCTTCGTGACCCGCTTACTGCACGCTGACCTCGACGCGACGCGCCTCGGCCGGATCACCGCTGCCGGTCGTCACGACAGGCTTGCGCAACTCGATGCGCTCCTCGCCGATGCCGACGTTCTTCAGCGCGTCACGCACCGCCATGGCGCGGTTCTTCGCCACTTCCTCGTTGGTTGCCTGGCTGCCGCTCGGATCGTGGTAGCCCGAGATGGCGAGGCGCGCGCCGGGGTTGCCCTTGGCATGGGAGACGACCGCTGCCAGGGTCTGCGCCAAGTCGGCCGGAACTTCCGCCGAATTCACTGCGAAGTACACCTTGGCCACCGGCACGGCGACCACGACCGCCATCGGCGCCGGCGCCGCGGCTGCCGGCTTGGCAACCGGGGTCGGCGCCATCAGCGGCACGATCATCAGGGCGACGATGTTGATGATCTTGATCAGC
>ERZ761602.4631-NODE-4631-length-17317-cov-4.759472_pt1 | contig 17317 bp, 14 predicted proteins | sample MGYA00512165_ERZ761602 | MGnify/ENA primary metagenome ERZ761602 (study PRJEB28899, sample SAMN02445085) | bioreactor sludge metagenome | biome: EBPR sludge; isolation source: Thorneside wastewater treatment plant | place: Australia: Brisbane, Thorneside...
GCCCACCTTAGATAAGGCATCTTTGATTTTGTCCGAGACTGGAAGCTCTGCCAGTTGAGCTAGGGGAACTCCTCCGCCCGCACTTCCTTGATTAGAAGGCTTTTGGGTGACGAAGATGGATCCGATATCGGCCTCGGCCCAGGAATTATTTCCTGAGGAGACAAGCATCTCGATTTTTGCAGTTCCTTTATATTCAGGTAGGACGTCGACGGGTTGCGAGATGAAGAACTCGGCAATGCCTTGACCGCCCAATTTTTCTACAATGGGATGATTTCCAAAATCGGAGATCGCCAATTTGGCATTGATGACTTTTCCGCGGAGCAACTGCAATTGATGCTCCAAGACGACTGCAGGTTTCAGTTGCAGCCCCACCTTAGAAAGGAGCGGTTCCCAGCCTGCGGCAATCAATTTATCTTTTGTTGGAGCTAAGAGAGGGTCTTGTCCAATAATGAGATTTCCTCCGCGCTCTACATACTGAGTCAGAATTTCGACTTCTTTGTTAGGAATCGGACGCTGAGCTCCCCAGGCATAGACGACGCTGGCATCCTTTGGCACTTCGGTCGAATTCGCCAACATGAGCGGACGAACCTGAAAGCCTTCATTCTCTAAAAGCACCTTTAATATATAGAGGCCCGCTGTTGCTCGGGAATCTTTAGGTTCTTCGAGATCCCCTTCATTGTGACCTTGGAGTAAGTAAACCACTTTTGACTCCTTAGCCATCACTCGCTTTATTGCCGTAGAAAGTTCTTGTTCAGAGAGGGCTGTCAACCGAACCATTTTCTTCGTGGTGTCGTTTCGAACGATGATTTCTTCGGGATTTGCCTCGTAAACCTTCAAGGTCTGCGGCTCTTTGTCGGGATCCACGATACGGTATTTAATCCTGTCGGAAAAATAGGTGTATTTCTTAACGAGGTCATTCAGGCGACCCATCTCTTGATGATGCGTTGGTAAAAATCCGACGACGGAAACATCCGACGGTAAGTTTTTTAAAAGTTGGACGGAGTCGGGCGAAAGGGAGTGGAGCTTATTGGCAGTTGTATCCCATTTCCTTTCTCCCAGTTTTGAGTGGGCCACGACATTTGCACCCACCAAAATAAAAAGAATGAGGACCCCGCCAATAATCCCAAAAATAGCTTCCTTACCTCGAGATAAGGTTTGCAGGGCGGCGCCGAAGAAATAAAAAAGAAATATTCCCACACCAATGAGGCCAATGGCCAATTGACCAAAGCCGATGAGTTGAAAACTTCCTTGGAAAAACGCAATCGAGGAAATCGCGCCAAAGAAAATAAAGATAACGCCTAGGGCTCCAAAAAGTTGCGCTAAAGATTTCATAAGATTGTTGTCTCCCTTTTTTGTTTTCGTCTTAGCGTTTCATCGATTGAACTGCGATTCGAGTGGCTGCTAAGAAAAAAATCGTCAGCGTTACAAAATAGACAACGCCAGAAACACTGACGATGCCTCGATTGAATTGCTCGAAATTCATGGTGATGGACGCCTTACTTAAAAATTCGGAGAGATTTCCGCTCGTGCTTCTAGCGCCATTTGCCAACTGCAACAGAACAATATTTATAAAGAGGCCAATGAAATAGGCGACGATCTGGATGCGTGTGAGTGAACTTGAAAAAAGTCCCACTGCAACGAGAGCGGCGCCGCCCAGAATGAACCCGATGTAACCCGAAATGACCGGCAGGACTTCGGGATTGCCATAGCCGAACATGATGCCGAGGAATAAGGCGTGCGTCACCAAAAGCAAAACAATAAATCCAACGCCGGCTAAGAATTTTCCTAGGACAAGTTCCCACGAGGACAAGGGTGACGTAGCGAGGAGCTCGTAAGTTCCTTGATTCTTTTCTTCGCTAAGTAGTCGCATGGTGATGGCGGGGACTGAGAAAAGAAGAAGAAAGAATCCAAAATTGATGACCGCACCAATGAGGAGCTCATTCAAGCTGATGCCTTGAAGCGCGTCCGGATTCTTCATCAACTGGGCTTGCACCTTGGCCTGTTGCAGTTGTGCGTCGAAGAAAATCAAGCTTTGTAAAAATTGGTAACCCAGAAGAAGGGCGTAAATTCCTCCGACGACATATAAAATGGGAGAGACGATTAAACTTTTTAGCTCCCGTTTTGCAATCGTGATTGCTCCTAAACTCATATCCACTCCTTCTTTATCCAGCCGAGACTTTCGAATTGTTGTTTCCACTTGAAGCATCGCTAAGCGATGCAGGATCTTTTGAGATCACTTCTAAGAAAAGTTCTTCAAGCGAGCGTTTCGCGGACATGTCTTTGATTTGCTGATCGTGCACAATTCGCCCGCGATGGATCATGATCACGCGCTGACACACGGCCGTCACCTCCGAGAGGATGTGCGTGGAAAGTAATACGGTGTGTTCGCCTGAAAATTCCCGAATGAGATTTCGAATCTCAATAATTTGAAGCGGATCTAACCCCACCGTGGGTTCATCCAAGATGATCACCGGAGGCTTGTGAATGATGGCTTGAGCGAGTCCCACCCGTTGGCGATAGCCCTTCGAGAGTGTGGCGATGATCGAATTGCGTCTATGGCTGAGGCCGCACTTACCAAGCGCCCATTCCAATAAATCTTTTCGCTTTTCTCTTGGGACTAACTTCAATTCTAAAACGAAACGCAGATAGGCTTCGACGCTCATCTCAGGATAGACGGGGGGTGTTTCTGGCAAATAGCCAATACGTTTTTTTACGTCCATGGCTTGGTCGGCTACGGAAAATCCCGCGACGGTCGCCTTACCCGAGGTGGGCTGATAAAATCCGGTGAGAATTCGCATCGTCGTAGTTTTTCCCGCACCATTTGCGCCAAGAAATCCGACGATTTCCCCTTTTTGAATTTCAAACGATACATCTTGAAGAGCCGTGAACGGGCCGTAAGACTTGGTGAGGTGTTCTGCCTTTATCATGGCAAAATTTTAGGCCTCACACTTTGCTAGCGTCAATTCAATGAGTTGTCGGAATTTTTAGCTGCAGAACCTTTTCTTCGAGCAGTGAGGGAGGAACCCCCAATTTTTGGGAGGCACGAAGAACATCCCCTTTCGAACTCTTCAGCGCTTCTTCAATGGCTCCGCGCTCAAGCGCAGCCACTTTCGACCTCAAGGCGTCCCCGCGATGAATATTCCACTGTTGGCGGGAATTCAAAACCGGAGCGGAGAAGAGATGAGTGGGAAGTAACTCTTTTGTAATATTGGGCTTGTCTGCCACATTAACCACATACTCCATACAGTTTTCGAGCTCTCGAATATTCCCAGGCCACGGATATTGAACCAAATGGAACATGGCTTCGTCATCGATCAGCGTTACATTCTTCCCAAATTTCTTCGCAAACATTTTTAAGAAATGATCCACGAGTGGCTCGATGTCTTGCGTGCGTTCTCGAAGGGGCGGCAAATAAATGGGAACGACGTTTAAAGAATAAAATAGATCCTTCCGGAATGAGCCCTGTTCAATTTTTTCGAGCAGGTTTTCGTCCGACGATGCGATGATTCGACTTTGTAATTTAATTTCCTTTTCGCCCTTATGAAAGGCGCGATGGGTCAATACGTCAAAAAGTTTAGCCTGCAGATCCAAGGTTAAAGCGCCCACCTCATCGAGGTATAAGGTTCCCCCTTCGACGAGTTCAAACACTCCTGGATGATCGCCTTTTCCAAAAAGATATTCTTCTTGCTGATTAGGCGGCGTTGCCGAAATGTAGCCGCGCACCAGCGGGAGTTCGCGGCGCGAACTTTTATCGTGGAGCAAACGTACGACGACTTCCTTCCCCGTGCCTGCTTCACCGGTAATTAAAACATTGGAGTTGGAGTTCGCTACATTTTCAACGACCGAATAGACCTTTTCCATCTCTTCCGTCGAACCAATAATCTTTTCTTCATGTCTCAGAAACGCTCGGGATCGCTGAAATTCTTTAGCAATCGATTCCGCGGAAGAAATTGCGCGCTCAATGGTCTTTAGAAATTCATCGTGGTTGAAAGGCTTCGTAATGTAATCAAAAGCACCGCGCTTCATCGCCTCCACTGCCGTATCGATGGTCCCATGAGCCGTAATCATGATGATCGGAATCTGCGGATAATTCTTACGCACCAATTGAAGGAGCTCCATTCCATCCATCTCGGGCATCTTCAGATCGGTGATGAGTGTTTGAAAGGTTTGCTCTTGAATGAGCTTCCAAGCCTCAGCGCCGTTTTCGGCTTCCATGGTCTCGTGCCCCATCCGTTTCAACTGAATGCTGAGGACTCGGCGAACGCCTTCTTCATCATCGGCAATGAGGATTCGGGCCATATTTTTTTAATGTAGCTGAGGGAAAGTTCCTAGTGAACTGAAAGAACCGCTTGATTGATAAACTGCTCATCATCGGGGGTGATCTTTTCAAATTGGATCCCCACTTGGCCATTTGGAAGGCGATAGGTGACGCGTCCTGAGCCCCAGATCGTCTTTTTCGTCGAGATCTCCAGGGAAAATTGAAACTCGCTGGGCAAGTTGTGACCTTCGACCAAGCAGCCCCCCGCAGACAGCGACAGAAGAGGAAAGGGGATAACCACTCCGGTTGTAAAATCATTGATCCCCATCACTCCGTGCACTTTCGCCCGTCGCCATCTTCGTCGTGCTTGCGCAATGGCGCGTTTATCGTCCGAAAAATCCGCTCCCACCAAATGTTCGATTTTCGTTTTAAGTCGCATGAGATCTTTGAAACTCTCTTCAAGAGCATGAAGTCGGGCATTGATATTTTGCGATTGCGAAGCATTTTTCTCAATGACGCCCTGGTAGTAGGCGCGCTTCAAAATTTGACAGGCTTCTTCGGCGTCTTGATTGGATGCCTTCAAGAATGAGCGAATCCGCGCTGCCAGCTCCAACTGCGCTTGCAGCGTGGCTTCGGAAGGCTGTCCCTCTGCCGGCCTTGTTCCGGGATTCGAGATGTATTGTTTTTTTACAGACATCGCGAGTTCCTCATCGCTTTATAAATGTGCAAGACCTGCACCCCTATCAATGTAACGAAAGTTCCCTTAGGTTGGGCGGGGGCTCGTGTAGAGCTAGGACCGAAATGGGCCAGCTTTGGACGGGTTCTGCGCTGAAACTCCCAAAATAGCCCGGAAGAATCGAGGGCCTGACCTTCTATTTTATGGCACGGGTTTTGCTCTCGTTTATCAGATCATTGTTGAAGGAGCTGCCTATGAAGTCCCATTTTTATGTTACCGGAACGAGTTTCGTCCTCTTAATTTCTGCGATTTTCATCGCATGTGGCGATGACAAGAAAAATAATGGATCCGATTCGCCCAAAGAAGCGGTGGAACCCGCGGAGCCAAAAAGCATTGCGGAGACGGTGACGTTTATTAACTCACTTCCTAAGCCGTTGAGTCTGGCTGATTTTGTGAAGGCGCTTCCCCAGCCTCTCAATGTGGCGGCCACGGATAGTACATCGAGTTTGCAGCCTGCGAATATGCCGGGCAGCCCCCGCATCTTTATCGTCACCAACAAGACGGGTCGTCCCGTCATATTGTCCATCGTTCCTGGCAAAAATGATTTGGAAATTGGCGAAGTCGATTTCGATGGCAATATCGTAGTAGCCAATATCACCTTTCCCGTCACAGCCACGCTGTCCGACAAAGCGCCTTATCAGGCCATGCCGTCTTGCACGGGAAGTTCAAGTTGTCACGATTTCGTGAGTTCGGTCGACCTCGGCGGAGGAGTTTTTAAATCGACCGTTTCTTCTAATATTCCCTCGGATATCGGAAATATTTCCGTGAGCACGCTGACCGACTTAAATACCAACTGCAAGGATTCTACAGATCGATGTAAGACTTTAAATGCGCTCTTCCGAAAACCGGCGATGCAGTACTGGTTTCCTTCGACCTTCAAATAAAGGTTAGCGAGAAGATGCAAGACCCATGCGGCGGATGAAACCACTGCAGAGCGATTTCACTTTATCCATGGCGCTGCTCCAGAGCGACGGACCGGCGCGTCCTCGATCGGAAATTTCATTGGAAAGAAGTACTTCTCGAAGCTCATTGGGCGAGGAGGGGGAGTGAAATTCGGACGCTCCTTGGAATGTAGCGCGAAACAAAGACTTCGCCTTTTCATAACCCTTAAAAAGCAAGTTGGGCTTCAATAGCAAAAATCCCGTAACCAAAAAGACAGAGCGCGCGAGCCATTTCCCGCCGAAATCCTCCGTCGCAACACTTGCAGCACCCACAGACACGCAGGCCGCCGAAACTAAAAATAAAAGCGTATCGACACGATTATTGATCTCTCGAATGAGTTTTTTATCGCCATGGGCCGCTTCAATCTGACGCGAGCGCATTTGATCTAAAAATATATCAGCTTGGCCCTGGGCGAATGAACCTAGAAGGGCAACTTCAAGAATACTCAAAAGCATTGGAACGTTTACTCCCTCAGAGCTGATCATCGAAATGCGAGGATCGAATGCGGCTTGCATGGCTTTCATTCCAAACATGAATCCAATTTCCACGAGGGCATATTTTAAAAACTGGGCCGTCCAAAGAATCCGCGCGTAAGTCTTTGGGCTTTCAAAGTGCGAAAGAAATTTTCGAAGGAGCGTTCCGGGGACGCGGGCGAGGCCAAGGTAGGGACGATTATGATAGTGGAGAAATCCCGAAATGCTTCCCCCCGCGGCTCCGAGAGCGAGGGTAGGAAGAATGATTTCTTCCAAGGTGGCGCCCCGCAAGTAACAAGTGGCGAACAACGCACTTAGGCTCGTTACGGCGAAGTTCATTGTCATTCGAATAATGGCTGTACGCGCTTCGCGAAGACGATCTCTTTCGGGATCCCTCGAAAAATGTCCGGATCCCTGCTCAATCAAACTTTTCAGTTCAAACCAAACGTCCTTTACGGCGTGATGGGCTGTATAGGGTTTCCTAAAAAGAGTTCGAAGAAGTTCAACGTCGCCTTTCGTGAGAGCCTTGCCCTCCGGAGATTTTGATATCACTTCATTGAATTGCTGAAGGAGGGCAGTTTTCGTTTCCTCTGAGAGCTCTTCGGTCGTCAACCGATGCAAAATTTTGCCGAGAGGAATCGCTTCCTTCGGAAGTTCCTCGACCACTGCGGGAAGATAAGAAGTGACGAATGTATCGGGCGATGCCGTCGAAGTTGTAACGCTCGTGGATGAAGCTTCTTCCGCCGGAAATATTCCCGAGTCGCCATCCGGCGACGCTGTGGGAGTATCGAGAAGGGCCGGGCTTTGTGCGTGCGTGACGGATGAGCCGATCAACGTAAAAAGAACGGCGCCCTTTAGAGCCAGGTTTTGTACAATGGAGCGAATAAAATTCCCCTAAAAACCCTAGTAACGCCTTGTGTTATAGCATGGCCTTGGAGGATATCCAAGAGATCGAATTTTAAGGAAGGGGGGGTGTTAGCTCGGTATTTACGCTCACCCCGTGAACGGATTGTCGAGGCCCACCGAGGGGCAATACAATGCGAAAGGTTGTGCCTTTCCCGAGGGTACTTTGAACGGAAATCTGACCGGCAAGGGATTCAATAATCTTTTTGCAAATGGCCAAGCCAATTCCGCTTCCTGCCTTCTTGGTGGTGAAAAGCGGATTAAATATATTGGACAGGTTCTTGGGAGTAATACCCGGTCCATCATCCACCACGTCGATTTGAACTTGAGGCCGATCCTCTGATCGAATCATGCTGGCCTTAACCCATACATTTTTAGCGAAGGCTTCACAGGCATTTTGAACCAGATTAAGGAGAACTTGTTCTACCTTAAGAGGATCGGTTTTTAATTCTGGAATGGGATCCAACATCTCACTATGCAATTCCGTCTTCGTCTTTCGAGCCTTTGCTTCGACCTCTTTTACAACCGCTTTCACCAAGTTTTCGATCTCAACAGAAACCGGCTCCTCAGTCTTTCGAGCAAAGCTTAGATACTGATTCACCGTTTGTTGCATTCGGTCGATTTCTTTTGAAAGAATCGTCACGCACTCTTTATCTTCTCCATCTTTAAGCGTGGGGGAAGTTTGCAGTAACTGTGCGGCTCCTTGAATGGCTCCGAGAGGATTTCGAATTTCATGTGCGAGGGCGGCCGACATCTCACCTAACGCGGCGAGGCGCTCCTGCCGATCTTGAATTTCAAAGTGTTGCAATTGATCGAGGAGAGATACGAGTTCGAGAGAGAGCTGTTCCAGCAAATCGATTTCTTCGTTCGAGAAGCTCGTATAGGGATTCGTCGAACGCAATGAAGATCTTAAGGCCCACATTCCGAGGAGCTCATCTTGACGAAAGAGCGGAAGAACGAGATGCGAGTGCATATCTCTCAATTCGCCGGCGACCTCTTCGGGCAGGTCATGGTCCTGTTCCATCACGAGGGGACTTCGATGAGCTCGAAAGTGAAGCACCCATGCATGATCGGAGGGCAACGTATTTTTAAAAGTGAGATTACTTTGTGAGAGAAGGCGGTAGTCCTTCGTGGCGGCATCCCAAAGAAACAATGCAGTCTGATAAACCCGCCCTGACTCTCGAACCCCAGTGAGGAGGGACGTCGTTAACTCATCGAGATGTCTTGCGGCGCGAATCTTTCGAGAGAGGCGTTTCAACAATTCTTCAAATTCATAACGATCGACGATGAATTGCTTCATGAAAAACACATCCAAGTTTTTTCGGAGCGGTTCCAAAATAATCATGATGATAAAGGAAGCGATGAATGTATTGAGAATGAAAAGTTCGGGATCATTTTCTCCAACCCACGCTAAAAGGGCCAAAAAGATAATACTCAATAGCAATGTGAGTAAAAGAATTCGAATTCCACGAAGCATGAGCTGACGAACTTCACGGAGACGTGGGTTTAGAACCATCTGATAAATGAAATAAAGAAAAACGGCCGTTAAGATATTTCCTACGTAGGGAAGCGGGATTTCGTGCAGTAGATTTTCCGCACGAATTTGTCCGATCGCGGAAAATGCAGTGCAGGCAAGGAGTCCAACCAGAATGAAGAGGGCTCGCGTTTTTCTCTTAAGGTCCGTCGTCGTGCGGTAGAGGTTGTAGAGCTTCCACGTAAGCAGAAAGAACGATCCGAATATAAAAACGCCTGAGGCCAAAAGAACGAATCCATAATAAAGTCCGGTGGGTAAAAAGCTGCAGACGAGAAGAGCTGCGAGTGCCATGACCAGGAGTCTCGGAAGAAATCGTCTTTGTTGAAAGAATACGCTCAAAAATTGATGTCCGATGTAGGGGAGAATCATTCCCATCACGATATGAGCGCGCTCCGCGAATTCGACGGTCACGGTTGTTGTGGGTAAAGTGAGATCGCGTTGGCTGTAGGCAATAATGAAAAGCAAATTCCAGAGAGCGTAGGCAACGCTAAAAGCTCCCAACCAAAAAAACGAAGCCACTCTCTTTTGGAGCCCGGAGCGAAATGAAAAGACGGCCGTGATGACCGAGAGAACCATCGCCAGTATGGCCGACTGAACGACGACGATGGAGGCTTCGCCAGAATGCAGTTCGCGGATGTTAAAGAATTCTAGAAACTCGCTCATGTAACGGGAATCATCTTAGCGAAATCAGGAATTTCGCTCGACATTTATATCGGAGTTCTGGGGAAATGAAGATTCGTGACCGAAGATCGACCGAAGCACCCTTCTGCCAATCATCTTCACCTTCCACGCCGCCTTTTTCATATGGCGAGCGGGACTGCCATCGTAACCATAGGCATTATTTTTTTTCCGAATAAGCGAGAATTTGTCGCGGCCCTCACCATTCTCTGGATCGTCGATCTTGGGATAGAGGCTCTTCGTTTGGGGTGGCCTTGGTTCAATCGAACGATTGAAAAGACGATGGGAAATATTATGCGGGAAGGTGAGCAGCGAAGGATCAGTGGAATTGCTTACTATCTTCTTGGGTGCTTGATTTCTGGAATTATTTTTCCGCGCGAGATTGCAAACCTGGCGATTTTATTTTTGGCCTTTGGAGATCCCGTGGCATCCCTCTGCGGGGTTATATTTGGAAAACGAAGATTGCCAGACGGCTGGGAAGTACCTGAGAAATCCTGGGAAGGAAGCCTGGGGTGCTTTCTGGTTTGTTTTTTGATCACACTCAATATGAGTTTCTACATGCCTCGAACGGTGGAGCTCGAAATCATGCAGCGCTTGGCCTTTTGTATTTTGGGCGGGCTCGGCGCCGCCCTCGGCGAACTGATTCCACTTCGCACGGATGACAATCTTGCGTTGCCTGTCGTGTCGGGAGCATTTCTTTGGCTGACGGCCGCGGTGTTGAATCTCGTGCCGGGATTTTACTTCTAAAGAAATAAAAAAGCATTCCACACGGGATTTTGCTCCTTTAAAAAGAGCAGCTGCGGAGAGACCCGGGGGCGAGCGGGAGTGCTTAATAGTCGCATGCCTGCTTGCGTAGGTGTGCGCCCGCCCTTCTTACGATTGCAATGGTGGCAGCTCGTGACCACATTTTCCCAGGTGGTTTTTCCGCCTTGAATTCTGGGAACAACGTGATCGATATTGAGACGCTGTTTCGGCAGCGTGCGTGCGCAATATTGGCACGTGTGACGATCGCGCATAAAAACTTGGAGGCGTGAAAATTTTACGGTCTGCGGAGGCCGTTGATCGAAGTCATGCAGAACCAAAACTTTGGGAATCGGCACGGAATAATCCATGCCGTGGAGGAAGTGAAAATGTTCGTGCTTCGACTCTTCCATGGGCACCGTGATGAGATCTCCCCAAGTATACGTCTGATATTCGGAGTCTACGCCCACCGCAATATCGAGGCACAAAAGCGTCACCGCTCGTCGAACGGTTGTGATATGGATGGGCAAATAGGAACGATTGAGAACTAAGACGCGCCCATTTAACACGTCATGATTGGGGACCGCCTGAGACTGCGAATCCGGACTCAATCGAGAGGTTTTTTGACTTATGAATTCAGAGCGATCGAAGATTTCTACCCTCGTTATTAGTATAACGGCTTCGATGGTTAGCGCCAAGGGAGAGCGCGCGGACCGGCTTTTAAGCCGTTTGGACGGCTTGCCTTCTCGCTCGCAGCTCAAATCTTGGTTTGAAGCGAAGCAGATTCGCCGCGGCGAGCAAGTGTTAGAACCCAAGCATTTTGTGTTCGTGGGAGATGAAATTGAAGTCAAAGTTCCGCCGCCCCGCGAGATGAATATCGATGCTCGCAAAATGGACTTGGATATTCGTTTTGAAGATGAAGATCTGCTCGTTTTAGTAAAGCCGCGTGGGCTCAGTATGCATCCGGGCGCCAGCAAAGATGATGAAACGACACTCGTGCATGCGCTTCTCGCACATTCAAAGCTGTGGTCCGATCATGGCGGAGAATTCCGACCCGGTATCGTCCATCGTCTCGACAAAGATACCGAGGGTTTAGTGGTCGTCGCTAAAAATAATGAAGTGCATGAATCGCTTTCAGACCAATTCGCCATGCGGACCATAGAACGTCGTTACTGGGCGCTCTGCGCTGGGAAAGTTCCCTCGCGATTGACGATCGAGGGAAATATCGGACGTCACCCCGTCCATCGGAAGAAAATGGCGATCACGGAGCGCGGTAAAGAGGCGAAGACAGAAGTGAAGCGACTAGAATATTTTGAGGATGGTCACTACTCCTGGGTGGAATGCAAATTGTTTTCCGGACGAACGCATCAGATCCGTGTGCATCTAGCGAGTAAAAAGTTTCCAGTTCTCAATGATCCGCTCTATGCACGTCCTCGCAAGATTGCGATGAGTGCTGAAAAGACGAATGCCCTTCAGAAGTTGAAAGGCCAAGCGCTCATCGCCTTTGAGCTGGGATTTACGCATCCGATAACCAAGAAAGTCTTACACTTTGAATTGGAGAAACCTGAGTGGTTGAACATTCTCACGGAAGAATAGAAGTTTCGTGCTTGTCGCCGAAAGCGCGCGCGGGCTTTGAAGTGGTGAAGTCCAAGCATCACGACGACGTTGTCACATTGAGCCAGGTGCACGGAGCAGAAGGTCATCTGGTTTCAAAAAAAAATTTGGGAGCAGAAAAGCAAGAGGGAGATTTTCTTTGGACTTGTGAAAGAGGGCTAAGGATTGGCGTGCATGTCGCGGATTGCACACCGCTTTTGGCGCTGGGCGAGTTTCAGGGCAAGACGGCCATCGCCGCCATTCACGCGGGTTGGAGGGGAACGGCAAAGGGCGTCATCGCAAAGGCTCTCGCGAGTATGAACTGGGATTTCGTTGAAAAAATTTGGATGGGCCCGAGCATTTGCCAAAACCATTTTCAAGTGGGGTTGGAAGTTCTGAGAGAGCTCGGCGAGGGCTCTAAAAAATTCGCTAAGCCAGATCCGCAGAATGCCCAAAAAGTATTTTTAGATCTTAAAGCCTTTCAATGCGCAGATCTCCGGGCGCGACTTCCTAAGAATGTCGAGATGAAGTCGGACGACTCCTGCACCTATTGCGAAGACCGGTGGGTTTCCTATCGACAATCGGGACCTCGCTTAGAAGCGAGACAACTCGCTTGGATTCAAATTTAGTTTTCGTCTTCTTGTTCGAAATCGTCATCTAAGGACCAGGGGCCTGGATTGGTCTTTTCCAATTTCTTCAGAGGATGCTCTTCCGCAAGTCCGTCGCGAATTTCTTGCAAGCCTTGAACGGAAGAGAGCGCCTTCCATCCCATCACGTTTTGAGATGCGGAAATAAAAATCGAATTTTCCCCATCCTTTTCAAACTGTGGAAATCGATCGCGAACCTCTTGAGGGATGACATGAAATCCTAAGCCTAGAACGAAAGCCAATAGCAGACCCTTTACACTTCCAAAGGCCATTCCCAGCCATCGATCGGAGCCAACGTTTTGAGGATCCTTTCGATTGAGAAAGACAAGATACTCTAAAATCATCGTAAAAAAGAAAATCGCAATCGCACTCATGCCCCAAAGAGCAAAAATCGGCGCCTTCGCGAACCATTGCCAACCCGAGCTCATCTTCAGCCAGGAAGCCAGCGGATGCGCGAAGAAGACAATCGCGACAAGCGAGAGAATGGAAAAGAGTTGGCGGATAAATCCCTGTGAGTAACCCACCAAAACAAAAATGCTCACCAGAAATAAAAGTAGAAGATCAATGTACATACACTTATCGTAAAGGAGGGAAAGGACTGATCAAAGTTAATGTTCCGTCGCGCCACGACATGGATTCAAAATCGTCTGCAACTTTCTGCGAGAGAACTTGCACTTTCGGATAGAGAATCTAACGCAGGATTTCATAGTCTGATTGGTCTATTTGTCTTTGGACTTCTGCTCATCATGGGCATTCAATCATTTCCTCAGCTCATTCCTGACTTGATGCGTCGCTACGCCTTTCAAGGTTATCTAGTGGTGACCGTTCTCATCATGCTTTTGCGAGGCTACCGACCGCTCGTGAGTTTTAATCTTCGCGCACTGTATTGGACCGTTGGGCTTAGCGCGACAACTCTAGGCATTTTTCAATTGATCGATTGGGGTGTCGCGATTTTTTTCCCCCGATTTGAAATTGCAATGCATCGAGAAACCTCCTGGCCGAGTGCCGAGCATTTCTTTTTTGTAGCGGTGTTAGCACCCGTTGCCGAAGAATTCTTCTTTCGCGATTTTGTTTTTCGAGGACTTCTTACTCGATTTGGCTATCGCTTTTCATGGGCCATGATTCTGGGAAGTCTATTTTTTATGGTGGCGCACCTTCAAGTCTATCCTGGAGCGTTTGTGCTCGGCCTCGTCGGCTGCGTGGTCGTAGGACTCAGTCGCTCGATCTACCCATCGATTCTTTTTCACTCAATTTGCAATTTGAGTTGGTTTTATATTCCAATTTTGTTTCCCAATCTTCGAGCTGTACTCGAAGATTGGGGTTTAATTGGACTTTTCTACCGTTAAAAGCAGCCAAGCGTATTAGGCTTCGGGCGTTTCCACGGAATTGTGAGGTCTTCCTTAGCTTCTTTCCAGGATGTGACTTTATCGAGCCCGTGAGCTCTAAAGGAATTCCAGATCGCTCGGGAATTGGGTGATGGCGTGAATGGGTCGCCATCGTCTCGTTTTGCTTCATCGATTTTTAAGAGCTCCAAAAGAAATTCTTTAATGCTCTTGGCTTGAGCCAGGCGAGCTTCATGCACCATTTCATCTGCTAACTGAGCTCCAATTTTCTTGCGAAGATCCCAAAGTGCGCCACTGAACATCTGACCGTCCTCATGGAAGCGCGTTCCTTTAAAGTCGGCGGGATACACCATCGTGTTTTCTACCGTTCGAAGGTAATCGCGTCCAAAGGACGGCATCATGGCTCCGTCGGCAATGAGCGGCTCGTTGGTGATGGACGCGGCAAGGTAATCGCTAAAGGCCTCATTCATCGCGGAGAATTCATAACCCCCGACGGCCCCGTAAATCTGGTAGGTAACGGCATGACCATACTCATGCATGACGATATCTCTCGAGAGCGAAGTGTTCTTTAAAACGCGAGAGCCCTGTCCAAATGCCAAACTCTTGGTGAGAGGCATGAAGAAGGCGTTGTCAAAATTCTCGCCATAGTTGGCGATCGCTAGAATACGAGTTTGCATTCCGTCGTATTTTAATTGTTCTCGGAGATAACGTCGCGCCTCGACCAGCCAATAGAAAATGTTTCGCTCTTCTAAGGATGTCGGACCCAAGTCCATATTGAGCGAGTCCGCCTGGCTGAATTGTTCGTGATCGACACTCCAGCTGCCGGTTGAGCGTTTGGCGTCTTTCACAACAAGCGTGGGATGCTCGAGAGAAAGTGTAAACGATTTTGAACCCTCGAGCAGCGCGCGATCGAAGGCGCCTTGCGTGTCCGAAAGCAACTTCGATCCGTCTTCCAGAATAGCCGTGAGCGAAGAAAAGGTCAGTGGCGCAGGTTTGTCCTCCGGCCGATCGGGTACAACGCTGCCCACAATTTTGAGACCTCGCATAGACTCGTCCATCAATGCTTCTGAGGGATTCCATGCCGCTAAGGCTCTTCCCGTTGCATGATCGATCCAAAGCACGACTTCAAAGGGTGGGAGCGATTCATTCTCAGCATTCGTCACCTGAATCATCGCACTTACTTGTTTGGCGAAGTGGAATTGCATTCCTTCCGAGGCGCGCTTCGGCATGATGACGTCTTTCGCATCGAGGATCATGGTTGCTTCCGGAAGTAAGGTTTGAATTTGCGCATCGAGGGATCCGCGAATCAACCCTGTCGGAAGAAGCGCCGGTTCGATCATCGTGGAACTTGCCGTTTCCCAATCGCCATTTCCATTCAGTCGAAGGACCAGACGTGCGTTGTAAACGGGCACGCCTTGATGAAATTGCTCGAGTGTGACGTAGGTAAAAACACTGCCTCGTTCTGCTTTCAAAAATTTCACTTCATACTGCGGGAATAATTTGTTTGCCGCGTTCAATGCGATTTCTTCAACGCTTGCCGCCGGTAAAGGCGAAGGCGAGACTCTTCCGAACACCGACCTTTCGATGCGCCGAGGAGATTGGAATTCTTCGTTCTGAAGTGTCACGTAGGCTGACGTGTCTGTGGCAAGAGCGCGATACGAATCCACGATCGTTGATTGAGTTTGATCGAGTGACAAACTTTCTTTCGCGAATTGTTCGGAAGTTTTCGAATTGGAACCACAGGCCGATAGTAAAAGTGACAGACCGATCACGCTCGCTTGCACGAGTGGTGATAGAAATGAATGCTGCATTAAGTTCTCCCCCCGAAACAATTTTAGCGAAGCGACTGCAGAGCGTCGAATAATTGATACATCGCAATGTCGATTTGCGGAAAAAAGAACCAAAAAAAATAAATTAATGCGAAGCGCTAGAACGATGCGTTGCGCGGAATGCGTTTCAGCGCAGACTCAATGAAGGGATCTCCCGGTCGAATTTTCTGAGCGCGCTTTAATAATTGATCCGCATCTGCCCATGATTGATTCTCAAAATGAACGACGGCGGCGTTGATGAGACTGATAAAGTCTTCGGGGTCGCGTTTCAAATTTTTCTGAGTAACGCTGAGAACTTCTGAGAATTTTTTTTGATAGAGTAGCGCTGTTGAGAGCTGAGTATCGGCGTAAGCGTCGTCGGGCCGAATGGCGCTGTACTTTCGGATCCAGTCTTCTGCTTGAGAAAATTGCTCAAAGCGAAGCGCCGCTTGAAATGCGTATCTTAAAACTTCCGGCTCCGTCGGAAATTTCTTCATGCTAAGCTCTGCTGTTCGATAAGCCTCTTCAAATCTTTCGAGCTCCATCAGCGTCATGAGCATTTCAATCCAAACCGCAGGATTGTTCGACTGGCTCTGAAGTTTTTTCTGCGTAAGTGAGAAATAGTAGTTCGCCTTCGCTTTCAAATCGAGTCCGCGCTTTAAGCGTCCAAAATGATGCAAAATGATGGGGAGATTCTGATGCGCGAACCCCTTTCTTCTAAGCGCTGGGATGAGAGATTCATGAATTTGTCCCTCAAATTCCACTTCAGCCTCTCGTCGGTAAAGACGATCCATCCAATTGTCGAAGTGGTAGAGTGGCTCTGAAGTCGTAAAACCGGGGGGAGCCTTTTCGCAAAGCTCTGCACCTTCCGTTTGAGGATCGCGAGTGTAATTCATTTGCACCACGGCAAAGCAAGCCACCCGGTTTTGTTCTGTGGCCGCCTTTAAATGTTGAAGCGAATCTGGGTCGACCACTTCGTCGCCATCGAGCGCGAAGATCCAGGGCTGAGTTGCACTCTTGGCGACTTCATTTCGGGCCCATGAAAAGTCATCCCGCCAATGCAAATGAAGAATTTTAAATTGAGGTACGCGAGCTCGAAATGATTCCGCAATTTCCAAGGTACGATCAGTCGAACCTGTGTCGGCGAGAACCACTTCATTTACATGATCGACGATGCTTTCTAAACAGGCGGGGAGAAACTCCTCCTCGTTTTTGAGGATCATGCAAAGGCTGATAGGAAGGCGGGCCATGTCCTATTGTAAAAGAGGACATTACCAGGGAAAAACCCCAAAAGAGCCCGGTTGTCAGGTTTCCGGGGATCCGGTAGGTAAGGGCGCCGTGGGAACTCATTTAAATGGGGGCTTAAGGATTTTGGTGGGAATTGTCCTTATCTTTGGGGCTTTTTCGTCCGTCCATGCCGCAGTGAAATTGAATATGCCCGAGACCGACGCGCGTTGGGCCATTGTGTCGAGTTTTGAAAAGGCACTTCGATTTTACAAGGTAGCGGTCGTTCGCAAGCTTGATCACGATGTGCAGACCTCGGCAGAGCGAATCGCAGAAAGTCTTTATCATCCAATGTTTTTGAAGGGCGATTTCACCGTGGAGCAAAATGAGCCCATCATTACCTTTATGGGAGCTCGACTGCGCGAAGAGTTTACGGT